>Ga0335069_10003183_pt1 | contig 24954 bp, 19 predicted proteins | sample Lox_Sample_11_FD_206714 | JGI IMG/M metagenome (GOLD analysis project Ga0335069, IMG submission 206714) | Soil microbial communities from Loxahatchee National Wildlife Refuge, Florida, United States - Lox_Sample_1.1 | ecosystem: Environmental > Terrestrial > Soil > Wetlands | place: USA... | reverse complement strand
TGTTCGCCGAACTTGGCGCGGACCCAGTGATCGAGGTCCGGCTTTTCGTCGTTGAAGAAGATGCCGCGGTACTTCACGCTGGGCTCGCCCTGTTGGTGCTTGCCGGGGATCACGTAGAGTGCGGACCGATGCTCGGGCGTGACGTCGTCCCACCAATACCAGGGCGAGACGCCGATCTGTTCGGAGAGGTCGTAAACGCCATAGATGGTACCGCGCTTGTCGCTGCCGGCGATCACCAGCGCGCTGGCCACGCCGGGAAGCGGCTGCTGGACCACTTGCAGGAAGAACGATTCCCACTTGCCCTGGATGCCCGTCACGTCGATCTTCTTCGCAGCCACCAAACGGTCGATCAGCGGGCTCTTGCCCACCGTGCCAATGAGAATGGCGGGGCCCTTGAGCCCGTTCGCGTCCTTGGCGAGGTCCGGCTTGATGCCGGTGACGCGTTCCACGTCGGCCTGCAAATCGCCCACGGCGCGAACGACGCCGGCCCAGTCGCTGGAATCCACGCATAGCGTCGCCGCAGTCTTCCCTTGCGCCACGGCGAAGCTCCCGGGAGTGGGGGCGAAGCGGACGTAGCGCGGCTGGCCGATGGCAAAGGCCTGCGCGCAAAAGACAGGAATCAAGAGGGCTGTAACCAGGAAGGGTCCCGCAGCCGTGGTGCGCCATGACATAATTGTTGGCCTCCCGAACAATATGCAGTGTAACGTACTGCGCGGCGGGATTCGGCCGGCCATGGGCCGGCTTTGCCACCGAAGCCTGCACGGCCACGTCTACGAGGAATGCGGCGCCCTGCTGCACTTCTACGAAGAAGGCCTGCACGGCTACACGTATCTGGAAGACGTGCACGAGCGGTAGAACCTCAATCTTGTGGCCCGGGCGCGTTCGGAAGGGACCGCCCTGGGCGTAGTTTCCCGAGTTCCCCTTTTCACAACCATTGAATTTGTATAATGGTTGCCTGCCAGCGGCGAGTGGCTGTTGGGGAGGGTTGCAAGCTGCATGGTCCCGCCTGCTATTGCGCACTACAAGATAAAGTCCAAGCTCGGCCATGGCGGCATGGGCATAGTCTATAGGGCCACCGATACCAAGCTGAACCGCGACGTCGCCGTCAAAGTCATCCCCGAAGCCTTCGCGAACGACGCCAGGCGCATGGCGCTGTTCCGGCGCGAAGCGCAGGTGCTGGCCGCGCTCAACCATCCCAACATTGCGGCTATCTACGGCCTGGAGGAGCACGCGCTCGTGCTGGAATTGGTCGAAGGCCCGACGCTCGCGGAACGCATTGGGCAAGGGCCGCTGCCGGCGGAAGAGGCGGCGCCCATCGCCAGGCAGATCGCCGAGGCCCTGGAATACGCGCACGAGAGAGGCGTCATCCATCGCGATCTGAAGCCCGCCAATATCAAGCTCACGCCCGAAGGCCGGGTGAAGGTTCTGGATTTCGGTCTTGCCAAGCTAACGGAAAATGTCGAAATAGGCGCGACGGCCCCGACGCAGACCATCGCTATCGCGGGCACGCCGGGGTATCTCGCGCCGGAACAGTTGCAGGGCAAACCCGCCGATGCGCGCAGCGACATATTCGCCTTCGGTTGCGTGCTGTACGAGTTGTTGAGCGGCCGGCGGGCATTTCCCGGAAACACGCAGGCGGAGTCGCTCGCATCCACGGCTATGGCCGAGCCGAGGCCGATCGAAGGTGCGCCGCGGGAGTTGGAGAGGCTGGCGCTGCGCTGTCTGCACAAGGACCCCGACCGCCGCATCCAGCGCATGGACGATGTTCGCGTCGCGTTGGCCGCTTCCCCTGCCATCCCCAAACGGCGGCGGAATCTCGCCGTGGGACTGCCTGTCTTGCTGTTCGTGATCCTCAGCGCGGGCTTCTGGCTCTACCGGGGAATGGACCAGCGGCGATGGGCGCGCGAGGAGGCTATTCCGCAGATTGCGAAGCTTTCCCCGGAGCAGCCGTTGGCGGCCTTCCTCCTGCTGCGCAAAGCCGAGCAGGTTCTTCGGGGTGATCCGCAACTGGCCGAGCTGGCGAAATCCTCGACGCAGCTCATTTCCGTCGAATCGACCCCGGCCGGAGCAAACGTGGAGATTCAGGATTATGTGAAGCCCGGCGCCTGGTTCGCCTTGGGCGCCACGCCGCTGAGAAACGTTCGCGTCCCCAAAGGCTATTTTCGCTGGAGAGTGTCGAAACCAGGCGTGCGCGAGTTCATCTCGGCTCCGCCTACCACCCGCTCGATGCAGTTTCCGTTGCCCGCGGGAGAGTCTGCAATGTCGCCAGTGCCGGCAGGCCATTGGAGCGAATACATCGATTTCGTCGGTTGGCTGTTCTATGACCTCCCGGCTTACGACATCGACAGATTTGAGGTGACCAACGCGCAGTATCAGCAGTTCGTGGACCAGGGCGGATATCGGAAGCCCGAATATTGGAAGGAGAAATTCACCAAAGACGGCGCGGATCTGACCTGGGAGCAGGCCATGGCTCTGTTCCGCGACCCTACCGGCAGGCCGGGGCCTTCCACCTGGGAGGCCGGCCACTTTCCCCCCGGCCGCGCCAATTACCCGGTCACGGGAGTGAGTTGGTACGAAGCGGCGGCCTACGCCGCCTTCGCGGGCAAGAGCTTGCCGGCCATCGGTCAGTGGTACAAAGCGGCTCCGGGGGACCTTGCGCCATATAGCGTCCTCGCGAGCAATTTCGGCGGGCAAGGGCCGGCCGCGGTCGGGACCTTCGCCGGAGTGGGCCCTTATGGCACTTACGACATGGCCGGCAATGTGAGGGAATGGAGCCTGACCGCCATCCACGACACCCGATTCATTTTGGGCGGCGCCTGGGGAACGCCACCTTATTCGGCCTTCGATCCGGCGGTGCTGCCACCCTCCGACCGGTCCCCGATGAACGGCTTCCGCCTGGTGCGGAATAAGGGCCCGCTTCCGGCTGAGGCAACCGCTCCGCTGGTGGTGCGGGGACGGGATTTTTCCAAGGCCAAGCCGGCTTCGGACGACGTGTTTCAGGCCTACAAGGCGATGTACGCCTATGACCGCAAACCGCTCGATGCGAAATCCGAAGGCATCGTCGAGAACACCGCCGATTGGACCAAGGAGAAGATCACCATCGACGCGGGCTACGATAATCGGCGCCTGGATGTCTACCTGTTTCTCCCGAAGAACGTCCGCCCGCCGTTCCAAGCCATAGTATTCTTCCCGAGCGCGCGAGTCTCATTGATGCCCAGCAGCCGGAATCTGGGCGATATGCAATTCATCGACTATACGATCCAGAGCGGAAGGGCGCTGATTTACCCCGTCTACTCCGGAACCTATGAGCGGGTGGATCCCGGGGAGGCGCAGGCCGGATACGCCGCCCGCCTTCAGTTGTTGGTCCGCAGATCCAAGGAAGTGAGGCGCGCGGTAGATTACCTGGTGACGCGGCCGGATATCGACGCATCGCGAATCGGGTATCTCGGGGTCAGCATGGGAGCGGCCTTTGGCATTATCTTTACGGCCCTGGAGGATAGGTTCCGGGCGATCGTCTTCCTGGACGGAGGCTTCTTCCTTCTCCCTGTCGGGTCCGGAGAGGACCAAGTGGATTTCGCGCCGCGCGTAACCAAACCGGTGCTGATGGTCAACGGCAAGTACGATTTCAGCTTCTCGCCGGACCGGGCGCAGGAGCCGTTGTTCCGCATGCTTGGGACGCCTCCCGCCGCCAAGCGCCGCGTGGTCCTCGATACGCCGCATGACGTCAGTCAGCAGAAAGAGGCTTTGTCGAAGGAAGTGCTGGCGTGGCTTGACAAGTATCTTGGCCGAGTCGATTAGCGCAAGAGGGTTCGAGTCGCCCGAACGTCCGCCCCATCGCGGTCCTGACGCGCCTCCATTTCGCCGATCCCGTAGGCAACGTTCTCGCGGTTTGGTCCGCCCCCCCGCTGATCCCTATCGCCGCCAATCGCGCAGCAAATAGTATTCGTTGACCGGCCGGTTGTCCTGCATCGCCGGAACGCCGGGGTCCTCGTCTATCAGTTTGTCGATCGGGACCTCGCGATTCAGCACCACGGCGAATTGCGCCGCCGGGGTGTCCTCGGGGCCCCACTCCACCAGGTCCGCCGCGGCGCGCGCGGGCAATCGCGCCGCGAGTTCCTCGGCGGTCTTCCGCGGGATGGGCAATTCGCTGGCCAGGAAGTGCCAGCCCCAGCCTTCGATCGATCCGAAAACCCGCACGTAAGGAAACGAAGCCTTCACCGCCTTCGCCACCGACGCCTGCACCGCCACGTCTCCGGCCGGCAGCCACTGCGCCAATATGCCTCCCGGGCGCAGACGCGGCTTCGCCGCCGCGTAGAACTCCTCGGAGTAGAGCAGGCTTGAGGCCGCCGCTTCCACCGGCGGCGGCGGGTCGATGACAATCACGTCGTATTGCGCGCTGGTTCGCTCCAGGAAAAATCGCCCATCGCCGATCTCGATTTTCGAAAGCGGCGACGCCAGCAGTTGCGCGGCGTCTTCGTGGAAGAAGGAGAACATCCGCGGCACGCTGGGCGCCAGTTCCACCGCCGTCGAGTGGATGCCCCAGGAGAGCATGGAGCGGTGGGTGGTTCCCATGCCGAAGCAGATCACGATCGCGTCTTGCGGCGCGCGGGGCAGCAGCGCCAGCGGCAGGTGCGCCATCACCTTTGTGATGGGCGTCAGGCTGGTCATGCCCACGCCGTTGACCAGCAATTGGCGCTCGAAGCCGCGGCCTGCGGCCACCACCGTCGCCGTGTAATCGCGCAGCACTCTTCGCGGCGAATACTCATGCTCGTAGCCGCGCGTGGGGATGGCGCACAGGAGCGCCACGGCCGCCGCCGCCGCGCAGCGCCAGGAGAGAGCTTGCTTGCGTACTCCTGAAGGGCTCGCCAGACCCACGGCCATCCACGGAAGGGCGAAGAACAGCAGCGCGTATCGCTCGCCCATCAGCGGCAGCAGTACGAACCCCGCCAGCAGCGGGCCGATCACGCACCCCACCACGTTGATCGCATACCCGCGCCCGGCGCGCGCCGGATCGCCCCGCGAAATGCGGTCCAGCCAGAATGGCGTCAGAAAGCCGGCGCCGGCCGAGAATGGCGTCACGCCCAGAATCACGCGCACCATCGGCCACGGCTGCCACCGCGGATCGCAGGCCGCCAGTACGAACAGAATGGAGACCCCCAGCCACGTCAGATGTCCGCCGCTCCACGACTCAATGCGGAATTTCCCGCCGCGGTAGACCTTCGACCCGAGGTACGTGGCCGCCAGGTACGTCCCCAGAATGGCGGCGAAGGCGTAAACCACGGTCCCCAGAAACGCCGTGAAGAGCCGCACCCAGACCACTTCCACGCCCATGGTGGTCAGGCCCGATGCGAATAGCAGCCACAGATAAGGGCGCGCCGCCGCCGGCGCCTCCGGAGTCGCTTGCGTCGAAACCGGCGCCGCTGTTTCCCGCCGCGGCGCCCCGCGGAACGAAAGAGCGAACGCGGAAGCCGCCAGGCACGCATTGAGCGTCATCCCGGCCCGCAGCGCGCCCAGAAACCCCCACTCTTCGATGAACAGCAGGGGAATGAAGCTGCCCAGCACCGCTCCGCTGAGGTTCGCCAGATAAAGATAGCTGAAGGATCGCGGCGATTCGCCGGGGAAGCGCTCCCGGATGGCCGCCATCGCCAGCGGAAACGTCGCGCCCATGCACGCGCACCACGGCGTCAGCGCCAGCGCGATCAGCGCGCCCGCGGCGGCGTAATAGGCCGCGTCGGAAAGAGGAACGGCCGCGGCCAGCGAATGCATGATGGCCCGGCCCCACGCGAGCTCCCGCGGAACCAGCAGCGCCGAAAAGCCGATCAGCGCTTCGGCCAGCGCGTAAAGGCGCAGGCTGCGCGCGCCCCGTCCGCCTCCCCGCGCTTTGATGCCCCCGGCGCGCCACGAGCCGAAGCCCAGTCCCAGCATGAATACCGAAAGAACAATCGAAACAAACGCCGTGGCCACGGAGAATTGGGCCATCGCGAGCCGCAGCCATACCAGCTCGTAGAGGATGGCGCAGAAGCCGGAGACCAGAAAAAATGCGAAGAAGAATGGCATTGGAGCAACGGAAACCCGAGTATAGCCCAATTCAAAAATCGGCCGATTCCGCCCGCCGTCGCGGTTCGCGGTGCGGCCGGCAACCTCCCGTCGCCGCGGGAGCCCTGCCGCCGCGCCCCCTTGCTTTATTCGGTATTTCGAATATAATGGAATTATAGAAATGAGGACCACTGACAGCGAACGGACAGCGCGCCTCGCCGACATGCTGGCGGCCATGGGCGCGGAAGCCCGCCTGCGCATCATTCGCCTCCTGCTGACGGCCCATCCGGAGGGCCTGGTGGCGGGTGAAATCCAGAGCGAACTCGGCATTCCCGCCTCTACGCTCTCCCACCATCTGGACAAGCTCAAGAACGAAGACCTGGTGAAGGTGCGGCGCGAGAGCACGTTTCTCCGCTACACCGCCAATACCGAGGCGCTCCAGGATTTGCTGACATTCCTCTACGCCGAATGCTGCACGCGCAACAAAGCCGTGAAGCCCGAAAGCGTGGTGCGCCTCTGCACGGAGACACGAAAACGATGAACGTCAAGGAAACGGTCCGCGAAAAATATGGCGAAGCGGCCCTGCGCGTATTTTCCGGCAAGGGCAGCGCCTGCTGCGGGGCAAGCCCGTCAAGCTGCGCATCGGGCGGCGACCCGATCACCTCGAACCTGTACGACGAGCTCCAGAAGAGCGAGCTCCCGGAAGCCGCCGTGCTGGCCTCTCTCGGTTGCGGCAATCCGACCGCCCTGGCGGAATTGAAGCCCGGCGAAACGGTCCTCGACCTCGGCAGCGGCGGCGGCATCGATGTTCTGCTCTCGGCGCGCCGCGTCTCGCCCGGCGGTAAGGCTTATGGCCTCGATATGACCGATGAGATGCTCGCGCTGGCGCGCGCCAACCAAGCCGGGGCGGGCATCGAAAACGCCGAGTTTCTGAAGGGCGAGATCGAAAACATCCCCCTGCCGGACAATTCGGTGGACGTCATCGTCTCCAATTGCGTCATCAATCTCTCGGCGGATAAGGACCGCGTGCTGCGCGAAGCGTTCCGCGTGCTCAAGCCCGGCGGACGTTTCGCCGTATCCGACGTCGTCACGCGCGGCGAGATCCACCCTGAAATCCGCGGCAGCGTGCTGCTTTGGGCCGGGTGCATCGCCGGCGCGCTGGATGAGGAGGATTACCGGGCCAAACTCGCGGCCGCCGGATTCGATGCAATCGGCATTGAGCCCACCCGCGTTTACGGCCTCGAAGATTCGCTTTCTTTCCTGGCGGACAAAGGGCTCAGCGCGGAGGCGCTGGCCGCCGCGGAGGGCAAGTTCCTCAGCGCGTTCATCCGGGCGCGGAAGCCGGCGCCGCTGGCGGCGTGAATTCCGGAACCTCCTATGGGCGCATCCTCTCGCCTGAGCTTTCTGGACCGCTATTTGACGGCCTGGATCTTCGCCGCGATGGCCGCCGGCGTGGGCCTTGGTTGGGCGGTTCCCGGCGTCGCGGCGTTTCTGGGCCGGATTCGCATCGGTGCGACTTCCATTCCCATCGCCGCCGGCCTCATCGTCATGATGTACCCGCCGTTCACCAAGGTGCGCTACGAGAAGCTCCACGAGATCCTGCGCAACAAACGAGTCCTGGCGCTCTCGCTGGCTCAGAATTGGATCATCGGGCCCGCCCTCATGTTTGTGCTCGCCGTCGTGTTTCTGCGCGGATACCCCGAGTACATGGCCGGACTGATTCTTATCGGGCTGGCCCGCTGTATCGCGATGGTGATTGTCTGGAACGACCTCGCCGGTGGCGACGCCGAATACGCCGCCGGTCTGGTGGCCTTCAATTCGCTCTTCCAGGTGTTCCTCTATTCGGTCTATGCGTGGGTCTTTGTCACCGTGCTGCCGCCGCTTCTTGGCCTGCGGGGAATGGCGGTGGACGTATCGATTCGCGAGGTAGCCAAGAGCGTTTTCATCTACCTGGGCGTCCCCTGCCTGGCGGGATTCCTCACGCGCACCGTCCTCACGCGCGTGAAGGGGCAGGCTTGGTACGGCCGCGAGTTTACTCCTAGAATCGGTCCGCTGACGCTGATCGCCCTGATTTTCACCATCGTGGTGATGTTCTCGCTGAAGGGCGAGTACATCGTGAAATTGCCCATGGACGCGCTGCGGATCGCGGTCCCTCTGGTGATCTACTTCGCCGTCATGTTTCTGGCGTCCTTCTACATGGGCCGGAAACTCGGCGCGGGCTACGCGTGCACCACCACCTTGGCATTCACGGCGGCCTCCAATAACTTTGAGCTGGCCATTGCCGTGGCCGTCGCGGTGTTCGGAATCAACTCGGGCGCCGCGTTCGCCGCGGTGATCGGGCCGCTCGTCGAGGTCCCGGTGATGATCGCGCTTGTCAATGTCGCGCTTCGTTTCAAACGGACTCAGTTCGCTCCGCGGGTTTACGTGGGGCAAGGCGCCGGGATGCCGGAGACTGGCGTTTGACCCATTCGTAATGGCCGCCGGCGCCTGGAGGGAAATATGACCAATCGCCACTTCAACGTCCTGTTCCTTTGCACGGGGAATTCCGCCCGCTCCATTATGGCGGAAGCCATCATGAACTATAAAGGCGCGCCGCACTTCACCGCTTACAGCGCCGGCAGCCATCCCAGCGGCGCCGTGCGTCCCGAAGCGCTTCACCAGATCGCCGCCGCGCGCATGCCTACTGACGGCCTGCGCAGTAAGAACTGGGACGAATTCGGGCGCCCAAGCGCGCCGCACATGCACTTTGTCTTCACGGTGTGCGACCGCGCGGCCAGCGAGGTGTGCCCGGTGTGGCCCGGGCATCCTCTCACGGCGCGATGGAGCGTTCCCGATCCGGCCGCCGTCAAGGGAACGCCCGAAGAGATCGAGCGCGCGTATCGCGATGCCTTCCACATCCTCGATCGCCGCATCGGGCTCTTTCTCTCACTGCCGCTGGCGACCCTGGAAGCGTCCGTCATCCAGAACGAGATCGACCGCATCGGGCGGCTGTAGCTGATAGGCGCTCACACCTCCGAGACGCTTCCAGTTTGGGGCGGCCGCCATCCCATTCCGAAGCCCGCGACCGCCCTCAAAGACCAGTCCCCGCTATGGGTGCATGGAACCGCGGTTGCTCACTTGGCGAGTCTGCGACGTAGCGCGAATAGCACGAGCAATCCGCCGCCAAGCTGCGACGCCAACAGCGGCACGGCCCCAGGCTCCGGCATCTGGACATCCGCATTGATGTAGCCCGAGTTGCCCACGCTTGAGCCGACGGAGTCGGAAACGGCCAGATACAAGGTACCTGCTCCGGCGGGAGCGGTGAATAGCTGCTGGCTGCCGGATCCGGTAGCGGTCCCCGTCCATCCGTCGCCAATGAAGAAAAGCTGATCGAGCGCCGGAGAGAGGCTCGTGAAAGCCGTGCCAATGCCGCTCGTCGAGAAGTCCAGGGCAAGCGGCGTTGGGCCGGAGGGACCACCGGCCGCCACGAAGACTCCGACCAAAGCGCCGGCCGGAACGTGGGCCAGGCTAATGCCGTTGGCGTCTCCCGCCGAGAAGCCGAATTCATCGGCATAGCACACACCCGCGTCGGCGGCGGTGTCGAAGCACGTCCCGTCGACGGAGACGGGAGCTCCGTCACTGGCCGAGAATCTTATGATGCTACCGGCGGTCACGTTAATAGCAATGGGAGAGTTGGCCGGCGCAAAATCGGTTCCAAAGTAGCCTGCCACGCTGGCGCCATTCGGCTGCCCGGCGAGCCAGATATCCGTGGTAGCCGGTACGACGACGCTGACGTCGGCTTGCGCCACGCAGACCGCCGCCAGGATAACCGTCGCGCAACTGAGCAAAGTTCTCATCCTTTAATGCCCCCTTTAGAGAGTATTCCGGCCTCGGACGCAGCACTTCCGCGGCCACACTCGGCGAGCGCGGGCTTAACTAAGTGAAAAATAGGATCAAATGGCTAATCCGCGCGGGAGCGGCGATCAACAATAAGTGAGAGGGATTGGGAATTTGCCCGCAACGGAACGGGATGCTGGACCGGAAATTCCCAGTTGTAGGCACTCCGATGGTCCGCCAATCTTTGCGGCTCACTCCGGAGTGGCGCGCCACGGACGCCGGGCGCCTCCGGGTTTTGCCTGAGTCTCCGCTGACGGGGCGCGTCAATGGGCCGAGTCGGCCAGCAGCTTTACCAGATGGTCCTTCCACAAGGCCGCGATGGTATGGGACTGGTGGCCGCGGGTTTCCGGACTGCGCGGAATCACCACGGCGCGGCCCTTGGGAACACGCTTGATTTCGCGCTCCAGAATGCCCAGTTCCGGCGGGTTGATCAGATCGTCAGCCGAGTTGATGGCGCACAGCGGCGCGCGGATCTTCTCCAGGTTCGGGCCGGGATCATAATCCCAAGAGGCTTCCACCTGGTACAAGAGATCATTGGCGTCGCTGGTCTTGGACTGGGTGGCGACATATTCATCCAGAACGTCGTCGCTGGCCTTGAGGGTGGGCATGGCTTCCTGGCGGATGGTTGTGTTCTGCGCCAGGAGAAACAGGACCTCCAAACCCGTTCGCAAACTCGACGGCTCTGCCTTGTACTCGCCGCCATGCCACGCCGGGTCGTTCCGGATGGCGTCGATAATCACCCGGCGAAAGGCGCGGTTTCGGCCCGAAATCTGGGTGGGCAGGCTGGCCAGCGGCAGAAGAGCGTCCATGAAGTTGGGGTGACGTTCGCCCCATACCCAGGTCTGCATGCCGCCCATGGAGGTCCCCATCACCAGACGCAGGTGGTTGACGCCAAGCTTCTCCGTGAGCAGCCTGTATTGCGCCTCCACCATGTCGGTGTAGCCATAGCGCGGGAATCGGGCGTGAAGCCCGTCGCTCGGCTTGGACGATTTTCCGTGGCCGATGCCGTCCGTGAGGATGATGTAGTAGCGGCTCGCATCAAGCGGCTGGCCTGGGCCGAAGAGCACGCCCGCGAAACTGGACTGGAGGAATTGGGCGCCGGAGCCGCCCGTTCCGTGGGTGATGAGGACGGCGTTGCGGACCGTGCCCCGGGCGTCGCGCCGGGGCTGGCCCAGGGTGCGGTAATGAATCCGGAGTCCAGGCAGTGCTCCGCCCGCGGAGAACTTGAAGGTCTTGAGGACCCAATCCGCCTCCGCCGGCGCGGGAGCGGAGGATTGAGCGGCCGCCAATAAAGCGCAGAAGATCCCCATTGCCAACAATCTGGGTCGCATTATCCGGGATTATAACTACCTTCTCGCCGCCCACGGCGCGCGCTTCATGCGGAGGCGCGCAGCTTCTTGTAGGCGGCCAGACAGCGCTCGGCCGTTTCCAACTCCGGGTATCGGCTGCCTTCCTGCTCGATGAGATAGTACTCCGCGCCGCCGGCGGATTCGGCCGCCGCGAAGATTTTGCTCCACGGGCAATCGCCCTCGCCGAAGAGCGTGCGATACCCGCGGTCCGGGCCCGAGCCGGCGCCCCAATCCTTCAGGTGCAGGACGCGGATGCGGCCCGGATTCTCGCGGATCCACCGCACCGGGTCGTAGCCCATTTGTACGCAGGTGCCCACATCGAGTTGCAGCATTACATCCTTGGGCGTGTTGGCGGCCAGTACTTGCATGGGTAGCGGACCCCCGTCCGCCGGCTTGGTGAACTCCGCCTGGTGGTTGTGGTAACCCACGCGCAATCCGTGCGGCTTCACATCCGAGGCAGCCGAGGTGAGCGTGGCGGCCACGCCCTTCCAGGCATCCGGCGTGCTGGCGTTGGCCGTGGCCATCACAATGTACCTTGCGCCCAGGATCTGGTTCAGCTCGATGGCCTTGGGCAGCCGCCCTGCTCCGAAATTCTGCGCATCGTTGTGCGTGGAACGGCACTGGACGCCCAAGCCGTCCATCAGACTCCGCACCTCCTTGGCCTGCTGCGCGCTCCACTGGTAGTACGGCGCGTAGAACTCCACTACCTGATAGCCCATCTTGGCCACGGCGGTTACCGTGCCTGTCAAGTCCTTCTGCAAGGCGGCGCGCACCGAGTACATTTCAAGGCCCACCGGAATCTGCTTCGGCCGCGCGCCGGCCAGCGGCGCCGCCGCCAGCGCCATGAGCCGGCGCCGTGAGAGGTGTGACTGCATCGCCCAAACAATAGCACGGCGGACTGGATGCTATCCTGAGGGCAACCGCTGTGTTTCGCCCAACCCAGATATGCCGCGGCGGGGTCCTCTTGCTGGGCGTCCTTGCGCTGTTGGGCGCCGTGCTTGCCGCCGAAAAGCCGTGGCGAGAGTACCCGGGCCTGGAGTACACGCACTACCCGATACCTCCCGATTACCAGCAAAAGGCGGAGTGGACTTTCGCGCGCCTGATGTATCCCCCCGTGAGTCCGTATCGCGGCGGTTTCAACTTCGCCGGCGACTGGCGCGAGGGCGCTTCCAATTGGACCATGGACTACCCGCGCTCCGACCGGCATCTCTCCGCCGCATTGCGGCGGCTGACGCGTATTAGCGCGCGCTCCGTGGAACAGCCCATCAACCTCGACGATGGCGATGCGTACGACTGGCCGTGGCTCTACGGGGTTGAAGTGGGTCACTGGGACCTCACCGACCAGCAGGCGCGCGCCATGCGCGAATATCTGCTTCGGGGCGGCTTCTTCATGTGCGACGATTTCCACGGCACGGATGAGTGGGACGTGTTCGTCGCCAGCATGCAAAAGGTTTTTCCAGACCGCCCGATTGTGGAGATCCCCAATAACGACCCGATCTTCCACACGGTTTACGATCTGGACGGCCGTTACCAGGTGCCCGGGGCACAGTACATGGACACCGGCAAGACCTATGAGAAGGACGGCCGGATCCCACACTGGCGCGCCATCTACGACGATGACGGCCGCATCATGGTAGCCATCTGCTTCAACATGGACCTCGGCGATTCCTGGGAGCATGCCGATAATCCGCTTTACCCGCAGCGCTTCTCGGCCCTGGGTCTGCGCATTGGCGTAGACTATTTGGTCTACGCGCTTTCGCATTGAGGCCCCGCATGGGGCGCGGCTGTAACGGATGACTGCAGGCTGGTAACTACTTATGAACTGGACCGCGGCAAGCGCTATCGCCCTCGCGCTGGGAGTGATCATCGGCGCATTCGGCGCGCACGGCCTGAGCGGCCGTCTGGACGCCTATTTCATGAGCGTCTATGAAAAGGGCGTCTTCTACCACTTCATCCACGCGCTTGGGGCGCTTATCGTCTCTCTGATGCCTCGCGCGGGAGCGCTGAGCGAAAAGGCCGCCGCCTGGGTATGCGCGCTGCTGCTCGCGGGCGTCGTGGTCTTCTCCGGCAGCCTGTACGCGCTGGCCATCAGCGGCCAACTGTGGCTCGGCGCCGTTACGCCGGTTGGCGGCATGTCCTTCATTGTGGGTTGGACCATGCTGGCCTGGGTTCTGATGCGGAAATAGGAGGCTCGGTGGATACCAAAACGGACATGCTGCGCCATACGCTGGCTACGCTCGCCTACCGGGGCAATCGCGCGCTGGATGGCGCGGCGCCGGAATTCGGCGCCTTCGCGGGCGCGGGGCGGACGCCGGGCCAGATCCTGGCGCACATCGGCGACCTGCTGGATTGGGCGCTCTCCATCGCCAACGGCGCCCAGCGCTGGCGTGAAGTTCCGCCTGGCGTCTGGAGCGAGGACGTGGCGCGCTTTTTCGCCGGCCTTGAGGCGCTCGATAAGCGCCTGGCATCGGGCCCGCTTGCCGAGGGCGAACCGGAGAAGCTCTTCCAGGGACCAGTCGCGGACGCCCTCACGCACGTTGGCCAAATCGCGATGCTTCGGCGGTTAGCCGGCTGCCCCCAGCACGGTGAGAACTACTACGTCGCCGATATCGCCGCGGGCCGCGTCGGTCCAAGTCAGGCCGCTCCGAAGAGAACGTTCTGACGGCCGGCGCGCCGGATCGTGATGCGCCGGCGGCGCGCCTCATTATCACAAGGCTTGACGTGCGGGCGCCCTCCGCTACCGTGCGATAATAACCCTCCATGCGCACACGCGGCGCCTTGGCCGCCATCTGGCTTTGCTTCCTGCTGCGCACTTTCTTCTACTCCGCCATGCTCCCCCTCTGGGAGGGCTATGACGAGTGGTCCCACTTCGCCGTGGCGCGCATCATGGCAACCAAAGGGGAACTTCTTGCGCCGCGCCGTTCGCCCATCCCGCGCGACGTGGACGCCTCTCTCGCCCTCGCTCCCCAGCCCTACGCCATGCGCGACGATGGACCGCCGGCCCTCACGCAGGACGAGTTCTGGAAGCTACCGGCCGCGGAACGCACGCGCCGCGTAGCGAACTTCGCGGCTATTCCGCCGGACTGGCGCTCTCAGGATTCCAGCGGCCGCCATCTGGCCTACGAGGCGCAGCATCCCCCGCTCTATTACTGGCTAGCCGCCTTGGCGCTTAAGGTCTTCCCGTACGCGTCCCTAGCCACGCAAGTGATGCTGCTCCGCTGGATGGCCTGCCTCCTGGCTTCGCTGAATGTCCCTCTTCTGTTCTTCGTGGCGCGCGCCGTGTTTCAGAACGACGGCCTGTCTCTCGGCTGTGCGGCCATCCTGGCGGTGATGCCGGAATTCGCCATCGACGTCGCCCGCGTCAGCAACGAATGCGCCGCCGTGCCGTTGTTCACCGGGCTCATCCTAGCCTCCGTGATATTGGTGCGCGACGGTCTCACCTGGAAATGGGGAGCTATGGGCGGCTTGGCGCTTGGCCTGGGACTGCTGACCAAAGCCTATTTCCTTGCCGCGGCCCCCGTGTTTGCAGTCGCGTGCCTCTGCGCCTGGCGATGCGCCGCGAAACGCGCCTCCGGCGGATGGCGAGCCGTCCGCGGCGGAGCGCTCTTCGGCTGCCTCGCGCCTCCCGTGGTCATCGCCGGCTGGTGGTACCTGCGGAACCTCCAGACCTCCGGCACGCTGTCCGGCATCGACCCTGCCGTGGCCACCCGCCACATGTCCTTTTGGGAGTCTCTTCACGCCGCGCTGGGCATCAATTGGGCCAGGGTGACCGACGGCATGCTGCTCTCCCACATCTACTATGGCGGCTGGAGCGGGCTGACCGTCCGCGCCTGGATGTACCACGTCTTCTACGCGGGCATTGCGTTGGCCGTCGCCGGCCTGCTGCTTCGAAGGCGTGAGCCGGCGATGCTGCTCCTCGCCGGCTTCTACGCCCTATTCTGGGCGGCGCAGTGCTACGATGCGTCGCTGCTGCTGATGAGTTCCGGCGTGGCCGCGTCGCCGGGCTGGTATGCGTACGCTGTGGCCGCGGCCGAGATTCCGCTCATGATCGCCGGCTTGCGGGCCGTCCTGCCGGAACGCTGCCGCCCCTGGGTTGCGCCGGCCGGCCTGGCCATGTTCGCGGCGCTGGACCTCTATACCGTCCACGCGCTGGCCGTTCCCTACTACACCGGCATGGTGGCCCACAAAGCCAACACGGCGATCGCCGGATTGCATGGGGCAGACATCCCCCGATTCGCCGAAGCCTTCGATCGCCTCTCCCTCTTCAAGGGTCCCTTGGCGGCGCCGCCGGTGATCGCAGGCCTCTGGTTCGCCTATCTGGCGGCCACGGGGGGCCTGCTGCTTCTAATCTTCCGTTCGGAACCCGGGGCATAAGCCGCGGGTGATTTCATCTGCGAAGCCTCATCCGCGCCCCGTTCCGAGCCGCGAACGTGGGTGAGCGCTAATCCACTCCCGCCAAAACCTGTCCCCTTGGAATAGCAGCCACAACGCGCCACAAACACAGAAAACAACCCCAAATGCTTTCGAGAGAGGGCATGGCTGGTAGCCGTGCCGAATTCGGAAAATCACGATTGCCTTCAGCCCCTTTGCGCGGCGCAAGCCATAAGGGAGGCCCTTCGGTGCGGTACGGCCGAGGCCGCGTCTCGATACGCGGCTCTCAACTTCGGGCCTCGCCCGCGGCGCGGCGCATCGCCCGCTCCCGGCGCCTATCCCTGTTCGAAGCGCAGGCAAGCCCGTCCCAGGTAAATCTCATCGCCGGGGCGCAGTTTCTCTCCGCGCCGGTTTCCCTTGGGTACTTCAATGGAGCGCCCGTCGCGGAACACCCGCGTACCGTATTCGCTCTCGTCGTCGCAGATACGGTACTCGCCGCCTTCGCAGCGGATGTGGGCGTGCCCGCGTGAGACGGTGGCGTTGGCATCGTCCGCGCCTTCCTCGAATACCACGTCGTTGCGGCGCACCACGCGCTGTCCCGCGTCCACCAACTCCGCCATGCGGCCGATATTGGCGCGCGGCCGCGTCAGTTGGTACTCCGTCCGGCCCGCCTTCCCGCGCACCACCACCAGCTTCGCCACCGCAATCGGCGCCGCTGCGGCGGCCCGCGGCTCCCGCTCGTATTCGATCTGGAACGTCCGCGGCCCCGTCTCGGCGGTCTTCACTTCCAGCGAAAAGCCTCGCGGAGCCTCGCAGCGCGCCGATTCCAGCGCCTCGCGCACATCGTTTTCCAGCCGCTGGCCCTCGGCGAAGGCCGTCATGTAAAGCGCGCGCTTGTCGGCATCGGCCGCCGCCAGCGTCACCGTGAGCCGCGCGTACGGGAACACGCGCCGTCCCCGCGCGCCCGTCTGGATTTTGGTTTCTATTTCTTCCAGAATGGCGCGATGCACCAGCAGCAACTGGTCCGAATCGGCGGGTCCGAATACGCGCTCGGTCCAGTGACGGAAGCCGCGTTCAATGCTCTTTTCAATGCCGCTGAAGAAATTCATGGCGCGATCAATCCCAGTTTAGCGGCCGCGTCTACAATCGCGGCGCCGGCGGGCGCGGCGGCCGTTCCGCCGTACACCCCGTTCTCAACGAGCACGGAGAACGCTATCTTGCGCGCGCTCCCCCCGTAAGGAGCGAAGCCGATGAACCACGCGTGTGAGGGCGCATCCGCCAGCTCCGCCGTGCCGGTCTTGCCGGCGACGGGCAAGCTGGCTGAGGCCGCGCGCCGCCCGGTCCCGGATGTGACCACTTCGCGCATGAAGTGCGCCAGTGTCTGCGCCCCCGCCGCATCCAACACCGCCACCGGTTCATTGGTGCGCGCATTGTTTTCATCCGTGAGCCAGCGGCCCTGCGGCATCTGTCCGCCGTTCGCCACCGTCGCCGCCACGCGAGCCATCTGGAACGGCGAGGCCACTACCTGGCCCTGGCCATAGGATGACTGGGGCAGAGACTTCCGCAACTGTGTGGCCGTGGCCGGCGTTGCGACCGAGATGCCGAGCAGGCCGGCCGCCGAAAGCAGCGGCCCCGCGCCCACGTCGTACGTGCCCAACTGTGCGAAATAAGCGTTGCACGAAACGATGATGCCGCGTTCCATGTCCACCGTCCCGTGCGGGTTCGAATCCTGAACATCGTCCCGTATCGGACGCTTCGATCCGTTGATGTAGTTGCCTACGCGTCCGTCCGGTAGGCGCACGCACTGGTACGTCTTGTGCGTGAGCGACGGGTCCTTGCGCAGCGCCGCAATGGCTGTGACCACCTTGAAGGTCGAACCCGGAGGATACAGCCCGTACCGCGCGCGATCCAGATACGGGTTCGACGGCGGCTCCGCGCTTTCGGCGTCCGCTACGGGCGCCGCCGCCGCGCCGGACGCGGCGCTATCGAGCGCTTGCTCGCTCAAGTCCGGTTGGGGCAGGCTCACGGAAGCCAGCAGGTCGCCCGTGGCCGGGTCCATCACCACCGCCGCGCCCTTGTCCACGTTCGCCTGCTTGAGCTGCGCCGCTAAGATCTGCGCTACCCGCACCTGCAGGCGCGCGTCGATGGACATATGCACGTCGCGCGGCCGGTCCAGCAGGCGCTTCACTTCGGGGCTGTCCGGCTGGTAACGGTGGCGCAGCAGCGGAACCAGTTCGCGATAGTCGTAGCGCAGTACCCGCTCCGTGGCGTGGGTCTTGGGGCTTTTCACTTCCACAAGGGTCGGACGGTCGTCGTATCCGCGCAGGCGCCGCGCATCGTCGCGCTCCACGAAAGACGTATTGCTTGCGCCCCAGCGCTCGCGGGTGCGCAGATCGCCCAGCAGATCGAACGTGAGGCCGCCGAAGGGATAGTGGCGCAATTCGGTGCGCGAGCAGGCGCGGTCAATGTCGATGCCAAGCTGCTGATACTCCGTACGGTGCTTTTCAAGCTCGGCCCAATCGCTGGTCGCCAGGGGCAGCCCGTTGCGGTCGTAAATCGTGCCCATCGGGATGGAGTTCATCACTTCCAGCAGGCGCGGATTGTACTGGTACCGCCGGTCTCCGTCGGCCTGAATCACCAGCGTCCCCTTGCCCATGATCTCCGTGCTGTGAGCCACCTGCACGTAGGCCGCTTTTGCCAGCGCAATGGCGCCGAGAACGGCGAACGCCGCGCCCGCCGCCGTCAGCGGCCCGCGGAACGGCGCCACCCGCTCCTGCTGCTCCTCGCCCGCGGCGCGCGCGCGCCCGCTGATGGAAAGCAGCATGCCAATCAACACGAAGTTCGCCAGCATCGCCGTTCGGCCGTAGCTCAGGAACGGCGTCACCACGCCGGTGAGCGGGAATGCCCCTAGCGCGCCGCCGGCGATCACCAGCACTTGCAGGGCTGTGGCCGCGCCTAACCCGGCGGCCAGGAAGAACTCGTAGTCCGTGCGCGCCCTCTGCGCGATGCGGAACGCGCGCCATACCAGAAATGCGTAGAGCGCGGCCACGAGCGCAATGCCAAGGAATCCGCACTCCTCGCCCAGCGCGGAGAGGATCAAATCCGTGTGCGCGGCCGGCACCAACTGGGGATCGCCCAGACCGACGCCCATGCCCGCGACGCCGCCTGTGGCGAAGGCCCAGAGCGAATGTGCAAGCTGATCTCCGCCGTGCACCAGGTTGTCCCAAGGCGAAAGCCACATGGCCACGCGCTCGCTCACGGTGCGCGGAAAGCCCAGCAGATAGCCGCCGGCGAAGCCCGCGACCAGCACACAGATGCCCGCCGCGGGGACGAAGGCGCTGCCGCGCGCCAAGCCGTAAAGCGTGAGGAAGAGGCACCCGAATATCAGCGCGGGCCCCATGTCTTTCTGCAGGAAGAAGAATACCAGCGAAAGAGCCACGCAGGCCGCCACCGGCACGGTGTATTCGAGCGGCGGAATATCGAGCCGGCGCGTCAGCGCCGCCATCGAGGCGCGCCCCTCCCGCGCATGCCGCAGCGCGTCCCAACGGTTCGCAAAGTAGCCCGCCAGGAAAAGCACCAGCAGAAGCCGCACCACCTCCACCGGCTGGAAGCCCAGCAGGTTCACCTTGGCGTCACTGGTCCCCGGCCCGCTGCCGAAGAGGATGAGCATCGCGGAGAGAGCGAAGCTCGCCAGCAGCGGCACAAAACTCAGCTTGCCGAAGAGCCGCTCGAAGTCCAGGCCGCTGGCCGCTAGCAGAAGAACCGCGCCGCCCGCCACGCCCTGCGCGAAGTCCACGAACAACAGATTGTCCCGCACCGGATCGCGCAGCGAGATCATCAGGATCAGGCCGGCCCCGCTCAGCAGCATCACCGCCGGCAGCAGCAACTGGTCGCCGCGAAAGCCGCGCGCGCTCCACCACAAGTGCGCCGCCAGGAATACGGCGAAGAACACGGCGGCCCAGCGCAGGAAATCGCTGCGAAATACTTCCGGCCCGCGCACCACAAACAGTGGCTTCAAATCGCGGAACTGCGCGGCCGTCAGCAGCGGCATCGAATCGCGCCCCGCCAGGCGGTCGCGCACGCTCTTCAGCGCGCGCCCCCGGGCCGCGTCCTGCGCCGTTACGCGCAGCCGGGCCACGGCGCCCACACTCGCCAGCCCGCCGGAGACATAGTAGATCTTGCGCGCCGCCAGGTCGCGTTCCGCCGCATCCGGGAAGAGCGGCGTGAGCGCGGGAATCAGGTCTTCGCGCGCCGAAAGCGCATTGAGGTTCAGGACTTGCTTAGCTTCTATCGCCGCCGGCAGCGCCGCCAGCGGCTGCTCCTTCGCGCGGTATACCTGCCGTAGGCCAATGCCCACCACCACCGCCGCCACCGCCAGCCATAGGAACTCCGTGCGGCGCCATGCGGCCCGCCCGCCGCGCGCGAGCCGCATCTCCCCGCGTTCCACCGTGCGGCTATGCGTTATGGCCATACGTCGATTCACCCCGTGCCGCGGACTCCCGCTCGGCCGCGCCGGAACTCATCCCGGCGCTTGCCCGCCGCGCTCCACGGCGCGCGCTCCGCGCCACGCTGGCGCATGGCGCGAGAAGCCGGGGCAACCGGCTGTACGCGCCTCTCACTTTCCCGCCCCTTCCGAATCCGAATCCGCGATCTGCGCCAGCCGGAAATTCGCTCCGTCCAACTCGTACTCGATGTCCTTGATCTGGTCGTCCGAGTTCCCGTACGGCGCCACGTTCTGATAGAGTCTCAAGGCGCTTTGGAAGTCCTGCTCCGCCCGCAGGATCATGTCCCTTTCCTGGGGTAGTCCGCGGACGTTGTGGGAATCCTGCAGCAGACGGGTGGCGCGGTCGCGGTATCCGTCGGCCAGTTGCGCCTGGTCCCGCATGCCCAGTTTGTACCCATACTTGGAGGCTTGTTGCAGGGCGGCGTTGGCCTTGTCGATGTCCTTGAATCCGTACACGTACACGCGCGCCAGCCCGAGCTGCGGGTCTGGCGAGCGCGGCAGCAGCGCCTGCGCCTCGTTGAAATCCTCCACCGCCTCATCCAACTCCGCCGGGTTCTTGTGCGCCGTGCCGTTGATCCGCGCCAAGTGCCCGTCGCACAGCCGCAGGTCCCCGCGAGTGGTATTGTCCGGGCTCACCTCCAGGGCGCGCGACAAGTACAGCCGCGCCCGGCGCCAATCCGCCTCGTAGAGCGGCTGCGCGTCATTCCGGTAGGACGCGATGACGCGTTCGGCAGCCTCCAGGAATTTCTGCTTGACCACGTTTCGTGGGCCCCGTAATAGCCAAGACGAGGAATGCCCATCGGAAAGTTCCGTCCACTGCTTCCAAATCTGGTTCAGGTCGCTGAGCTGTTCGGTTTCCACGGCGCGTTCCAGATCCTGCCCGTGCCCGTAGAGCCTGTAGCCCGAAGCCATGGTCCATGCGGCGTACAGCAGGACCGCGCCCACCACGGCCGCGGCCGCGCGGGCTAGCGCCACCGTACGCTTGCCGGCCGGCTTCTTCACGCTCGCCACGTTGGGCCAGACGGCGGCTTCAGCCGGCTTTCGCGCGGTGGCTCGCGTTTCCTCGGAGACTGGGCTGGTTGACGCGCCGGGGGCCGTGTTGGGACCAGCGCCCCAGCGGAGGCCCCTCCGCGTGGCTTCCGTATCCGGCTCGCCCGGGCGGAAGGTGCGCCGCGTGGCGTCCATGTCCTCGGCCGCGGCTTTCACCGGCTCGCCCTTTCGGAAGGCCGCCAGGTCCGCCGCGAAATCGCGAGCCGTGGCGTAGCGCATCTCCGGATCGGGCGCCATGGCCTTCACCAGAATTCGCCGCAGGGCTTCCGGGCAGGGGTCCGGCGCCGGAGGCGGCGCGATTCGCGCCCGGATCACGCGCTCCAGCCGCTCCGTGTTCTCCGCTTTGTACGGCTGCATGCCCGTGACCATCTCATACAGCGTCACCGCCAGCGACCACAAGTCTGACTGCGCGTTTACGTCGCCAGTATCCAGCCGCTCCGGCGAAGCGTAGGGCACGCTGCCGAATTCGTTCCGCGTCAGGCGGCGCGAGAGCGAAAGCGCTTTGGCGATGCCAAAATCCAGCACGCGCACCTCGCCGTGCGAATCGATGCGGATATTCTTCGGCTTGATGTCGCCGTGTACGATGCCCTGAAAGTCCTTGCCGTCGATGGTTGCCTGCAAGTGATGCGCGTTTTCCAGCGTCTCCGCCACCGCCATGGCGGTATCGGCGGCGAACTCCACCGCCAACGGCCTTCCCTTGATCAGCTCGGCCAGGTCCTGCCCGTCGATGTACTCCATCGCCACAAAGAAGTAGCCGTCCAAATCGCCCGCATCGTAAACCCGCGTCACGTGAGCGTCCACCGCCGCCAGACGCGCTTGCAGCGCCGCCCCGCGCCGTTCGGCCTCTATCGAAGCCCGCGTATCCGCGTCGTCGGCGTGCTCGATCAGCTTCAGCGCCACCTGCGCGTTTTCGCCGTCCTGCGCCAGGTAGACATCCGCCATGCCGCCGCGCCCCAGCTTGCGGACAATTTCGTACTTGCCGAGCTTTCGGCCGGCCGGGGCGATCACTGCTTCCTGCCTCCAGCCGCCTTCGCGTCGATGAAGATGTTGTGCGCGCGCGCGTCCTTCAGCATTTCGGGCGGCAGGTCCGCTTGCAGCGTGTTCTTGTCGAAAACGTTGTCCTCCAGCGCCGGCCGCGCACCATCGCGCGCCGCCAGGCCGGTTTTATTGGCGCGCAGCGTGGTGTGGGAAATCCACGGCGCGGAATCGCCCATGATGAGGATGCCCGTGCCCTTGCAATCGTGAATCGAATCCGCGCGCAGCGTCGGGCTGGCGCGCCCGCGAATTTCGATCCCCGTCTCCGCGCCCGAAACGTCCACCTCCTCCAGCCGCACCTCGGCGTCCGCCAGCGCGATAGCGACAGGCAGCGCATCCTGCGCGCCCGCCACAATCCGCAGGCCGGTCACTTGCGCGTTGCGCACGCCTTCGGCCAGTACCGCCGGGCCCTTCGACAATTCAGAGGCCCGCAGAATGGCATCGCGCGCCAGAAGATTCACGCCGCTCTTCAGCCGCACCTGGCCGCTATATTCGCCGGCGCGGACCTCCACCGTATCGCCCGCGCGCGCCGCCGCCAGCGCGTCCCCAATGCTCGAATACGCTTCCCCGGCGCCCACCACCAGCGTGCGCGGCTTCGGTTCCGGGGGAGGCTTGGGGTTCCACGCGTCGCGCGTGAACCACATCCCGGCCGCGGCCAGCGCCAAGCCATAAAAAAACACCGCCCCGCGGCTCGCCAGCAAACTCCAGCCGGACCACGGAACTACCGGCGCCGGCGTCGCGAAGTCCGGGCCCTCCACCAGGACCACCGTGACGTTATCCTTGCCGCCTGCCGTGTTCGCCGCCGCAATCAGTTCCCGCACCGCGCTCTCCGGATCGCCCGCGTGCGTTTCCACCGCGCGCCGTATAGTGGGCGAAGGAACCAGGTCGCTCAACCCGTCGCTGCACAGCAGCACCGCGCTATCCGCCTGGAACGGCACGCGCTGGAGCTCGATAAAATCCGGATCGCCCGGTTCGTGCGCCTCGGACCCCACGTCGCGGAACACTTCGTTGCGCCGCGGGTGCGTCATTGCTTCCAGTTCGGTCAGCTCACCATTTTCCTCGCGCTCGCCGACGGGCGAATGGTCGTGCGTGACTTTGCGAATTTCGCCGCGCCGGATCTGGTACAGCCGCGAATCTCCCACGTGCCCCACCACGGCGTCGCCATTCTCGAACACGGCCAGCGTCAGCACGCACGCCATGCCTTCCCATTCCGGATTCGTCCGCGCCGCCTCGAAGATCGCGTTATTGGCCACCGTGATGGCCTCGCGGATGCGCTGTTCCACCGTGCCGGTCTGCCGCTCCAGGCGCGCGCGCACGCGCTGAACCGCGATCTCCGCGGCCTTCTCTCCCGCCGCCTGCCCGCCGATGCCATCCACCACCAGGAAAATGCCGCGGTCCGGGTCGGCGTAGTACGCGTCTTCATTGTTCCGGCGCACCATGCCGGGATCGCTTGCCGCCGCGTACTTCAGGTTGGTCCTAACCATTCGATGCGCTTCGAAATTCGAGGAACAGCACGTCCGCCAGGCCGATGCGGGCGCGCTCCGGCACCGCCGCTTCCAGGTTGCGGTCGCGCTTTTCGCCGTCCACGTATTCCACGCTAGAGGGCGCCTTCTCGCCGTCGATGGTGGTGCCCAGGCGGCTTAGGTCCTTGAGGAAGAATTTGCCGGTGGCCGCATCGCGCCGCAGCCGGAAGTGCTCACGCGAAACGTCCGGAAACGTATCGAGCTTCAGGTCGGTCCAGTAATCGCGCCCGCCGCGCCCCGCCACAATCTCGTCCTTGGTCATGCGGTAGGTCTTGCGCCCGCCGTTGTCCTCGTACTCGATGGTCGCCAGCGCCGGCTGCGCGCTCGTATCCGGCGCCGCCGGGACGTTCGCCTCCGGCGCCGCCTTCTCGTAAACCGGTGCCGCCGCCGTTTGCGTTCCGCCGCCGAGCCGCCGCGTCGCGATGCGCTTGGTCATCGAGCCCGCCCCGAATTCCGGTTTCGCCGGCAATGCCAGTTCGGAATGGATCTCGATGTCCCCCGGCTCGGCGTCATCGTCCGTGTTTTCCAGGATCGTGATCTGCCAGCCGCCCTCCGGCGCCGAAATCGGAGGCTCGCTGCGCCGCGAAAGCTTCAGCTTCTCCGCCAGCGACGCCCGGTTCAGCTCCGCCATCTCCGCGTCCAGCGCCCGCCGGGCCTCTTCCACGATCCGCGGCGCAATCCCCCGCAGCCGGTCCATGTCCGAAGGGTGGATGTAAACGTGGTAAACAGCCGGGGCAAGCGTCGAATAATGCAGGGGTTCAAGCCCCTCCCGCATATTCCGCACAATCTCCAGGATGATCTCCCGGGCGGTAACGGGATTCGCGGTGGCAGGCCGGTCCATAAGGAACCTCTCTCAATCTTAACAACCTTACGTAAAACGAGGCTTGGAGGTTCCTGCTCTCGCCGCGCCCCTGATCGCCGGCGCCACCGCGCAACGCTTGATCCAGCCTGGACCAACGCCTTTCCGCCGAAGCCCGCGTCAATGAGGCCAATTTCAAGTTGCTCCTCGGGAAAATCGAGGATATCGACAGCCGCCTGACCCGCTTGGAAGAGCGCTTCGCGCGGTGACGCACCGATCTGCCTGGCGATCTCCCCGCCCGCGTCCAGCCCGCTCCTCCTACTCCACCACCACGTGAGTGCCCTTCTTCTCCTCGCGCGATAGGTGCTCAATCCGGTCGTCGATCAGACTCCGCACGCCCTTCAGAAATTC
>Ga0335069_10003182_pt1 | contig 24959 bp, 21 predicted proteins | sample Lox_Sample_11_FD_206714 | JGI IMG/M metagenome (GOLD analysis project Ga0335069, IMG submission 206714) | Soil microbial communities from Loxahatchee National Wildlife Refuge, Florida, United States - Lox_Sample_1.1 | ecosystem: Environmental > Terrestrial > Soil > Wetlands | place: USA... | reverse complement strand
ACGGTGCCGGACAATCCGATCCAGATCGCCGACGCGGCGCTGTACCTGTCGAAGACGCAGCCGTCGCTCAAGATCACCGATCCGTACGAGCTGAACCAGACGCAGTTCAACGCGGCCATCAACCTGCTGAAGCAGCAGAAGCCGCTGATCGTGAAGTACTGGGCGCTCGCCTCGGACGAGATCGACCTGTTCAAGAACGGCAACGCGGTGATCGGCGCCTCGTGGCCGTACCAGACGAACACGCTGATCGCGGCCAAGGTGCCGGTCAAGGATCTGATCCCGAAGGAGGGCGCGACCGGTTGGGCCGACACGTGGATGATGTCGGCGCACGCGAAGCATCCGAACTGCATGTACAAGTGGATGGCCTGGGTCTCGACCCCGAAGGTGCAGGCGCAGCAGGCGATCTACTTCGGTGAGACGCCGGCGAACGTGAAGGCGTGCCCGATCATGAACAAGCTGTCCCCGGGCTCGGCCGCGCAGTACCACTGCGGCGCGTCGGCGAAGTACTTCAACTCGATCAAGTTCTGGAAGACCCCCGTCGCCGCGTGCGGCAACGGCCAGAACGACTGCATGGACTACACGAAGTGGCAGCAGGCGTGGACGCAGATGAAGGGCTGAGCCCTGGCCGTCCGCGCTGCTGACGTCACGCCGGGGGCGGGCGCTCCATTCCGGGGAGCCCGCCTCCGGCTCTCGTCGTTCTTCTGGCGGCACCGCTGGGCGAAGGCTCTGCTCCTGCTCCTGCCGCCGCTGCTCGCGTTCGGGCTCGTCTACCTCGGGTCGCTCGGCGCGCTGTTCGTCTCGTCGTTCTGGACGGTCAACCCGTTCACGACGGAGATCGAGCACATCTGGACGCTGTCGAACTACCAGACGATCTTCGAGTCGAGCGCATACCGGCAGATCGCGTACCGGACGATCGGGATCGCCGCCGCGGTGACGATCATGGACGCGATCCTCGCGTTCCCGCTCGCGTACTTCGCCGCGCGCATCGCGCGGCCGCGTACGCGCACGTTCCTCTTCATCTCCGTGCTGCTGCCGCTGTGGTCGAGCTACCTGATCCGCGTCTACATCTGGCGGCTGATCCTCGCGCAGGACGGCGTCCTCAACTGGGCGCTGAACAAGCTCGGCCTGCCGGACCAGCACCTCGCGTACTCGAACTGGGCGGTGTGGATCATCTTCACGTACGTCTGGCTCCCGTTCATGATCCTGCCGGTGTACGGCGCGCTCGAGCGGATCCCGGAGTCGTACATCGAGGCGTCGCGCGACCTCGGCGCGAGCGGGTTCTTCACCTTCCGCCGCGTCATCCTGCCGCTCGCGCTGCCCGGGCTCGTCGCGGGCTCGATCTTCACGTTCGCGCTGACGCTCGGCGACTACGTGACGCCGCTGCTCGCCGGCGGCGCGAGCTCGCAGTTCATCGGCAACGTCGTCTACGACTCCGTCGGGATCTCGAACAACGTCCCGTTCGCGGCCGCATTCGCGGCGATCCCGCTCGCCGTGATGGGCGTGTATCTCGTCATCGCGCGCCGCCTCGGCGCCTTCGAGGCGATGTGATGGAGGGAACGTGGACGAAGGTCGGGCTGCGCGTCTGGACGGCGCTCGTCGTCCTGTTCCTCTGGATCCCGCTCGGGCTGATCATGGTCTACGCGTTCAACGCGTCGAACGTCCAGAGCTGGCCGATCACGGCGTTCACGACGAAGTGGTTCAGCGTCGCCTGGAACTCGCCCGACGTCCATGCCGCGATCCTGCTCTCGATCAAGGCGGCGCTGCTGGCGACGTCGATCGCGCTCGTGCTCGGCTCGATGGCGGCGTTCGCGATCTCGCGCTTCTCGTTCTTCGGGCGCGAGTCGATCACGTTCCTGCTCGTGCTGCCGATCGCGCTGCCGGGGATCGTCACCGGCATGGCGCTGAACTCGTTCTTCCTCTTCGCGCACATCGACCTGTCGCTGTGGACGATCGTGATCGGGCACGCGACGTTCTGCATCGTCATCGTCTACAACAACGTCCTCGCGCGGCTGCGGCGGTCCTCGCCGTCGCTGATCGAGGCGTCACACGATCTCGGCGCCGACGGGCTCCAGACGTTCCGCTTCGTGATCTGGCCCGTCCTCTCGACGGCCCTCGTCGCCGGCGGCCTCCTCGCCTTCGCCCTCTCCTTCGACGAGGTCGTCGTCACCTACTTCACGGCGGGGGCCCAGAACACGCTCCCGCTCCTCATCTTCGGCTACATCCGGCTCGGGCAGCAACTCCCCGTCGTGAATGCCATCGCATTCGCAATGATCCTCCTGACGGTGATCCCCGTCTTTCTCGCCCAGCGCCTGATGCGGGACACGGGCGTCCTCCGCCGCGGGGCGGGCAACGTCACGGAGGCGGTCGAGTCGGCTCAAATCACGGCGGTCTGACCAGGGAGGCACGCATGAGCACCACGACAACGTCCTACAAGAACTTCGTCGGCGGCGAGTGGGTCGACGCTGCGTCGGGCGAGACGATGGAGGTGATCAACCCGGCGACGGGCGAGACGATCGCCGAGGTGCCGAGCTGCGGCGCCGAGGACGTCGACCGCGCCGTCGAGGCGGCGAAGAAGGCGCTGCCGGAGTGGCTCGACGCGACGCCGAAGGAGCGCTCCGAGCTCCTGCACAAGCTCGCCGACGTGATGGACGAGCACGCGGAGGAGCTCGCGCAGCTCGAGTCGCTGAACGTCGGCAAGCCGCTGATGGCCTCGCGCGACGAGATGCCGTTCTCGTCCGACAACCTCCGCTTCTTCGCCGGCGCGGCACGCCACCTCGAGGGCCAGTCGGCGGGCGAGTACATCAAGGGCTACACGTCGATGATCCGCCGCGAGCCGCTCGGGATCGTCGGCGGCATCCTCCCGTGGAACTACCCGCTGATGATGGCGGTCTGGAAGATGGGCCCGGCGCTCGCGGCCGGCAACGCCCAGATCCTCAAGCCGTCCGAGCAGACGCCGCTCTCGCTGCTGCGGTTCGTCCAGCTCGCGCAGGAGGTGATCCCCGCCGGCGTGCTCCAGGTCGTCACCGGCGACGGCGTCCCGGCCGGCGAGCGGATCGTCTCGCATCCGGACGTGCGCCTCGTCTCGCTGACCGGCGACGTCGCGACGGGCAAGATCATCGCGAGGACGGCGGCGGACACGCTGAAGCGCGTGCACCTCGAGCTCGGCGGCAAGGCGCCGATGGTCGTCTTCGACGACGCCGACCCGAAGGCGGTCGCCGAGGGGATCCGGCTCGCCGGCTACTGGAACTCCGGCCAGGACTGCACCGCCGGCTCGCGCGTGATCGCCGGACCGAAGATCTACGACACGCTGCTCGAGGAGCTCGTGCCGCAGGTCGAGTCGTTGAAGGTCGGGGACCCGATGGAGAGCGACGAGATCGAGATGGGCCCGGTGATCTCGAGCTCCCAGCAGGAGCGCATCCTCGGCTTTCTCGAGCGCGCGAAGGGCGCGACGATCCTCACCGGCGGGGCAACGAACGGCGCCAAGGGCTACTTCGTCAAGCCGACGGTCGTCACCGGGGTGAAGCAGGACGACGAGATCGTCCAGAACGAGGTGTTCGGCCCGGTCGTGACGGTGCAGCGCTTCGCCGACGACGACGAGGCGATCCGGTGGGCGAACGACGTCCGCTACGGGCTCGCTGCGTCCGTCTGGACGCGGGACGTCGGCCGCGCGATGAACGCCGTGCGCCGGCTCCAGTTCGGGACGGTCTGGGTGAACGACCACCTGCTCCCGATCTCGTCCGAGATGCCGCACGGCGGCTACAAGCAGTCAGGCTACGGCAAGGACATGTCGATCTACTCGATGGAGGAGTACACGCAGATCAAGCACGCCGCGATGAAGCTCGACTGAGCAAGCGCCACACGGTGCGAGAGGCAAGGGCCTGGCCCCTCGGGGCCAGGCCCTGGGCGTCGGCGGGGCCGAGGCCGATAGTGGCGTCCGCCACTGACCTATTTCCGATTCAGTCGTCTAAGCCGGAGACGCGTAGGGTTACCGGCTACCCTCTCCTCCGGAGGTCGGGCGTGGAACCAGACGAGCTGGGGGCTGCGGCCGCTGTTGCCGAGCGCTTCCTCGACAACATCGAGACCGTCGTCCACGGAAAACGGGATCAGATCACCCTCGTCGTCGCGGCGCTGATGTGCGGCGGCCACGCGCTGCTCGAGGACGTCCCCGGCACCGCGAAGACGGTGCTCGCGCGCGCGATCGCGCAGTCGATCGAGGGCGCCCACGCGACCCGGATCCAGTGCACGCCGGACCTGCAGCCGACCGACGTCACGGGCCTGTCGATCTTCAACCAGCGCGAGCGGGACTTCGAGTTCCGGCCCGGACCCGTATTCGCGAACGTCGTCCTCGTCGACGAGATCAACCGCGCGATGCCGAAGACGCAGTCGGCGCTGCTCGAGGCGATGGCCGAGCAGCAGGTGACGGTCGACGGGGAGACACGCATGCTCGCCGACCCGTTCCTCGTCATGGCGACGCAGAACCCGATCGAGTACGAGGGGACGTTCCCGCTTCCGGAGGCGCAGCTCGACCGCTTCTTCGTGCGCACGACGCTCGGCTACCCGGAGGCGGAGGACGAGCTGCGCATCGTCGACGAGCAGCTCGGCGGCCACCCGCTGACGCGGCTCCGGCCGGCAGTCGACCTCGACGACGTCCACCTGCTGCGCGCCGCCGTCGGCGGTGTCTTCGTCCACGAGGCCGTCGCCCGCTGGGTCGTCGACCTCGTCCGTGCGACCCGGCGCCTCGACATCGTCGCAATCGGGAGCTCGGTGCGCGGCTCGCTCGCGCTCAACCGCGCGGCGCGCGCATGGGCCGTGCTGCACGGCCGCCGCTACGTCACGCCGGACGACGTCGAGCGGTTGTTCGTGCCGGTGCTCCTCCACCGGATCCTCTTCCGCCCGAGCTTCCTCGCGGACGTGCGCGACAAGGGCTGGGCGGCGTCGAGCGTCGAGGTGCAGGAGCGCTGCCTCGAGCTCGCGCCGAAGCCCGGCTTCGACATCGACCTCGACGTTCCGACGACGGTCGTCTAGGACGTGGCGCACGCCGTCTTCCCGCTGATCCCGCGGCGGCGGGTGATCGGCCTCGCCTTCGGCGGCGTGCGCAGCGCGCGCCGCGGCACCGGCTCGGACGTCGCCAGCTCGCGGGCGTACCGGCCCGGCGACCAGGTCGCCTGGATCGACTGGGCCGCTTCCGCCCGCCTGTCGTCCGCGCGCGCCGACGACGAGTTCATCGTCCGGGAGCGGTTCGCCGACGAGGCGCCACGCGTGATCGTCGTCTGCGACCGGCGCCCGTCGCTCGGGATCGGAGCGTCGGCGCTGCGGTCGCTCGACAAGCCGCTCGCGCTGCTCGCCGTCATCGACCTGATCGGCGCGAGCGCGAGGGCGGCGCGCAGCCTCACCGGCTACGTCGACTACGCCACCGGCGAGCCGTACTGGCGACCGCCGCGGTCCGAGCACCGCGCCGAGCCGCACACGTTCGAGCGTCCGTTCCACGCGCCGGCCGACAGCGTCTCGCGCGGGCTCGAGTTCCTCGGCGAGCACCGGCGCGACCTGCCGACGCAGACGTTCGTGTTCGTCGTCTCGGACTTCTTCGTGCCGCCGGACGAGCGGACCTGGCAGCGCGCGCTCGAGCACCGCTGGGAGCTCGTGCCCGTCGTCGTCCAGGACCCGCGGTGGGAGCGGACGTTTCCCGACGTCGGCGGCCTCTCGGTCCCTTACGCCAACCCCCGGACCGGACGCGTCTGCCCCATCCTCGTCACGGGCGACGAGGCGGCGAGGCTCCGCGACGAGCACGAGCGGCGCTGGGACGATCTCGTCCACTCGTTCCGCGGGCTCGGCGTCGAGCCGGTCGCCGTGCACGACCACGATCCGGGCGCCGTGCTCGCCGCCTTCCTCCGCTGGGCCGACATGCGGGTGATGGCGAGAGGTCTCGTCGCGTGAGGCGCCCGCTCCTGATCGCGGCGATCGTCGCCCTCGCGGCCGCCGCGCCGGCGGCGGCGACGCTGCCGACCCTGCCGTCCGGCTCCTCCGTCGGCGACGGCGTCCCGCTCAAGGGGTACGCGTCGCTCACGCCCCAGGTCCACCTCTTCGGCGATCCGATCAAGGCGAGCGTCGCCGTCGTCGCCGACACCAAGTGGATCGACCCGAGACGCCTGCGCGTGACCGCGAGCTTCAAGCCGTATGCACCGGTGAAGGCGCCAACGGTGCTCCGCCTCGGCACCGGCCGCTTCGAGCAGATCACGTGGACCTGGACGCTCCGCTGCCTGAGCGCGCCCTGCGTGCCGCGCTACCCGCCGAGCGACACCGCGCACGTCTTCCACTTCCCGCTCGCGCACATCGACTACCTCGACACGCACGGCCGGGTCTCGTACGGGATCACGACGAGCTGGCCGCCGGTCAGGGCGCTCTCGCAGCTGAGCCCGAGCTCGCTCGCGACGCTCGCGCAGCACGGGCTGCCGTGGAAGGCACACTTCACACCGCTCGCGGCGCCGACGTACGGCGTGCGCCCCGGGCTCCTCTACTGGCTGTCCCTCTCGCTCGCGGCCGTGCTCGGCTGCGCGGCGCTGCTCCTCGCCGGACGCTGGGCGCTGACGGCGAAGCCGCGGCGCCCCGCCGAGCCCGTGCTGTCCCCGTCCGCGACGCCGCTGGAGCGCGCGCTCGTCCTGCTCGCCTGGGCGCACGAGCACCACGACGAAACACTCCAGCGGAAGGCGCTCGAGCGCGTCGCCGACGAGCTCGGGACGGAGGTCGGCGGCATCGACGAGCTCACCGCGAAGGCGCGCGAGCTCGCCTGGTCCTCGAGCGGGCCGGAGAGCGAGGAGTTCGACTCGTTCTCGGAGCAGGCCCGCGAGCAGGGCCACATCGGGCCGCCGGCCGAGGAGGACGCGTGAGGCTCCCGTCCGTCCACCGTCGCGGCGCGACGCCGCTCGGCGACATCCGGCTCCTCGAGCGGCCCGCCACGCGCACTTCGATCGTCCGCGCCGTGCTCGCGGCCGCGCTCGCGGGAACGCTCGCGCTCGCGGTGCTCGAGGCGCGCTCCACGGGCACCGGGCGCGCAGCGGTGCTGCCGGCGGGAGCGACCACCGGCGTCGTGGCGCTCGACATGTCGGCGAGCATCGCCGGCCCGGTCTACGCGCGCGTCGCGACGACGCTGAAGGGGATCGTCGGGGCGAACCAGGCGATCGGGCTCGTCATGTTCTCGGACACGGCGTACGAGCTCCTGCCTCCGAACTCGCCGCCGACGGCGCTCAGCCAGTTCATCCCGTTCTTCGTCCCGACGTCGTTCGCGCACGGAACGCCGGTCTTCGCCCAGAGCCCCTGGTCGCAGTTCAGCGGCGGGACGCGCATCTCCGGCGGCCTCGTCGCCGCGCAGCACGCGCTGCAGTCGGCGGGCGTCACGCACGGCGCGATCCTGCTCGTCAGCGACCTCGACGACTCCGCCGGCGACCAGCCCGCGCTCGTCACCGAGGCGCTCGCGCTGCGCCGTGCGCACATCCCGGTCCGTATCGTGCCGCTGTTCGCCGCCGTGGACGACAAGCGGTTCTTCGCCACGCTGTTCGGCGAGAGCGCCTTCGTCAACCCGAGCGCGTTCACGCACACGGCGAAGCAGCACCAGCAGGCGATCGCCGCCACGGAGCCCTGGGCGCTGCTCGCGATCGGGCTCCTGCTCGTGCTCCTGCTCGCCGGCAACGAGCGGCTGAACGGGCGACTCGCGATCGGAGCGTCGGCGTGAGCCGCCTGCGCCGGCACTGGGCCGCGATCGCCGCGGTCGCGTGCGCCGCCGCGGCGGCGGTGCTCGTCCTCCTCGCACTCGACGTCCACGCGTGGCAGACGAGCCTCGTGCGCGACGACCTCCGGTTCCGCGCGATGCACTCCCACCGCTCGCTCTGGCGGCCGCAGACGGCGCTTCCCGGCGACCCGGCGCGGCTGCTGCTCGGGATCGGCGACTCGATCGCGTACCGGCGCGCGGTCCAGCTGGTCTGGTACAGCCGCGTCGGCGCCGACCCGGAGACGCGGCAGGACCTGCCGACCACGCGGGCGCAGGCGGAGGAGAGCCTCCAGGGAGTCGTCGACTCGGGCGCGCCGGCGTCCGTGCGCTCCGCCGCGGCCAACCTCCTCGGCGTGATCGTCGTGACGAGCCCGCTCATCTCGGATCCGCAGGCGCAGACGACGACGCTCCGCCGCGCGGTGGGGCTCTTCCAGGAGTCGATCGCGATCGACCCGGCGAACGCGGACGCGAAGCAGAACCTCCAGCTGGCGCTGCTGCTGAGGAAGCCGGGCAAGTCGAAGATCGGCCGCGACGCGCGCGGCGGCTACGGCTTCGGGCGCGGCCGCGGCGCGAGCGAGTCCGGCAGCGGCTACTGATGCTCGCCCTCTCGTTTCTCACTCCGTGGTGGGCGGTCTTCGCGCTCGCCGCGGCGATCCCGCTCGCCGCGCTCGCGGCGACGGAGCGCCGCGCGTCGCGGATCCGGCAGCTGTTCGCCGTCCCGGGACCCGGCCGCCGTGCGCTCGTGCCCGTCGTCGCCGCGCTCGTGCTCCTTCCGGCGCTCGTCGGCGTCGCCGCCGCCCAGCCGGTCGTCGTCAACCGGCAGCTCCTGGACGAGCGCGCCGATGCCGAGGCCTTCTACGTCTTCGACACGTCGCTGTCGATGACCGCCCGGAGCGCGGCCGATGCGCCGTCCCGGCTCGTGCGTGCGAAGCGGCTCGCGCTGAAGCTGCGCGCCCGCCTTCCCAACGTCCCGACGGGAATCGCGACGATGACCGACCGGACGCTGCCGGAGCTGATGCCGACCACGGACTCCGCGCTGTTCCAGCGGACGCTCTCGGACTCGGTCGGGATCGACCGCCCGCCGCCGAGCCAGCCGTACCGTGGCCGTGCGACGACGTTCGGCGCGCTCGTCCCCATCCTCCAGTCGCATTTCTTCTCGACGTCGATGCCGCACCGGCTGATCGTCGTGTTCACCGACGGCGAGGCGTCGCGGATCCCCTCGAGCGTGAAGTACCTCGTCCACCCGGGCGGCGGGCTGATCACGATCTTCGTCCACGTGTGGCAGCCGGGCGAGCGGATCTTCGGAGCCGGCGGCAGGCCCGAACGCGGATACGTCTCCGACCCGACGAGCGGCGACGCGCTCGCGACGTTCGCGACGCTGATGGACGGGAAGTCGTTCTCCGAGACGCAGCTCGGCGCCGTCGCGGCCGCCGCACGGTCGGCGATCGGCCACTCCGGCACGCAGCGCCGCGTCGAGTCGTACGCGCGCGTGTCCCTGGCCCCGTGGGTCCTGCTCGCCGGCGTGCTCCCGCTCGCCTTCCTGCTGTGGAGGAGGAACTTCTAGCGCTCTAGCCGTCGGCGGGCGGCGGGTGCTCGACCGTCGCGAGCTGCTCGTAGAGCTTCCAGCGCTCCTCGACGTCGCGCTGCTCCTCCGCGGCGAGGTGGGCCGCCTCGTCCGGGTTCGCGCGGGAGAGCATCGCGAAGCGGTTCTCCTTCGCCGTGAACTCGGCGACCGGGATCTTCGGCGGGCGCGAGTCGAGCTGGAACGGATGGTCGAGACGCGGGTCGTAGCGGTAGAGCGGCCAGTAGCCGGAGTCCGTCGCCTCCTTCTGATGTGACATCGCGGTCGCCATCTCGATGCCGTGGGCGATGCAGTGGCTGTAGGCGATGATCAGCGACGGGCCGTCGTACGACTCCGCCTCGGCGAACGCCTTCACGGTCTGCGGGTTGTCGGCGCCGAGCGCGACCTGCGCGACGTAGACGTTGCCGTAGCCCGCGGCGATCAACCCGAGATCCTTCTTCGCCGTGAGCTTGCCGCCGGCGGCGAACTTCGCCACGGCGCCGCGCGGCGTCGACTTCGACGCCTGGCCGCCGGTGTTCGAATAGACCTCGGTGTCGAGGACGAGCACGTTGACGTTCGCGCTCGACGCGAGCACGTGGTCGAGCCCGCCGAACCCGATGTCGTAGGCCCAGCCGTCGCCGCCGACGATCCAGACGGACTTCTTCACGAGCGCGTCCGCGAGCGTCTCGAGGCGCTTCGCCTCGGGCGACCCGAGGCCGGCGAGGATCGTCCTCAATTTCGCGACACGCTCGCGCTGCGCGATCACGCCGGCCTCGTCGCCCTGGTCCGCTTCGAGAATCTCCTGCCGCAGCTCCTCCGGAACGGCGCCGTTCAGCGTCCCGAGCAGCCGCCGCGCCTGGTCCGCCTGCTGGTCGAGAGCGAGCCGCATCCCGTAGCCGAACTCGGCGTTGTCCTCGAACAGCGAGTTCGACCACGCGGGGCCGCGGCCGTCCGCGTTCGTCGTCCACGGCGTCGTCGGCAGGTTGCCGCCGTAGATCGACGAGCACCCGGTCGCGTTCGCGACGAGGAGACGATCGCCGAACAGCTGCGTCAGCAGCTTCAGGTACGGCGTCTCGCCGCAGCCCGCGCACGCGCCGGAGAACTCGAACAGCGGCTGGAGCATCTGCGAGCCCTTCACCGTCGCCGGCTGCACCTTCGTCCGGTCGATCTCCGGGATGCCGAGGAAGAACTCCCATGCCTCGCGCTCCCGCTCCTCGTGGTCGCCCTTCGGCAGCGAGTCGAGCGAGCGGTGCTCCGGGTTCGCCTTGTCCTTCGCCGGGCACGTCTCGACGCAGATCCGGCAGCCGGTGCAATCGTCCGGCGAGACCTGGATCGTCATCAGCATCCCCGGCAGATCCTTCGCGCGCCACTCCTTCGAGCGGAACCCCTCGGGCGCGCCGGCGAGAGCCTCCGGCTCGAACACCTTCATGCGAATCGCCGCATGCGGGCAGACGAGGGCGCACTTCGCGCAGTCGATGCAGATCGACTCGTCCCAGATCGGCAGCTCGTCGGCGAGGTTCCGCTTCTCGAAGCGCGCCGTCCCGACCGGGAAGGTGCCGTCGGCGGGGAGGGCGCTCACCGGGAGCCGGTCGCCGTCGCCGCCGATCAGCGCGCGCAGCAGGTCGGGCGTGTCGGCCTCGAACTCGATGTGGCCGTTGAGGCTCGTCACGGCCCCGGGCACGTCGACCTCGTGGAGGGAGTCGAGCGCGAGGTCGACGGCCCGGAAGTTCCGCTGGACGATCTCCTCGCCGCGCTTCGCGTACGTCTTCGCGATCGACTCCTTGATCGCGCCGATCGCACGCCTGCGCGGCAGCACGTCGGCGAGCGCGAAGAAGCACGTCTGGAGGATCGTGTTCGTCCGGCCCGGTAGCCCGGCCTCCCGCGCGACCCGCTTCGCGTCGATGACGAACAGGCGGATCTTCTTCGCGAGGATCTCCTCCTGGATCGCACGCGGCAGGCGGTCCCAGACGTCGTCCGGGCCGTACGGGCTGTTGAGCAGGAACGTCGCTCCCTGCTCGGCGACGCCGAGCACGTCCATGCGGACGAGCAGGTCGAAGTTGTGGCACGCGACGAACTGCGCGTGCTCGATCAGGTACGAGGAGCGGATCGGATGCGGGCCGAAGCGGAGGTGCGAGACCGTCGTCGAGCCGGACTTCTTCGAGTCGTAGACGAAGTACGCCTGCGTGTAGAGGTGCGTCGACTCGCCGATGATCTTCGCGGAGTTCTTGTTCGCGCCGACGGTGCCGTCCGAGCCGAGCCCGTAGAAGACGCAGCGGCGGCTGTCGCCGTCCGGCTCCGTGTCGAACGACGGGTCGTAGGCGAGGCTCGTGCCGGAGAGGTCGTCGTCGATGCCGACGGTGAAGTGGCGCTTCGGATGCTCGTCGCGGAGGTGCTCGAAGACCGCGGCGGCCATCGCCGGCGTGAACTCCTTCGAGCCGAGCCCGAAGCGGCCGCCGATCACCTTGCGCGGGAGCCTGCCCTGCTCGAGCAGCGCGGAGACGACGTCCTCGTACAGCGGCTCGCCGACGGCCGCCGGGTCCTTGCTCCGGTCGAGCACGGCGATCGACTTGACCGTCTCCGGCAGCGCGGCCGCGAGCGCGGCGCCGTCGAACGGGCGGTACAGGCGCACCTTGAGCACGCCGACGTGCTCGCCCTTCTCGCGGAGCGCCGCCACCGTCTCCTCGACCGCACCGGCGCCGGAGCCCATGATCACGACGACGCGCTTCGCGTCCGGCGCGCCGACGTAATCGAACAGCTTGTAGCGCCGGCCGGTGAGCGCGGCGAGCCGGTCGAGCTCCTCGGCGACGATCCCCGCGGTCGCCGCGTAGTACGGGTTCGCCGCCTCGCGCGACTGGAAGAAGACGTCGGGGTTCTGCGCCGAGCCGCGGATGACCGGGTGGTCGGGCGTGAGCGCGCGCTCACGGTGCGCGCGGACGAGCTCGTCGTCGACGAGCGCCCGCAGGTCGTCGTCGCTCAGCCCCTCGATCACGTTCACCTCGTGCGAGGTGCGGAAGCCGTCGAAGAAGTGGAGGAACGGGACGCGTGCGCGGAGCGTCGCCGCCGTCGCGACCGCGGCGAAGTCGTGCGCCTCCTGGACGTCCGAGGAGCAGAGGAGCGCGAAGCCGGTGCCGCGGGCCGCCATCACGTCGCTGTGGTCGCCGAAGATCGAGAGCGCGTGCGTCGCGAGCGAGCGGGCGGCGACGTGCATGACGAACGGCGTCAGCTCGCCCGCGATCTTGAACATGTCCGGGAGCATGAGCAGCAGGCCCTGCGACGCCGTGAACGTCGTCGTCAGCGAGCCGGCCTGGAGCGCGCCGTGGACGGCGCCGGCGGCGCCCGCCTCCGACTGCATCTCGACGATCGTCGGGACGTCGCCCCAGAGGTTCGGCCTTCCCTTCGCGGACCACTCGTCGGCGAACTCGCCCATCGGCGACGCGGGCGTGATCGGGTAGATGGCGACGACCTCGCTCGTCTTGTGTGCGACGAGCGCAGCCGCTTCGTTCCCATCGACGACGAGGCGCTGTCCACTCACGGTTCCCACACTCGCGGACGGGCGCCCGAGCGGCATCCGGGGGGCCGCCCAAACCGGCTCGGTACAAGCCCGCAGGGCCGCCGGCGACTGGATCCAGGGTGGCCCACGAAGGGCCGGAAACGCGCTCCCGAAGCCGGTTTCGGGTCCAGAGGGTCCGGACCCGCGTGGTACGCCGCAGCCGCCGTACGGGGCGGCCCCGATGGTGCTCCGGCACCTCGGCCGGAGGTTCAGCGCGATGGCGACGACGGCTGATCTCCGCCCCGGGCCGGACGGCTTCTTCGGCATCCGCTTCGAGTCGATCGGCGGGCTCGGAGCGCACCTCGCCGGACAGATGCTCGGCGAGGCCGGCGTGCTCCGCCAGGGGCTGAACGGCTCCCACTTCTCCTCCTACGGCTCGGAGAAGAAGGGGACGCCGGTGAAGTCGTTCGTCCGCTTCTGCGCGCCCGACCGCGCGATCCGGACGAACAGCCCGGTGGAGACGCCGCAGGTCGTCGCCGTCTTCCACGAGGCGCTCGCGAAGTCCATGGACCTCACGGCGGGCCTCGATCCCGGCGGCACGCTGCTCGTCAACACGACCTCGACGCCGGATGAGACGCGCGAGCGGTTCCACCTCCGCTCCGGCACCGTCGCGGTGCTCGACGCGCTCGGGATCGCGGTCGAGGAGAAGACGCGCGTGAACACGGCCATGCTCGGCGCGGTCGTCCGCTTCTGCCCGTTCATCGACCCGGAGGTCGTTAACGACCAGATCCGCGATACGTTCTCGCGGCGGCACCCCGAGGTGGTGGACGCGAACGTCCGCACCTTCGACCGCGGCTACGCGGAGGTCGAGTTCACGACGGTCGCCGCCGACGGCGCGACCGCCTCCGCCCCGGTCCGCGCGGCGCCGTCGTTCGGCTACCTCCAGGCGCCGATCGGCGGGGCGATCCTCGAGCCCGCGAACAGCATCGCGAAGGACATGAGCACCTCGCGCCAGGGCTTCATCCCGGCGCTCGATCTCGACAAGTGCGTCCACTGCGGGCTGTGCGACATCGTCTGCCCCGACCTCTGCCTCGTCTGGGAGGAGGAGCCGGCGGACGACGGCGGCTTCGCGGTGCGGCTGCGCGGGATCGACTACCGCTTCTGCAAGGGCTGCCGCAAATGCGTCGACGACTGCCCCACCGGCGCGCTCACCGAGATCCGCGAGGAGGACGGCTGGGCCGACGCGCACACGGTTCCGCTCTACCCGGCACTCGAGACGGCGGGAGCACGCTGATGGCGATCGCAGAGAGACCGGAGACCGCCGCCGCGCAGGTGACGGCGTTCAAGACCGGCAACGAGATGGCCGCCCTGTCGGCGCAGCACATCGACTTCCACGTGATGGGCTACTACCCGATCACGCCCTCGACGGAGATCGCCGAGCTGATCGACGAGGCGAAGGCCGAGGGGCTGCACAACATGGTCATGATCCCGGGCGACGGTGAGCACGGCGCGGCCGGCATCTGCTACGGCGCGGCGGTCGGCGGCGGGCGCGTCTTCAACGCGACGAGCGCGCAGGGGCTCCTGTACGCGCTCGAGGAGTATCCCGTCCAGTCGGGAACGCGCTTCCCGATGCTGCTCGACCTCGCGACCCGCTCCGTGAGCGGGCCGCTCGACATCCGCGGCGACCACTCCGACGTCTACTTCGCGCTCAACACCGGGTGGCTCATCTTCATGGCGCGCGACCCGCAGGCCGTGTACGACCTGAACGTCTGCGCGCTGCGCGTCGCCGAGCGCGCCGACGTGCGCCTGCCCGCGATCGTCGCCTTCGACGGGTTCTTCACGAGCCACCAGAAGCGCCGTGTCGACTACTTCGAGGATCCGGCGGTCGTGCGGGAGTTCCTCGGCCCGTTCACGGAGACGATCGCGGCGCTCGACCCGCGGCATCCGGTGACGATCGGGCCGTACATGAACGACCCGGATCTGATCAACAACAAGATGCAGGTGAGCCTCGCCATGGACGCGGCGCTCGCGGCGATCCCCGACGTCTTCGCGGAGTACGAGCTGCTGAGCGGCCGGCACTACGACGTCGTCGACCTCTACCGGATGGAGGACGCGGAGGTCGCGGTGCTGCTGCTCAACTCGGCGGCCGAGACCGCGAAGGACGCGGCCGACCTGCTGCGCGAGCAGGGGATCCGCGCCGGCGTCGTCAGCCCGAACGTGCTGCGGCCGTTCCCGGCGGCGATCCTCCGCGACGCGCTGCGCGGCGTGCGCGCGCTCGTCGTGGGCGACCGTGCCGACTCGTACGGCTCCGGCGGCGGCAACCTCGCGCACGAGGTGAAGTCGGCGCTGAAGGACGACCCGGTCAACCCCACGGTCTGCCTCAGCCGCATCTACGGGCTCGGCGGCCGCGACTTCTATCCCGAGGACGCGGAGGCGTTCTTCCGGCTGGCGATCGACGCCGCCGAGGACGCGTCGGCGCACCCGTCGTTCGCGTACTACGGCGTCGTCGCCGGCGACCCGGCGAAGACGCCGGTCCGCCCCGGGCTGCCGCCGCTCGCGAAGAGCCAGACGGTCAGCGGCCGCATCACGGTGACGGAGAACCCGGAGACGCGCCGGCTCGAGGTCGACGCGCCGCCGGCGTGGCAGCTCGCCGCGCGGCCGAAGCGCGTCGCGCCCGGCCACGGCGCCTGCCCCGGCTGCGGCGTCTTTCCCGCGATCGACCAGTTCCTGCGTGGGATCGAGGGCGACGTCGTCGTCCTCTACGCGACCGGCTGCGCGATGGTCGTGAGCACCGGCTACCCGTACACGTCGCATCGCGTGACGTACGTCCACAACCTGTTCCAGAACGGCGCCGCGACGCTGGCCGGCCTCGTCGAGATGTTCCACGAGCGCGTCCGCCGCGGCGAGCTGCCGGCGGGCGACGACATCACGTTCGTCATGGTCAGCGGCGACGGCGGGATGGACATCGGCACAGGCCCCACGATCGGCACCGCGCTCCGCAACCACCGGCTGATCATCCTCGAGTACGACAACCAGGGGTACATGAACACCGGCGCGCAGCTGTCCTACTCGACGCCGCTCGGCCACCGCACCTCGACGAGCCACGTCGGTCCCGGCGAGCACGGCAAGGCGTTCCATCACCGCGACACGCCGCAGATCATGGCCGCGACGAACATCCCGTACGTCTTCACCGGCGTCGAGGGCTTCCCCGACGACCTGATGCAGAAAGGCGCGAAGGCGCAGTGGTACGCGCAGCACGAGGGGATGGCGTACGGGAAGGTGCTCATCTCCTGCCCGCTCAACTGGCTGACCGAGGACCGCAAGGGCACCGACGTCGTCCAGGCCGCCGTCGACTGCTGCTTCTTCCCGCTGTACGAGATCGAGCGGCACAAGACCGCGATCACGTACGACCCCGAGCCGCTCGACCGGCGGATCCCGGTCGCGGACTGGCTGCGGATGATGGGCAAGACGAAGCATCTCTGCCGCCCGGAGTTCGAGCTCGAGCTCGCCCAGATCGAGGCCGAGGTCGACCGGCGCTGGCGGCGGCTGAAGGCGATGAACGACCACCCGCTGCTCTAGGAGGCGTGATGGCGCGGATCCTCGAGAGACGAGAGCTGACCCCGGTGACGCGGATGTTCGTCGTACGCGCGCCGCTCGTCGCGCGCAACGCGCAGCCGGGCCAGTTCGTGATCGTCCGCGTCGACGAGCACGGCGAGCGCGTGCCGATCAGCCTCACGGACTTCGACCCCGCCGCGGGCACGATCACGCTCGTCGTCCAGGAGGTCGGCAAGACGAGCGGGCTGATCTGCAGGCTCGAGGAGGGCGAGGAGATGCTCGACCTCGCCGGGCCGCTCGGGCAGCCGGCGCCGCTCTTCGACGCAGGCCATGCGGTGCTCGTCGGCGGCGGCTTCGGCGCGGGCGCGGTGCACCCGATCGCGCGCGAGCTGCGCAGGCGCGGGGTGCGGGTCACGTCGATCGTCGGCGCGCGCACCGCGGAGCTGCTGATCCTCCGCGAGCTGCTGGAGCCGGAGAGCGACGAGTACCTCCCCTGCACCGACGACGGCTCGCTCGGGTTCCACGGCTTCACGGCGCAGCTGCTCGGGCAGATGCTCGACGAGGGAGCGGGATTCACGCACTGCTACGCGATCGGCCCGATGGCGATGATGCGCGCGGTCGCCGAGACGACGCGGCCCTACCGCGTGACGACGTTCGTGTCGCTCGATCCGATCATGCTCGACGGCACCGGCATGTGCGGCGCGTGCCGCGTCTCCGTCGGCGGCGAGACGAAGTTCGCGTGCGTGGACGGCCCGTTCTTCGACGCGCACGCCGTCGACTTCGACGAGGCCGTCGTCCGCTCGAAGATGTATGTCGACCAGGAGCGGCTCGCCGTCGAGCTGGCCGCCGCGGGGAGGTGAGGGATCGTGCCGATCGTCTATCCGACGAAGATCGAGATGCCGGCCCTCGACCCCGTCGAACGCCGCGAGACGTGGGACGAGGTGGCGGTCGGCTACACCGTCGAGCGCGCGCTCGCGGAGGCGCGGCGCTGCGTCCAGTGCCAGGACCCCGTGTGCGAGCAGGGCTGCCCCGTCGGCGTGCCGATCCGCGCGTTCGTGCGCCGGGTCGCGCTCGGCGACTTCGAGGGCGCCGCCGCGCTGATCCGCACGAAGAACGTCCTTCCGGCGATCTGCGGGCGCGTCTGCCCGGTCGAGCATCAGTGCGAGTCGCGCTGCTCGGTGCACGGGCGCTTCGACCCGGTCGGGGTCGGCCGGCTCGAGCGGTTCGTGGCCGACTGGGAGCGCGCGCACCGCACGAACGGCGGTGCACCGGCCGTCGCGCCGCGTCCCGAGAAGATCGCGATCGTCGGCTCCGGGCCGGCGGGGCTCACCGCCGCGAGCGACCTCGTCCAGCTCGGCTACTCCGTGACGGTGTACGAGGCGCTGCACGCGATCGGCGGCGTCCTCCGCTACGGCATCCCGGAGTTCCGCCTCCCCAAGGCGATCGTCGACGAGGACGTCGAGCGGCTGCGCGCGCTCGGGGTCGACTTCGAGACGAACGTGATCATCGGGAAGACGGTGACGATCGACGAGCTGCTCGACGACCTCGGCTACTCGGCGGTGTTCGTCGGGACCGGCGCCGGCTCGCCGAAGTTCATGAACATCCCGGGCGAGAACCTCAAGGGCGTCTACTCGGCGAACGAGTACCTGACGCGCGTGAACCTCATGCGCGCGTACTCGTTCCCGGAGTACGACACGCCGGTGAAGCGGCCGACGCGCGCGGCGGTGATCGGCGCGGGCGACACGGCGATGGACGCGGCGCGCGTCTCGATCCGGCTCGGCGCGAAGGAGACGCACGTCGTCTACCGGCGGACGCAGGCGGAGATGGGCGCGCGCGCAGAGGACTACAAGCGGTGCGGCGAGGAGGGCGCCATCTTCGACTGGCTGACGGCGCCGGTGCGGTTCCTCGGCGACGACGACGGCTGCGTCCGCGGCATGGAGTGCATCCGCATGGAGCTCGGCGAGCCGGACGAGTCGGGCCGCCGCCGGCCGGTGCCGGTCGAGGGCTCGGAGTTCGAGATGGAGGCGAACCTCGTCGTCATCGCCCTCGGGACGAACCCGAACCCGCTCATCCCGCTCACGACCGAGGGGCTCGAGACGAACGCGCACGGCTGCGTCGTCGTCGACCCGGAGACCGGCCGCACGAGCCGCGAGGGCGTCTACGCCGGCGGCGACATCGCCACCGGCGCGGCGACGGTGATCCTCGCCATGGGCGCCGGCCGACGCGCCGCGAACGCGATCGACGAGTACGTCCGCAGCAAGGCGCCGGCAGCCGCCTGAGCCTCTCGGGCCGTGCCCCTGCGGGACACGGCCCGGTGTCAGACACGGTTCGCAGAAGTGTCACGACTTCCTCACGAATGTGTCACGGGCATTCCACAGCTCCGCACGGTTGAGCGGTATCGCCACGCGGTCGTCCGGTGACCCTACGATTGGGACATGGACGATGCGGCGGGAGAAGCGGCGTTCGAGCAGCTCGTCCAGGACGCGCTCGACGCGCTCCCCGAGGACATCCGCGCGCTGATGGACAACGTCGCCGTCCTCGTCGAGGACGAGCCGCCTCCGGACGCGAACCTGCTCGGGCTCTACCGCGGCATCCCGCTGACCCGCCGCGGCGTCGGCTACGCGCTGCCGGGCTACAGCGGCGTCCTGCCGGACAAGATCACGATCTACCGCGGCCCGCTCGAGCGCCACTACGGCGGCGACCCGGAGCGGCTCGCCGCCCAGGTCCGGCGCACCGTGTGGCACGAGATCGCGCACCACTTCGGGATCAGCGACGCGCGGCTGATCGAGATCGACCGCTACTGAGCGTCCACGGCGTGAGGCAAGATGTGCCCGCGATGGTGGAGGCGATCCACATCGGTCCCGGCGAGGCGGAGCCGCTGCACGCCGTCGATTCGGTGACCGCGGTCGCGGGCAGGGGCATCGAGGGCGACCGTCACTACCGCGAGGGCGGCGCGAAGCCCGGCCAGGCGCTGACGCTCGTCGAGGCCGAGAACGTGGAGGACGTCGGACTCGCCGCCGGCGCGACGCGCCGCCAGTTGACGACGCGCGGCGTGCGGCTGAACGACCTCGTCGGCAAGCGCTTCCGCGTCGGCGACGTCGAGTGCTACGGCGTCGAGCTGTGCGAGCCGTGCCTCCATCTCCAGGAGATGACGCGGCCAGGGATCATCAAGGAGCTCGCGCACCGCGCCGGCATCAACGCCGACATCCTGGTCGGCGGCGTGATCCGCGTCGGCGACACGATCGCCGAGCTCTGACCTCCGGCGGCGGGAGCCGCCATCATCGAGTCGTGACCGGGATCCGGATCGGCTGCTCCGGCTGGAACTACGACCACTGGCGGAACGGCGTCTTCTATCCACCGCGGCTGGCGGCACGCGACTGGCTCGCGTTCTACGCCGAGCGGTTCGACACGGTCGAGGTGAACGCCACGTTCTACCGCCTCCCGCGGGCGGACGCGGTCGCGCGCTGGACGGACGCCGTGCCGCCGGGATTCGTCTTCTCCGTGAAGGTGAGCCGGTACGTGACGCACGTGATGCGCCTCCGCGACGCCCGCGAGCACCTCGACCTGCTCCTCGAGCGGATCCGCCCGCTCGCACGGAATCTCGGCCCGCTCCTGTGGCAGCTGCCGCCGACGTTCGCCCGCGACGACGTGCGGCTCGCCGACGCGCTCGGCTCCCTTCCGCGCGAGCTGAGGCACGCGTTCGAGTTCCGCCACCCGTCCTGGTTCGACGACGCCGTCTACGACCTCCTTCGCGAATACGGCGTCGCGCTCGTCGTCGCCGACCGGCCCGACACGCGGCGCACGCACCCGCACGAGCCGACCGCGGACTTCGCGTACGTCCGCTTCCACGAAGGCGCGGCGGACGGGAGCTACTCGCATCGCGAGCTCGCCACGTGGGCGCGCCGGCTGCGCGAATGGTCGGAGCGAGTCGACGTCTTCGCGTACTTCAACAACGACTGGGAGGGCTACGCGGTCGCGAATGCGAGCGCGCTGAAGCACGCGCTCCTCACGTGAGCCCGATCCGCGCGGGCAGCGCCTCGACGGCGCCGTATGCCTCCGTCGACCGCGCCGCGACCTCGACGGCGCGCGGCAGCGCGTCGGCCGCCGCCTGCGGGTCGAAGCCGCCGGCGGCGAGCGCCGCGACGAGCACGCCCGTGACCGCGTCGCCTGCGCCGGTCGTGTCGAGGACGCGGGCGGCGACGCCCGGCGCGTCCGCGTGCGCGTCCCCGCGCAGCAGCGCGCCGTCCGCGCCGAGCGTGACGACGGCGAGCCGCACGCCGAGCGACGCACAGACCGCCTCGGCCGCGTCCGCCGGATCCTCCTCCTCGCCGAGCAGAGACGCCTCCTCGCGGCTCAGCTTCACGAGCAGCGCGCCGGTGCACAGCTCGCGAACGACCGCGACCGCCTCGTCCGTGGATGCCCAGCGGTGCAGCCGGAGGTTCACGTCGACGACGACCGGCAGGCCCGCGTCGAGCGCGAGCGCCCGCGCGCGCCGGCACACCTCGCGCTCTCCGTCGCCGACGAGCGTGTTCGAGCCGAGCTCGACTGCGCAGCAGGCGCCGATCGCGTCCTCGAGCCGTGGCTCGAGCGCCCGCACCGCGGGCTCGATCCCGTCGCCGTAGATGAGGAAGTCCGGCAGCGCGTCGAGGTCGATGACGTCGAACGCGACCGCCGTGCGCACGCCGGGGAGTCGTGCCCACCACTCCAGCCCGACCCGCTCCGCCGTCAGCCGCGCCGCCAGCCAGTCGCCCCACTGGTCGTCACCGACGCCGCCGCCGAGCGCGACCTCCGCCCCGCACCGTGCCGCGACGATCGCCGCGTTCGTCGGCGCGCCGCCGCAATGCGGCACGAACGGGCCCGCCTCCGACCAGCCGGAGACCGGCCGCTCGCAGATCAGGTCGACGAGCGTCTCACCGATGAAGAGGGCGGGCCGGGACATGAGCGGAGACTACGGGGACGGGGGGCGGACGCAGCGCCCGCCCCCACCCCTGGCCGTTACGGCGTGTACAGGTACTTCTTGATCGCAGGCGAGTTGACGTTCGCCTTCGTGACGATCGCCGAGCCGGTTCCGTAGTGCGGCTGGATGCCGGTCTTGTGCCCGGTCACGTACGCGTACGCGAGCTGCACGGCCTTCTGGCCGATCCCGTACGGGTACTGCGCGATGAGCGCGTCGATCGTCCCTTCCTTCAGGGCCTGCACCTGCGGTGGGCCTGCGTCGAACTCGACGAGCTTCACCTGGCCCGCCTTGCCGGCCGCCTTCACCGCTGCCGTGACGCCGTTGCCGGACACGACGTTCATGGCGAAGATGCCCTTGAGGTTCGGATGCGCCGACATGAGCGCCGACGTCTGGTTGCTCGCCTTGGTCTGGTCGTCGTTGCAGTACTGGATCCCGAGGTAGTGCACCTTCGGGTACTTCTTCAGCTCGGCGGCGAACCCCTGCGCACGCTGGTCGGTCGTGCTGATGCCCGGGTTGACGCTGATCGCCGCGACGTCGCCGGAGCCGCCGATCGCCTTGACGAGCGCGTCGGCCGCGGCCTTGCCGCCGCCGAGGTTGTCCGTCGAGACGTTCGTGAACGCGATCTTCTTCGTGATGAACGTGTCCACGGTCGCGACCGGGATCCCCTCGTCGATCGCCCGCTGGATCGGCGCGATCAGCGCCGTCTTGTCGGTGGGCGCGATGAGGATCGCATCCGGGTGCTTGGCGATCGCCCCGTTGAGATACGGAATCTGCGTGTTCGGCGCGAACGACGCGGGCGAGCCCGTGAAGACGACCTTCACGTTGCCGAGCTTCTTCGCCGCCGCCTGCGCCCCCTTGTTCATCGTCAGGTAGAAGGCGTCGGAGGCGATGCCGGCGACGAGGTAGAACGTGTAGCTCTGCGCCTGCGGCTTCGCAGGCGCTGCGCTTGTGCGCGACGCCGTGGCTGCGACGGCGGCGATTCCGATCGCCACCGCCACGACCACTGCGAGCAAACGGCGTGACATGTGGTACTCCCTTCTCGCTCCGCCGTCGGCGGCGCGTTTCCCCTTTACGGTCCAACTGCTGTGAGCCAGGCGCGCACCTCCCCTTCGCAAGCGTCAGCGGTTCATGCGCCTGCGGCGCACCTGGTCGAGGAAGACGGCGATGATGATCGTGGCCCCGACGACGACCTCCTGCCAGAACGGCTGCACGTCCTTGATCACGAGGCCGTTCTGGAGCACCGTCGGGATGAACGCGCCGACGGCGCTCAGCAGGATGGAGCCGACGCCGCCGAAGACGCTCGTGCCGCCGATGACGACGGCGCTGATCGCGCTCAGGTTGTCGGTCTGGTGCGCGACCGACGTCGTGTTCGTGAAGATCGCGAGGTCGAGCACGGCGGCGACGCCGGCGCACAGCCCGCAGAGCGCGTAGACCTTGACGATGTGCCGGTCGACCGCGATGCCGGTGCGGCGCGTCCCCTCGTCGTTCGACCCGATCGCGCACGTGTAGCGGCCGAAGCGCGCATGCTGGAAGATCAGATGCGCGACGCCGAGGATGATCACCGCCACCCAGATCGGGTAGTAGATCCCGAGGAACTTGCCGGAGCCGAAGCCCGCGCTGAACCGCGGCGGCACGGGCGCCGGCAGGTACGAGCCTCCGTCGATGAGGTCGCCGAACCCGAACGCCATCGCCATCGTCCCGAGCGTCACGATGATCGGCGGCAGCCGCAGCCGGGTGATGATGAAGCCGTTGAACGTCCCCCAGGCCGCGCCGGAGAGGATGCAGACGACGATCCCGACCGGTACTGCGATGCCCGCATGCGGGTACTCGCCGTTGATCGTCTGCTGGCTCGACCCGGACAGCACGAGCATCACCTCGCCGCCGGCGACGCCGGAGAAGAAGAGGACGGCGCCGACGGACAGGTCGATGCCCGCGGTGACGATCACGAACGTCTGCCCGATCGCGAGCAGGACGACCTCGGACGTCGTCAGCGCGATCTGCGAGAGGTTCGACCACGTCATGAACGTCCCCTGCGGCGTCGACAGCCAGAAGTAGACGACGAGGAGGAGCAGGAAGAGGAACAGCCACGAACGGCTGAGGAAGTAGAGAAGGCGCTGCCCGCGCGACTGCTCGGTGGGCAGCGGCGGCTCGAATCCGTTCTGGACGGTCTCGACCTGCGGTTCCTGCGGGGCGACGGCCATCAGCGCCTCCCCTCCTCCGGCGGCGGCGGCAGGCAGCGGACGGCCTCGAGCTCGCCCGACAACGCCGCCGGGCCGGCCGCGTGCGCGACGAGGACGGTCTCCCCGGCGGCGACGTCGATGCCGCCGCCCTCGGTCTCGAGGCGCCCGGACCCGTCGACGACGACGAGGATCGAGAACGCCGGCTCGAGCGGGACGGCAGGGTCGGGGCGCAGCCACTCGGCGCGGAAGTACGGCTCGGCGGCGGGCGGGACGGCCGCGCGCGCGCCCGGGCGCGTCTCCGGCGCGGTCGCACTGTCGCGCCGCCACGAGGCGAGCTCCTCCGGGCCGACGGCGCTGCGGCGGACGCAGCCGAGCGCGACGTCGAAGCCGAGGCCCATCGTCGCGGCGTCCGGATCGAGGCCGAAGCGCGACCACTCGAGCAACACGCCGAGGTCGGAGGGCTCCTGCACCTCGACCATGAGCACGCCCTTGCCGATCGCGTGCGGAACGCCGGCCGGGACGAAGACGGAGTCGCCCGGCTCGACGGCGAGCTCGTTGAGCGCCGCGAGCATCGCGGGCGCGTCTTGCCGGACGACCCAGTCGACGAGCGCGTCGAGCTCGACGTCCTCGCGGAACCCGAGCCGGAGCGTCGCGTCCTCGCCGTCCGCGGCGAGGATCAGCCACGCCTCGGCCTTGCCGTACGGCGCGTCGAGGAAGCGGCGCGCGAACTCCCGGTCCGGATGGGCGTGGACCGGGAGCCGCTCGCCTGCATCGAGGAGCTTGACGAGGACGGCCGGGTCCGAGCCGAACGCGCGCACGTGCTCCTCGCCGAGGAAGGCGCCGGGCGCGGCCGCGATCGCGTCGCCGAGACGCCGTCCGTCGGGCAATGTCGTCAGCCCGCTTCCGTCGCCGCCGAGCACCGCCGTCGTCGAGCCGACCCAGTCCTCCGGGAGGTGGTCGCCGGCGGCCGGAAGGCCGCGGAAGCGCGCGATCGCGGGCCCGCCGCGGTAGAAGCGGCTCGGCTGGTTCGGCGGGAGCAGGATCGCGCTCATGCCCGCTCGCCTCCGTCGAGCCTACCGCTCATGCCGCCTCCCTCTCCCCGCCGCGGACGATCAACGTCGTCGGCAGGACGAGGCGCTGCGGCGGCCCGCTCTCGCCCTCGAGCCGCTTCGCGAGCAGGCGCGCGGCGACACGCCCGAGCTCGGCGGCGTCGTACGAGACCGCGGTGACGGGAACGGAGAGCAGGTCGGCGAGCTCGAGGTCGTCGAAGCTGACGAGCGCGAGCTCGCGCCCGGCGGACGCGAGCGCGCGCAGCGCGCCGGTGACGCTGCGGTTGTTCGCCGCGAAGAGCGCCGTCGGCGGGCCGGGCAGCGCGAGCAGCTCGCGGGTCACCCGCTCCGCGGTCGCCGCGTCGTGGACGTCGAGCCGGACGAGTGCGTCGTCGGGCTCGACGC
>Ga0335069_10003181_pt1 | contig 24962 bp, 18 predicted proteins | sample Lox_Sample_11_FD_206714 | JGI IMG/M metagenome (GOLD analysis project Ga0335069, IMG submission 206714) | Soil microbial communities from Loxahatchee National Wildlife Refuge, Florida, United States - Lox_Sample_1.1 | ecosystem: Environmental > Terrestrial > Soil > Wetlands | place: USA... | reverse complement strand
GGAACGCCGAAGGTGCTGACCGGAACGTTTTGTCCTTCGCTTCGCGGAGCGGAGAAGCCCACGGCGAGCCCGATGGTCGAAGCCCACAGCCCGTGCGTGCGCAGCCGCATGGCCGCCTTGTGCAGCAGCTTGTGCGCGACGGCCCAGGACTTCTCCGGCGTTCGCATCTCCGGGGAGAGGACGTGCTGATGGCTGATCGACTTCAAGTGGTCGGTCTCCGACATTTCGAAGTCCTGGCCGCGCAGCCAGTGCCACAGGCGCTCGCCCCAGACCGACCCCCACAACTCGCCCGACTTCTCGCTGTCGAGAGCCAGGAGCTCGTCCATGCTGCGAATGCCCTTTTCGTTGAGCCGCTTTTCGGTTTTCGCGCCGATGCCGGGCAGGTCGCGAAGCGAGAGCCGCCGGAGAGCCTCGGGAAGGATATCGAGCGTGAGGGCGACCAGGCCGTCCGGCTTTTCCATATCGCTGGCCACCTTCGCCAGATAGCGGTTGGTGGCCAGTCCAACCGAGCAGCGCAGCGTGTCGCCGGCCTTCTCGCGGATCCGCGCTTTGACCCGGCGGGCCAGCTCCAGGGCGGCCAGCAAAGGCCGTTCTCTTCCCAGAAGACGGCAAGCCATCTCGTCAATCGAGAGAACCGCGGTGACCGGAAGGCAGCTCTCCACGGCTTCGACGATGCGGTGGTGGTAGTCAACATACAGCTCGTGGCGCGCTTCGACGAACTCGATGCCGGGGCACATTCGCCGGGCGTCCCCGACCAGGGTGCCCGTCTTCACGCCATAGGCTTTTGCCTCATAGCTTGCCGCAATGCAGACCGTTGTGTCGGCCAGCATAGGCACCACGGCTACCGGCCTGCCGCGCAACGCGGGCCGGTCCTGCTGTTCCACCGAGGCAAAGTAGGAATTCAGGTCGACGAAGAGCCAATTCAGGTGCGGATCCGGTTCAGACTGTTCTCTTCTGCCGGACTCGCTGCGGGGTGAGACGGCAGGGCTCGGATCGCTGCCCCGATCCGTACTGTCCGGATTCGGGCTGTCCGGTTGGGGGCTGTCCGGTTTGGGCTCGGTCACCATTTGGGCACATGGTTTCGCCTTATTTTCGCATTACTGAAAGAGGATGGCAATGGAATTGGGTCAGTGCTAGACTTACTCAGCCGGAAATCCCATCGTTTGACGCTGCGCCTGGAGTCCTGCCAACAGATTCGAGCGAATTCGAGTCTAAATCGGTAACGGTTTGTCGGCCGGGGAACTTGCAGCCACTTTCTATGCATGGATTATTCCATTGGTTCGCGGGTCATGAAACCGTCCTTGCCATTCTGATCACGGCCGGGGTGGGGCTGCTGCTCGTGTGCTGCCTGGAATGCTCGCGGTGCCCTTGCCGCGAGAAGGATGACATCTTCACGCGCCACGAGGTGTGATTCAGGAAGGCCGCGTTGCCGGCGCGCCTGCCGGTGTTCCCTGGTGAAAGACGATTTTCCACTGGCCCATTTCCTGTCTCCAGATCGAACTGCGGTTTGCGATCCGAGCGAGGCCGGCGCCGGCATCCAGACTTGCTGTTCGATAGGTCACCAATGCGACGCCCGGCGCGACGATCCGGCAGCGGAAGTCTTCTATTTCCGGTGGATCGAAATCTTCCGCCGACAGGAATTCGACAATCTCATCCCGGGTCCAGGCGCGGCCCGACGCGCCGAACTCCGTGAAATCCTCGGAAAGCAGGGACAGCAGGCGGTCCCGATCGCGCCGCACAGTGGGATCGAGGAGCTCGCTTTCGAGCCTCAATAGCAACCCGGCGATGCCGGCCTCCGCCTCGTTCATTGGCGCATGACGACCTTTCCACGATCGTTGAGGCCAAGATAGCCGAACGGCGTGTGGTGATCGTGCGTGAAGAACACGAGCCAGTTTTCCGGCAGAGCGCGTTTGTAGAAACGCTTGCGCTGTTCGATCACGGTCATAGGGTCCAGATCGTAGCTCATCCCCCAGATGAGGTCGAGGTGCGCGCTGGTGGGGATGAGATCGGAGATATAGCACGCGCGCTGCCCGCCGGAATCGACGAAGACGGCCAGCATGTGCGCGGTGTGGCCCGGATAGATATCCACGGAAATGCCGGGCACGATCTCTCCCGGCCTGTCGAGCAACGTCATCTGGCCATTGTCGATCAGCGGCTCATAGTTGGCGCCGACGTAGCTCATCCAGTCGCGTTCCATCTGCAGCCGGCCGTGCTCCACTTCACCGCGGTGCGCGAAATAGCGAGCTTTCGGGAACGCCGGAACCGCCATCCCAGCCGAGTCGAGCACCGTATTCCATCCGCAGTGGTCGAAGTGCAGATGGGAATTGACGACAACGTCGACTTCGTCCATGCGGATACCGGCAGCGGCGAACGCCGCCGGCAACAGCTCCTTGGCGCCATAGATCGACCGCATCTTGTCTTCGAACTTGTTGCCCACACCGGTTTCGATCACCACGGTCCGCCGGCCGTCCCGCACCACCAGGACGTTTGTCCCAACCAGGATGCGATTGCGTTCATCCGGCTTGCAGCGCGGCTCCCACAAGGGCTTGGGCACCACGCCGAACATCGCTCCGCCGTCCAGGAGGAAATAGCCGTCGGTGAGGACAATGATTTCGAAGTCGCCCAGCTGCACGCGGCCGCGAATCAACTTATGGGTGTCATCCCTCTCGTCCGGATGCCCATTGCCCTGCGTCACTGGTTCGCTCCGTTCGCCGCCGCGGGCGCCAGGTACTGCTGGAAGTGGGCCAGGATGCGATTGAACAAATGCGTGCGCACCTCCGGGCCCGTAATCGAATGCGTTTTGCGTGGATAGACTTGCAGGTCGTACGGGATGCCCGCCTCGATCAGCTTCTCGATAAACTGCACCGAATTCCCGATGTGCACGTTATCGTCGCCGGTGCCGTGTACGAGCAGCAGCCGGCCTTTCAGCGACGCCGCAGAGTTCAGCACGGAGAAGTCGCGGTAACCTTCCTGAAACGCCGCCGGCAGGCCGAGGTAGCGCTCGGTGTAGATCGAGTCATAGTCATGCCAGTCGGTCACCGGCGCCACGGCGACGCCGGCGCGGAATCGATCCGAATGGGTCAGCGCGTAGAGGGTAAACGTGCCGCCCCAGCTCCATCCCCACCAGCCGAGGCGCCTGGCATCGAGCTGCGGATACTTCTCCAGCACGGCATCGACTACCGTCATCTGATCTTCGAACTGGACGGGACCGGAGTTGCGATAGGCGAACTGGGCAAAGTCGCGCCCGCGCATTCCCATTCCGCGATTGTCGGCATGGAGCACGGCGAACCCCTGCTGCGCCAGCACTTCGTCGAAGAGCAAGGCGTCGCTCCACCGATCGGCGACCGTCTGCGGGCCTGGCCCGCCGTAGGGGTTCACGATGAGAGGCACGGAGGCCGGCGCCCGATCTCCCTCCGGCGTCAGCAGGGTCGCATAGAGAGTGGTCCCATTGTGAGCCTTGATCTCGAGCTTTTCGGGCGCACGGAGGTGGTACGCATCCACAGCCTCGGATTGCCAGAACGTCTGGCACGAGCCGTCGATGTGGCAAAGCGAGGCGGTTGGCGGATTCATTCGCGTGGAATGCAGATCCACGAAAGCCTCGCCGGCGGGCGAGAGATTCGGCTCATGCCGGCCGGCACCGACGGTCAACTGCTTGCGCTGCCCGTCGAACCCCACCTGCCACAGTTGCTGGTCGAGCAGGTTGCCCTCATTCGAAGTGAAGTAGACGGTCTTTTTTCCCCAATCCACCCGCGCCACGGCGGCGACCTCAAACTCGCCTTTGGTGAGTTGGCGCTCCAACTCGCCGCGGCCCGATTCCAGGTTCCTCTCGTCGTAGCGATAGAGATAGATATGGTTGTGACCATCGGTCCAGTTGGTGAAAACGATATTGCCCGCACCTACCCACATGTCGTAGTTGTCATCGACGAACTTGTCGTCGCCCGTCTCGAGCACGACATGGACGTGTCCGGCGGGCAGGCCGGCAAAATAGAGGCTGCGATGCTTGTGATCGCGGGTCAGCGTCTCAATCCAGATCGTCTTGCGGTCCACCCAGCCAAAGCGGGGAATGTAATCCTGGCCGGCCTTGATCGGCACCCTAATCCAGAGCGCCCTGCCGCCGGAAGACGAAACGACACCGATGCGAACGTCGGGATTGGCGTCTCCCGGTTGCGGATAGCGCTGCATATCGACCTGGGCGTGCACCGGGATCCAATCTTCGATCGGGTACTGGGGCACATCCGTCTCCGCCATCTGGAGAAAGGCGATGTTTTTGCCATCCGGCGACCAGAAGGAATTGCTCCGCACGTCCAACTCTTCCTCGTAGACACAGTCAACTTCCCCGTTTGTCGTGGACGAATTCGGCGCCGGAGCGACCACTGCCGGCGGTGCGCCGGGATCTTGCAGATGCACCACGGCCAGACCGTGGTCGCGCACGAACGACACCGCATCGCCATTCGGCGAAAACTTGGGATCGTCACCGCTTGCCGCGTCCGAGAAGCCGATCTGCACCCCGGTCCCGGTCTTCAGGTCATAAATCCACAACCGGCCGTTCGAGTCGAACAGCAGGTGCGTCGAGTCAGGAGCCCACTGGTAGCCGGCTATCCCGTAGCGATCGCGGCGATCGAGGTCTGTTTCGGAGTTGTTCGATCCAGAAATGGAAGCCAGCTTGGCACGGCTGACCAGGACGTGGGTTTTGCCGGAGGCCGGATCGAGGTCGAGCAACTCGCCGCCGTCGAGGTAGGTGAGGTGCTTCCCATCCAGCGACCACGCGAAGCCTTCGGGGGGTTTGCCCACCAAACCGCCGTGAGCAAAAATGGCTTCCACCGAGAGAGCCTTGGCTGGGGCCTGACTGGAGCCGTCTTGAGCCCGGAAAGCGGAAGGCGCAAGGAAAGCAGGCAGAAGGACTGAGATCAGAAAGGCGGCGCGCGTCAAGCGGAGTTCCTCAGATGGGGTCACTCCGCACTGCGCACAGGAGCAAGTCATCGCGGCGTGGAGCTGTCAGTGGAAGTTTAAATCACTGCATTTCGGCATTGCAGAGGTGCGGCGGCAAGTGGATGCCTGGCGCCGGATCCGATGGCAGGTTACTCTCTCCGGCTGGCGCATTGACTGTCAGGCAAAGCTGTTTGGAATCCCGATCTTGGAGAGAAATCGCCGCTGCTCCGGCCGCCCGGCTGCACTATCCCCGATGCTATACTTGCGTCCACGCGGATTTCCGGAGAGCGCCTTGCAATTCGAATCGTTCGATGCGGATTACATCGAGAGCTTATGCGCGGGAGATCATGGCACAGAGGAGCACTTCGTTGGCTATTTCACCGAACTGCTGCACCTCAAGCTGCGCTCGCGCCTCCAATCCCCTCACGCCATCGAAGATGTGCGTCAGGAGACGTTTGCGCGCGTCCTCAGGGTTCTGAGGAAGGACGGCTCGCTACGCCAGCCGGACCGTCTCGGGGCGTTCGTCAACACGGTGTGCAATAACGTTCTGCTCGAGCACTACCGGTCGAACTCGCGGACGCAATCCATCGATGAGGAAGGCCAGCCCGAGCTGCCGGCGACAGGGCTCAACGTGCTGGACATCGTGGCGGCCAAACAACTTAAGGGAAAAGTTCAGGAAATTCTGCGGGAACTGCCGGAACGCGACCGGGAGGTGCTGAAAGCCGTGTTTCTGGAAGAGAGGGACCGGGACGAAGTGTGCCGGGAGTTTGGCGTGGAGCGCGAGTACCTGCGAGTGCTGCTTTACCGGGCCAAGCAGGAGTTCAAAACGGAATATCTGAAGCGCGTGGGCACAGGATACGGGGCCAAAAGACATTGAAACGCTCGGGCTCGCCGGACCACAATTTCAACGTGAGGCCGGCAGAGGCGAATCATGACACATAGCGAAGCAGTGCAACAGATGGCGGCGGAGCAGTACCTGCTGAATGAACTGGCGCCCGAAGTCCGCGATGCTTTCGAGGACCATGTATTCGAGTGCCAGGAGTGCGCTCTGGACCTGCGCATGGGAGCGGCGTTCGTCGACGAGGCCAAGGTGCAGCTGCGCTGGCTTGGCAAGGCGGCGGAACGGCCCGCCAAGGCGCGCAAGCCGCAATGGTTTTCCTGGTTCGGCCCGGCGTTTGCGGTGCCTTCCTTCGCTCTACTGCTCATTCTTGTCGGGTATCAGAACCTGGCCACGATTCCGGCCCTGCGACGGGCAGCGGCTGAGCCTGCAGTGTTGCCTTGGGTCTCCATTCACACCGATACGCGCGCTGTAGCCGCGATTCCGGTGACCGCCGATCGCCAGCGCGGAGTGGCCCTGCTGGTCGATTTGCCGCAGCAGCCGAGCTTCTCCACGTATGTGTTCGAACTCTACGACGCGCAGGGCCAGAAGGTATGGAAGAGCGCCGGCTCGGCGCAGGAAGTGAGCGGCAATGGCGCGCTGACCGTCTTCATTCCCGCCCAGGGCCTGAAGGAAGGCTCTTATAGCCTGGCAGTGTCGGGAACCATGCCGTCTGGACAGGCCACCGAAATCAGCCGGCGCACGCTTCAGGTCAGCTTCGGCAACTAAGGCGAATCCCGGTCAATGGTGTATCGTGGTGCTGCGGCGCCGAACCGGCGCAGAGCCGGCGTCCGCGCGCATTGCCCAGGTGATCTCCTCAGCCCGGGGAAGCTCTGCAGGCATGCCGAATTCATTGACCCCAGCAATGAAGGAGAAGAAGGACGCCCATGGCGGAAGAAGTAAAAACATCCCACCTATACCATGCTGAAGCCACCGTTCTCCACGGACATCTGACGCTTCCGCTGGTGCAAACGATCGAACAGCAGGCGCATGCGCTGCTCCCGGAGCAGGGCGGCTACATTTCACAACAAGCGAACGACTTCCGCGTCGAAGGCGTTGTCTCGTTCAAGTCGGCTTACACCCAAGTCGCGGGCAATCCCGGCTCCAAGCCCGGCCACAAGTGGACCACCCTCGCCACCTCGGTTGTGGAGGGGCTAAACATTCTTGACGTGGTGACGGCCGACCGCATCGTCGCGCAGATCAGCGTCGACCACCCACCGGACGGCTACGTGCCACATGTCACGTTCCTGGGAACGCGGTTCGAGAATCTCCGTATTGCCGGCCACTCGGTCGACGTGGACTTCGACCTGGACCTCTTCGGCTCCAAACCGGATGGCGATGCGCCGTATACCAAGTCTCAGTCCTTCCAGGAGAAGATCGCCCGCCAGCACGGCGAGGTCCAGAAGCACACCAACCTGCTCGAAGAACTCGTTCAACGCTATACTGGGTTCTCTCGGTCGGTCGAGAATCCGGAGGCGGTCGAATGTTCGCTGGTCAACCAGGCGGGTGGAGCTTTCCCTGGCCGCTGCCATGGTCACGTGATCCACGTTCCGGACTTCGGCACGATCAGCCTGGCCAACTTGCGCCTGGAGCAATCGGATTACAAGGACAGCGTCCCGAAGAAGACGACCATCCGCCTGAGCATGCTGGAAGCCAATATGGGCTGCATCGCCGCCGGCAGGGTTTCGGCGGCCAACGGCAAGACGAACGGCGCGAGCGCGCCTTAGCGAACAGGGTGTCGGCAGCTCCCATTCTCCCTCGACCGCAGCGGTCGAGGAGAGCTACGGGATGGGCTCAGAAGGAAGCACTTGGGAGGAACCGGCAGCACTGGCATGCCTGGCTTGTCTGCGTCCTCGGTTTACTCCTTCTCGCTCCAATCGAAGATGCACATCCGGTGAATCCGGAGAGGCAATTCGACGCCGCTCAACGCGTGTTTCAGCAAGGCTACCTGACAGAGAGCCAGCGCCAGGCGGATCGCGGATATCGGCAGTTCCTTCATTCCGACCCCGCCTGGGCCTCCCGATTCCAACTTCTCGAGGCCGAGGCGCTGCAATCGCGCGGGATGAATGAAGATGCCCTGTCGATCCTGCGTTTTCGCTCGACAACGCTGCAGGACCAACCGGAAACAGCCATCAAAAGACTCACGGTTGAGGCATTAGCCCACACCCGCCTGCAGCAGTTTGCCGAGGCAAGCCAGCTTCTTCATGACGCAGACTCGCTATGCGCACAGCGGCACAGTCCCGTTTGCGGCGATGCGGTCCGAGCCAAGGGGCTGCTTGCATTGGAAGAGGGAAAGTTTGCGGAAGCGCACGAGCTTTTCTTGAAGAGCCTTCAAACCGCACGGGAGAATTCCGATCTGGAGCTGGAGACGACTTCGCTGTTGAATCTCGGAGTGGCCATGTTTCAGCAGGAGCGGTTTGACGAAGCTCTCGATTGGTCGACGTCGGCGTACCGCGCAGCGAACCTCCTCGGCAACAAGAATCTTCAACAGTTTGCGCTGGGCAATCTCGGATGGGCGTATTTCCGATTGGGCGATATCGAGCGTTCGCTCGGCCTTTTTATCGAGGCCCAGGAGCAGGCCAAGGAAGTTGGCAATGTCCGTACGCAGATCATCTGGTTGTCAACGGCAGGAAATGCGTATCGCGACTCCGGAGACCTTGCCCGCACGGAGCAGTCCTATCGGGCGGCTCTGGATTTGGCCCGCCAAATCGACAGCAAGCCAGACGTGATCAACTCACTGGAAGACCTGGCGCATGTAGCGATCGACTCAGGAAAGCTCGACGACGCAACCGCGTACGTGAAGGAGCTGACACCGCTGGTCTCAGCCACAGACAACCGTCTCGACGACCTCGATGTCCTGCTCGCCGAAGGCAGAATCGCCGCGGCGCGCCATCAGGACGTCAAGGCAAGGGCCATCTTTACCACCGTCGAGAAGGACCCCGACAGCCAAACTTCAATGCGCCTTGGCGCAGAGCATGAGCAGGCCCGGCTTTATGAGTCGGAGAACGACGTGGCCAATGCCGGCGGCATGTACCGAACGGCTCTCGCCACGTTTGAGTCGGCCCGCGACGAGCTCAAGGAAGAGGCATCGAAGCTGCCCTTTCTCGCCAACGCGACGCCGATCTACGACGACTACATTCACTTCCTCGTCGAGCACGGCAAGCCGGGCGAAGCCCTGGCCGCTGCCGACCAGAGCCGCGCGCGCACCCTGGCGCAAGGACTTGGCCAGTCGAGTGGCAAGGCCTTCAGGCCGGCGCCGCTGCGGCCGCAGGAAGTGGCGCGCAAGGCTAACGCCACGCTGCTCTTTTATTGGCTGGGCGAACGGCAGTCGTATCTTTGGGCGATCACGCCGAACAAGACCGCGGTATTCCCGCTGCCCGCGCAGGGCCGGATCGTCCCGGTCGCCGAGCGATATCGCAAAGCCATTCTTGGACCGGTCGATCCGGTTCAGGCGGGCAACGAGGACGGGCGGGCGCTTTATCAAATGCTGGTGGCTCCGGCAGCGGCGCAAATTCCGGCAGATTCCCCTGTGATGATCCTGACGGACGGGGCGCTCAGCCGGCTCAACTTCGAGACTCTGCTAGCGCCAGGCGACAGTCCGCTGAAGGCCATTGAAGATCCCGATCCGCCGTCCCACTATTGGATCGACGACGTAAGGCTTTCGTCGGCGCCATCGCTTTCCATGTTGATGGCGGCCAAGCCCGCGCCCCACGGAGACAAAAAGCTGCTTTTGCTGGGGGACGCCGTCTCGGCGGACCAGGATTACCCGGAGCTGCCGCACGCCTCGCTCGAGATGCGTGAGATCGCGCGGCACTTTGCGCCTGGCGAAGCGAGCGTCTATTCGCGGCAGAAAGCACGGCCGTCGGCCTACCTGGCTTCGAATCCCGCCCGCTACTCCTACATCCATTTCGTTACGCACGGAGTGGCAAGCCGCACCGATCCGCTGGATTCGGCGATCATTCTTTCGCGCGACGGCAAAGGCGACGACTCCTTCAAACTCCATGCGCGGGAAATCATCCGCCATCCGATCAATGCGCGGCTGGTGACGATCTCCGCGTGTTATGGCAGCGGCGAACGCTCCTATGCCGGCGAAGGACTGGTCGGCTTGTCGTGGGCGTTTCTTCGCGCCGGAGCGCACAACGTCATCGGCGCGCTGTGGGAGGCGAGCGACGAATCGACGCCGCTGCTGATGGACAAACTCTACGACGGCCTGGAAAGCGGCGCCGCGCCGGACGACGCATTGCGCCGCGCCAAGCTCGCGCTTCTGCACTCGAAAGGCAAGTTCCACAGCCCGTTTTTCTGGGCGTCGTTTCAGATTACGACCGGGCAATAGGCCGGCGGCTGCGATGCAGCGCGAACGCAAGCCCGGCGAGCGACTCAGGATTTCTTGGCCGGGACCTTTTTGCCCGCCCTGCGCGCCTTTGACAACCCGATGGCGATCGCCTGTTTGGGATGGGTGACCTTTTTCCCGCTGCGGCCGCTTTTCAGCCTGGATCCCGATGCATCGCTGGGGAAGGCCTGAAGAAGTCGCGCAGCTGGCCCTCTTTCTCGCGTCCGACGACGGCTCCTACATCACCGGGAGCACCTACTTTATCGATGGCGGGATGCTGAGGAACGCCGGCAGTCTTTGAATGTGGCCAAATTGCGCGCCCCGGCATCCGAGGGTTAGGTGTAGCATAGCTTCGAGCGGTCGGGACTCTCCATACCCCATTGAACCCGAGGTCGGACGGTCTTGTCTTTCTTCCCCAAACAGCAGGACTTGAAGCACGGCAATGGCGCACGCGGCGTTGGGCAAACGCCGGCAGCGCTCATTTGCCTGGGGATGATCTGCGCCGGCGCCGCCCGCGCGCAGAGCCCCACCAATATCTTCGATCCCGCGGCAACGCCGGCCCGTTCGATCTTCGTTCTCTCGATGCTCGTGCTCGCCGTCACGCTGGGCATCTTTCTGGTGGTGGGCGGCCTGCTGGCTTACGCGCTGGTCCGCTTCCGGCATCGCCCACAGGACGAGGCCCGCGAGCCGGCGCAGATTTACGGCAGCAATCAGATCGAGCTCTCGTGGACGGTAATTCCCATTCTCATCGTGGTGATGCTGTTCCTCAGCACCACGCGCGTCATCCTCGGCACGGAGGCGATTGCCAAGCCTGCGGGCGCGCTCGATGTTATTGTGATCGGCCACCAGTTCTGGTGGGAGTATCGCTATCCGAAATACGGGATTGTTACCGCCAATGAGCTGCACGTGCCGGTCAGCGATGCGAATCACGCCACCTATCTCACGATGTCGTCTGCCGATGTGGCCCACAGTTTCTGGGTGCCACGGCTTGCCGGAAAGATGGACCTGATTCCGAACCGGATCAATACCATGTGGATCGATCCCGAGCAGGCCGGCCTGTATCTGGGCCAATGCGCGCAATACTGCGGCACGCAGCACGCCAAGATGCTGCTTCGCGTCTATGCGCAATCGCCCGCGGACTTCGACGCCTGGGCGGCACAGCAGAAGCTACCGGCGCGCAACGACTTTTTTGCGGGCTCGGCGGCGGCCGAGGGCGAGAAGGTTTTTATGCAGAACGCCTGCATCAACTGCCACGCCATCGCAGGAACCGTCGCGACGGGCCGCTTCGGTCCCGACCTTACGCATCTCGCCAGCCGCGACACCATCGCCGCGGGGGCAATCGAGAACACGCCCGAGAATCTCCGCAAGTGGATCGACGATCCGAACTCGATGAAGCCCGGCTCGCTAATGCCGTCCATGCATTTGAGCGGAAAGGAACTCGACAACATCACCGCCTACCTGACCCAGCTTCAATAACCCGACGAGAGAAACACTGTGAGCACGACTCAGGCAGTCAAGGGATTGGATGAGACGCCGGTAGCGCAACGGTCGCACCGCTCGACCGGCTTTCTCCGCGAGTGGCTCACGACGGCCGATCACAAGAAGATCGGCCTGATGTACATCACCTATGCGCTTGTTTTTCTTGTGATCGCCGGCTTCGAGGCGATCCTGATGCGCATTCAGCTCTGGGTTCCCAACAATCACTTCGTCTCGCCGCAGGTTTTCAACCGCCTGTTCACCATGCACGGCACCACCATGGTGTTCTTCGTCGGCATGCCTATCCTGTTTGGATGGGGCAACTATCTTGTCCCGCTGATGATCGGCGCGCGCGACATGGCTTTTCCGCGCCTCAACGCGTTCAGCTTCTGGATCTCGGCGTTCGCCGGAGTACTGCTGTACTTCAGCTATATCGGCGGCAGCGGCCTCTATGCCGCGGGCTCCGCGCCCGACGTTGGCTGGTTTGCCTACGCGCCGCTTACGGCAAGGGTTTTCTCGCCCGGCCACAGCACGGACTACTGGACCCTGGCACTGCTGCTCAGCGGTGTCGGCTCCATCGGCACGGCTCTCAACATCGTCACCACAATCCTCTGCATGCGCTGCCCCGGCATGAAATTGAGCCGTATGCCGCTGCTCGCGTGGCTGTACCTGGTGATGAACGGCCTGGTGTTCGTCACCGTGAGCCCGCTGACCGCCGCGCAGATCATGCTCACGCTCGACCGCTATCTCGGTTCGCATTTCTTCGATACGCAGGCCGGCGGGTCGGCCGTGTTGTGGATGCACTTCTTCTGGATCTTCGGCCATCCGGAAGTGTACGTGCTGGTGCTGCCGGCCTTTGCATTTGTGAACGAGATCGTGCCGGTGTTTTCGCGCAAGGCCATTTTTGGATATCCCGCCATGGTCGCAGCATCGGTGGGCATCGGCTTCATCAGCCTCAGCGTTTGGGCGCACCACATGTTCACCGTCGGACTGGGCCCGGCGGGCAACACGTTTTTCGTCTTTGCCACGATGGTGATCTCGGTGCCGACGGGCATCAAGATCTTCAACTGGCTGGCCACGATCTGGGGCGGGAGAGTCATCTTTGCCACGCCCATGATCTTCTGCGTCGGCTTCCTCTTCCAGTTTCTTGTTGCCGGGCTCACCGGCATCATGCTCGCCGCAGCGCCGTTCGACTGGCAGCTCGGCAACTCCTACTTCGTCGTTGCGCACTTCCACTACGTGTTGGTCGGCGCCATCCTGTTCGCGCTTTTCGCAGCCTTCTACTACTGGTACCCCAAGATCACCGGGCGCATGATGTCGGAAACGCTGGGCAAGTGGCACTTCATTCTGTTCCTCGTCGGCTTCCATCTCACCTTCGACTTCATGCACATTCCCGGCCTGCTGGGCATGCCGCGCCGCATTTACACCTACGAAGCCGGCCGCGGATGGGAGGGCTGGAACATCATAGTCGGCATCGGCGCTTTCTTCCAGGCTGCCGGCACGCTCGTTTTTGTGTACAACATGCTGCGGTCCTACAAGACGGGGAAGGCCGCGGGACCCGATCCCTGGGATGCGTGGACGCTCGAGTGGTCGACCACTTCGCCGCCGCCCGAATACAACTTCGCCGTTACTCCCACGGTGCACAGCCGCAGGCCGCTGTGGGATTTGAAGCACCCCGAGGATCTCGATTCGGATTACGAATGATGAGCGACGCCACTTCCATTCCGATGGGCAACGCAGCCGCGCCCGAAGCGCCCTGGACGCAACCCTACCGCGGCACGGTGGGCATGGCCTGCCTCATCCTTGCCGAGTCCGCCATCTTCATCATCTTTATCGTCGCCTATATCTTCTACATCGGCAAAAGCCTGAACGGCCCCACCCCGGCGCAGGTTCTGGAAACTCCATACTTCGGCACGGTCTGCCTGCTCTCGAGCAGCATCACGGTGCACTTCGCCGTAGCCGCGCTGCGCAGGGCGCGCACCAGCAGTTGCACGATGTGGCTGGCCGGCACCGTGCTGCTGGGCGCGATCTTTCTCGGCACCACGGCACAGGAGTGGTACCGCCTCATCGTCAAAGAAGGCCTCACGATTCAGACCAACCTGTTCGGCACGACGTATTACTCGCTCGTGGGACTGCATGCTTCGCACGTGATCGTCGGCCTGATCATGCTCTCGCTTACGCTCGCATTCTCCATCTTCGGGCGTGTCAACGAACATCACGCGGAGAAGCTCGAAGTTCTTTCGCTGTACTGGCATTTCGTCGACGCCGTGTGGGTCGTCGTCTTTACCGTCGTCTACGTGGTTGGGAAGTAAGTTGCGAAAGGAGAGCACCGATGCCGGATGACATGCCGAACAATCCGCCTGGCCACGGTGCAGCGTCTACGCACGCGGCTGAAGACGTCGTGCTTCCTGTCCCCACGGCGTGGCCCATGGTGCTCGCTCTCGGGGTGAGTCTTGTCGTCACCGGCATGGTCACACACTGGACGGTGAGCGCGCTGGGCGTAGTACTGGTGCTCCGCTCCGCGGTCGGATGGTTCTTCGAAGTGCTGCCCCACGAACATCACTTCGCGGTGCCGGTGGTCGTCGAAGCCGTTCCCGTCACCAGCACCCGGTCGACCCGCGCCAAGCTGCCGGTGGATGCGAGGCACCGCAAACTGCTCCCCGTCGAGGCCTTCAGCATCTGGGCCGGCGTGCGCGGAGGCATCGTAGGCGGCGTGGCCATGATCGTGCCAGCGACGATCTTCAGCCTGCTCCGCTATCACAGCCTGTGGTACGCGGCCAACCTGCTCGCCGCCGGCGGCTTTGTGAGCTGGGCCGGCGCGAGCCCGGAGTTCCTCGCGCAATTTCATCTTCTCGGACTGCTCGCGGCTTTCGGCATTCACGCGCTCACATCCGTGCTCGTGGGCTTGCTCTACGGCGCCATGCTGCCCATGTTTCCGCGCCTGCCCATCCTCACCGCCGGGTTCGTCGCCCCGTTTCTGTGGACGGGCATCCTTCACTCGGCGCTCGGCGTCATCAGCCCGATCCTGAACGAGCGCATCGACTGGCCCTGGTTCATCGTTTCGCAGATCGCCTTCGGGCTCGTCTGCGGGTTCGTCGTCAATCTCAGCGTGAAGGTGCGCACGCCGCAGTTCCAGGCGCTGCCTTTCTCTGTCCGCGCCGGCCTGCACACCGACCAACCGAACATGGAAGACGAAGACAAATGAGCGCCGGCCGCAGAAGATTCTCGTCTCCAAAGGCCTGTGCCGCGCTGGCGCTGAGTGCCGCGATGGATCTCGCGCTGGCCGGATGCGACCTGGCGCATGGCCGCCCGGCACCGGGCCCGGAGGTTCCGCGGCCGGAGAACGAGCTGCACTTTGCCGCGCTCTACAAGGACAACTGCGCCGGATGCCACGGCGACGGCGGACGCAACGGGGCGGCCATCTCGCTCGCCAACCCGGTCTACGTCGCGATCGCCAAGGATCGCCTGGCCGGCATCATCACCAAGGGAGTTCGCGGCCATTTGATGCCCGCATTCGGAAAAAGCGCCGGAGGCACGTTGACCGACAGACAGATCGCGATCCTGGCGCAGGGCATCATCGATCAATGGGGAGATCCGAATCACTACGCCGGCCAAGTACCGCCGCCGTATGAATCCAAGCTGACGCCGGACGCCGGGCGCGGGCAGCAGGCCTACGGCGTCTTCTGCGCGAAGTGCCACGGAGAAAACGGCGAAGGCGGCGCAGCCGACAAGGAATCAAGCATGACTCCGACGGGCAGCGGCAAACCCGGTTCGATTGTCGACCCATCGTTCCTGGCGCTGATCAGCGATCAGAACCTGCGCAGCGTTACGATTGCCGGCCGCCCCGACCAGGCCATGCCCGACTGGCGCAGCGACGCCGCGCAGCCCATGACCGACCAACAGATCACCGACATCGTTGCCTGGATCGCGTCGAAGCGGGTGCCGAATCCCGGCCAGCCCTATCCCAGCCACCCTTGACCCGCTCAGCGAGATCGATTGGACAACGCCATCGTTTAGAAGGGAGACAGAATGGAGCAAGACGCGAATCAGAACCACGAAGCTGTCTCGCCTGGCGCGCGCCCGGAAATTACGCCTCCGGCGCCGAATCGCAACGCCGCCAATCGTGCGCGGCGCGCGTTTCTCTTCAATCTCGCTCTCGCGTTGAATGGCGCGGTCGGCGCAGTGCTGGCAGTGCCGATCATCGGTTTTCTGCTTGGCCCGGCGATGAAGAAGCGCTCCAGCGAGAATGCATGGATCGAGGCCGGCAAAGTCGCCGATTTTCCCGAAGGCGAAACTCGTCTCATCAACTTCCGCAATCCGGTCACCACAGCATGGGACGGCGAGACCGGCGACATTCCGTGCTGGGTGCGGCGCATCTCGGGGACCGACTTCCAGGTGTTTGCCATCAACTGCGCGCATCTTGGCTGCCCGGTGCGCTGGTTCGCGCAGTCGAGGCTGTTTCTCTGCCCCTGTCACGGCGGAGCTTACTACGAGGACGGTTCCAGAGCTTCAGGCCCGCCGGAGCGCGGCCTCTTTGAATATGAGCACAAGATCGACGGCGACATGCTGCTGATCTTCGTGGGCAAGATGCCGACGCTTGCGGCGAAGAATTGCGGCGGGCCGCGCCTCACGCAGATTCAGCCGGCCACCGCGGCGCATGCGCAGGATGGCGACGACCCGGGCGACAGCAAAGCGGAGAATCCTTCATGGCCGGCCTGAGGCAGAGCGCGGTTGACGTCTACAACTGGCTCGAGCGCCGGCTCGGCCTGGCCAAGCCTGCGATCGAAGCGGCCGAGCACGAGGTTCCGTCGAGCACGTCGAGCTGGTGGTATGTGTTTGGCAGCGCCGCCACCGTGCTTCTCGTTCTGCAGGTGGTGACCGGCATTCTGCTGGCGCTGGTTTATGCGCCGACCGCAAGCCAAGCCTGGTCGAGCCTCGAATTTCTCGATCATTCTGTGCGCCTGGGCTGGTTCCTGCGCGCCATGCACGGCTGGGGATCCGACTTCATGGTCGCCATCGTGCTTATCCATCTCGCGCAGGTCTTCACCTTCGGCGCCTACAAATTTCCGCGCGAGCTGACCTGGATCGTGGGCGTCTTTCTCCTGCTTCTCACGCTGGGCATGGCCTTCACCGGGCAGGTGCTGCGTTTCGATCAGGACGCATACTGGGGCCTTGGCATCGGCGCGTCGATTCTCAGCCGTGTGCCCTTCATCGGCGGAGCGCTGGTCGACATCATGCTGGGCGGGCCGATCATTGCCGGGCAAACGCTCTCGCGTTTCTTCGCGCTGCACGTCTTCGTCATCCCCGGCACGCTGCTGGCCCTGGTCGCAGTCCATCTGTGGATGGTGCTGCGCCTCGGCATCAATGAATGGCCCATGCCCGGCCGCCTGGTCAACAAACAAACCTATGCGGCCGAGTATCACAAGCTCACCGAGAAGACCGGCATTCCCTTCGTGCCCGACGCGGCATGGAAGGACGCGGTGTTTGCCGCTGTAATTCTGCTGGCCGTGATGGCGTGCGCCCTGTGGTTCGGGCCTTTCGGCCCCACCGGCCAGCCTGATCCCACCATCATCCAAACCGCGCCCAAGCCCGACTTCGCGTTCCTATGGATTTACGCGGTCCTCGCCTATCTGCCTGCGAGCCTCGAAACGCCGGTCCTGTTCATTGCCCCCGTCCTCATCATCGGCGCCATGCTGCTGCTGCCGATTGTTTCGCCGGAGGGCGAAAAGCACTGGTCGCGACGGCCGGTCGCCGTGCTCATGCTGGCCGTGATCGCGGTTACGCTGGGGGCATTCACGCGCCTGGGCATGTACACGCCGTGGAGCCCGATCATGAATGCCTGGACCGCGGAGGCGGTTCCGCTGGCCGATCTCAAGGACCGCACGCCGCTGGAGCGCGCCGGCGCCATCGTTTTCGAGAACAAGCAGTGCCGCAACTGCCACTCCATCGGCGGCGCCGGCGGCATGCGCGGCCCGGCGCTCGATGGCGTGGCCTCGCGGATGACGGAGGATCAGATCATCCGGCAAGTGCTCCAGGGCGGGGGCAACATGCCCGCTTACGGCAAGGCGCTCAACCCGCCGGAGACCACGGCGCTCGTGCACTTCCTCACGACGCTGCGCGCCGGTCAGCTTCCTTCCGCGATCGACGCCTCGCGCGGCGTGGCGGATTCGCCCTCGGTTCCGCAGGCCGCGCCGCGCATTGCGCCCGCGCCCGAGCGGCATTAGCATTTCTTTCAACTGCGCATGCCGCCCGAAGTCAAAGCCATCTTCGACGAGTGGTCCCCGCCGCCGTTGCTGACCGCCGCGACGATTCTCTGCGCGCTCGTCTATCTTCGCGGGTGGCTCGCCATTCGCCGCACGCGCGCAGAGCAATTTGCGTCGTGGCGGCTGCTTGCGTTTCTCGGCGGACTGGCCACGATCTGGATCGCCATCGCCTCGCCGCTCGATGGCTTCGCCGACGCGCTGCTCAGCGCGCACATGGTGGAACACCTGCTCCTGATGTCGTTCGCGCCGCCGCTGCTTCTGCTGGGCGCGCCCCAGGTCCCCATGCTGCGCGGCCTGCCCCGATTCCTTATCACGCGCGTGCTGCCACCCCTGTTCGGCTCGCATGCGCTGCGCAGCCTGGGCCGCTTCGTCGTCGCGCCCTTATTCGCATGGTTCGCCATGAACCTGACCTTTCTGATCTGGCACGTGCCATCGGCCTACGACTTTGCTCTCGAGCACGAACGATGGCACGACTTCGAGCACATCTGCTTTCTCGCGACGTCGATTCTCTTCTGGTGGCCGCTTATCCGGCCATGGCCTACGAGCGCGAGCGCGCTGGGATGGTACGTTCTGCCCTATCTTGTCGGCGCCGACATCGTGAACACCGCGCTGTCCGCGTTTCTCGCCTTCTGCGAGAGGCCTGTCTACGCGTACTACATTGCGGAGCCGAATCCATTTCACATCGCGCCGCTCAGCGATCAGGTCGCCGGCGCGGTCGTCATGTGGGTGATCGGCTCGCTTGTCTTCCTCGTCCCGGCGGTCGCTCTCACGGTCCGCCTTCTCGGCCGCGAATCGAAGCTGCGGCCGGCGTAGCCGTCCCGGCTGGCTCGAGCCCGAAGGCGGGCAAGAATTCAGGGCACCGCAAGACTCGCTAAGATAGTTGAAGACATCGTCTTATGCCGTTGCTCGAGCCCAATCCGTCTCCGGTCGAACACGCCGACTTCGCCGCGCTCGAATGGGAGCCACTGCTTTCGCTGGTTGCGGGTTTTGCGGCATCGCAGGTGGGGCGCAATGCCCTGCTTGAATTCAAGCCTTCCACGGATCCGGATTGGATCGCCCGCCAGCACGCGCTCACCGGCGAGGTCCGCCTGCTGCTGGAGGAGCAGGTCTCCATTCCGCTGGGCGGCCTTTTCGACCCCACGCAGCACGCCGCCAAGGCCCAGATCGCCGGTGCGGCACTCGAAGCCGCGGAGCTGCAGGCCATTGCGCGCCTGGCGCGCGACATCGCTTCGTGGCAGTCGCTTCTGCAAACGCCGCCGGCGCGGCTCGCCGGCAAGCTGCCGGGCCTCTCCGGACTCTCCAGTACTTTGTCGGGAGATTTGCGTGTTCTCGCCGAATCGATCGAGCGCAAGATTCTGCCGGATGGCTCGCTCGCCGACGATGCCTCGCCGGAACTGAACCGCATCCGCCGCGAGCAGGAGCGCCAGCGCCGGGTGATCGAAGAAAGCCTCCGTGCCGCGTTACGCAAGCTTTCCGCAGAGGGCTCCACGCAGGACGACCTCATCACCATCCGCGGAGACCGCTTCGTCATCCCGGTGCGGAGCGAGCTCAAGCGCCGTGTCTCCGGCGTAGTGCACGGGGCCAGTTCGTCAGGCCAGACCGTCTATGTCGAGCCGCTCGACACCATCGAGCAGAACAACGAACTTGTCCGCCTGATCGACGAAGAGCAGGCCGAGATCCACCGCATCTTCGCCGCGCTGACTGCCCAAGTCGGCAATCACTCGGTTTCACTCGTGGAAGGCGCACGCGTGCTCGCGATCGTGGATACGCTGCAGGCGCGAGCGCGTTTTGCCCGGGCTTACGAGTGCGTCTCGCCCACGATCACGCCCGATCTTCTTCGCCTCGAGGCGGCGCGGCATCCACTGCTGGAAAAGCGCCTTCGCGCGACAGGCGGCAAGATCGTTCCGCTCACCCTCGAGCTCTGCGCCAAGGAGCGGCAGCTCATTATCAGCGGCCCCAACACCGGCGGAAAGACCGTCACGCTGAAGACGACCGCGCTGCTCGCCATGATGGCGCAGGCCGGGCTGCCCGCGCCTGCCGCCGCTGCCAGCTTTCCTGTCTTCACCGCGTTTCTCGCCGACATCGGCGATGCGCAATCCATCGAGGCCGCGCTTTCCACGTTTTCCGCGCACATCACCAACCTCGATCGCCTGTCGCGCCTGGCCAACCACAGCGCGCTTGTCCTGCTTGACGAGCTTGGCTCATCGACCGATCCGGAGGAGGGTTCCGCCCTCGCCGTCGCCATCGCGCACTTTTTCCTCGCCGCGGGCGCGTGGTCGCTCATCTCCACGCATCACACGTCGCTGAAGGTTTATGCCGCCAATACACCCGGCGTACTCAATGCCGCGGCCGACGTCGACGAAGTGACTCTGGCGCCCAACTATCAGCTGCGGCTAGGCGTCCCCGGCGCATCGGCCGGAATCCAGACTGCCGAGCGCCTGGGCCTGAACCACGAGATCATTGGCGCCGCCCGCGACCGGCTCGGCTCGCAGCACGCCGACATCTCGCGTTTTCTTGACCGCCTGCACAACGAGCTCAGGCAACTCGAGGACGATCGCAAGGCGGCCCGCGAGCAGCAGTACGCCCTGAACCAGGAACGCGCCAAACTGGCCCGTGAAGGCGACGTGGAGATGCGCAATCGCTTACGCGATCTCGAAAGCAAGCTCGCCTCACTGCTCAAAGACTTCGAATTCCAGATGCGCGAAACCGTGCGCGCCATCGAAGACCGCGCCGCGCAGCAGAAGCTCTCGAAGGAAGCCGAGCGCCGCATCCAGCGCCTGCGCCGCGAATTTCAGGAGGGTTTCAACCAGACCGTGGTTGCGCATCGCACGGGCGCCGACCAGGGCGACGCCAACGCGCAGCCGCACGTCGTGCGGCACGTCGCCGGCGGCGACCAGGTGCGGCTCAAGTCCATGAACAAGATCGCCACGGTGCAGCGCGAAGTGGAGAAAGACGTCTTCGAGGTCGCACTGGGACCCATCAAGATGCGCGTCAAGCGGGACGACATTGCCGAAGTCGTGCGCGCGGCAGATTCGGCCCCCGTGGAAAGACCGATGGATGCGGTGCGGCGCCAGAAGGGTGTGCACGTCTCCTTCACGAGCGCCGACAGCGCCGGCACGCGCACGGAGATCAACCTCATCGGCCGCACGGTCGATGAAGCCACGGAAGAGCTGGAGAAGTATCTTGACCGCGCGTTTCTCGCCGGCCTGCCGCGAGTGCGCGTCATTCACGGCCATGGCGCGGGCATTCTTCGCCGCGGGGTGCGCGACTTCCTGAAGGGGCATCCCCACGTGGCCACGATCGCCGAGGCCCCGCAGAAGGAAGGCGGACAGGGGGCGACGCTGGTGGAACTGCGGCAATGACAGTCGACGAATCCGTCGACACTCGATCCGCGTTGAACAACGCCAAACCGCCTGCAATGGGAAGATGCCGGGGACGCTTGGTCTCGATCCGTGTTCGGGCGCGCGGTTGCGGTCCGGCGAAGACAGCCCAGGCCGGTTTTGCGCCGCCGGCCGGATCTGAAAGCGCTAGCCGCGGTTTCTTTGCGTGGCGCTTCGTTCCTCGCGGCTGCCCAGCGATGATTCCATGTTGTTGCGCCGCGTGTGCTTGTTCACATACATCGCGGCGTCGGCGGCACTAAGGAGCGAGTCCTTGTTGGTGCCGTCCTCGGGATACAACGCGATGCCCACACTTGCCGATCCATGCAGCGTGTAGCCTTCCAGGTGAAACGGCTCTTCGAAGCTGCGCTCCAGGCGGCGGGCAACCTCTTCGGCGTGCTCGTGGCTGCCGACCAGGGGCAGCAGCACGGCGAACTCATCGCCACCGAGGCGGGCCAGCATATCCGCCGAGCGGAGCTGGCGCTTCATCCGTTCCGCCGCCTCCTGCAGATAGAGGTCGCCCACTCTGTGGCCGTAGACATCGTTGACCTGCTTGAAGTGATCGAGGTCGACATAGATCAACCCGAAGATGCCGGCTGTTTCGCGCGCCTCGTCGATCAATGCGTTAAGGTACTTCTCCAGAGAGAAGCGATTGTGAATGTCAGTGAGCTGATCGAACTCCGAGCGATGGCGCAGATCGCTGTAGAGGCGCCGCGTTTCGATCGCCAGCGCGGCCAGCTTCGTTCCCGACGACAGCGCTTCTTTCTCTTCGGGATGGGGCGGGACATCCGGTTCGAAGCCGACATAGAGCACGCCGAGTTTGGAACCGTTGCGCGCGGGAATGTCCATCTGAACCACGCGCAGATGGCTATCGGGGCCGGGATAGCGGCCCAGGCGCGCACCGCCGCCGATCTCGCACCAGCAGGGCGCGCCGTGCAGGCGGAACGACTCGAGTTCGGCTACCTGTTCGATGATTTCGGCCAGTGGCCGTGCGCCATTGATGTCTTCCAGGATGTGGCTGCGGCCCTTTTCCAGTTTGGCCATGCGGCGTTCCAGCGCGGCCTCGGCCTCAATGCGCGCCGAAAGAGCCTTTGTCTGGCGACGGACCTTGGCCTTCATCGTCCAGCCCCACGTGCTGACCACCAGGACAACCAGCAGCAAACCGCTCACGGCGTAGGAGAGATTGCGCACGTTCAGGATCGAAGGCCTGGCGATCACCGACAGATCGTCGAACGTCCGCATCCGGATCTCGAATGGCACCTGTCCGTCGAAGGGGTTGGACCGGTACAGCATGCAGATGCCGGTGACGCGAATCTTCGAACCCAGGGGAACTTCCTTCATCGCGGGAACCGGAATCGGGGCGATCGGATGACGGTAGATCGCCGAGAACAGCTCACCGTCGGCCGAGAGGACATATTCGTCCTGCGCCGTCTGCCGGACCGCCGCGACCACGGTTGCATCGATCGACACCAGGTCGAAGACATGCTTGCTGGACGTGAGCAGCTGCCAGTCTTCATGCAGCGGAACCACCGGGGCAAACTCCGGTATCTCACGGATCTCCGCGCCCGTCAGCACGAGGAACCCGTCGTGCACACCAGGGTAGCCGACCGCATCCGCCTTGTTGCCGATGGTGAGCGGAGCCTGCGTCTGCGTCAGCACCCAGAGGCTCCTCGAGCCATCCTGCAGAACCAGCATCGAACCCGGCTGGTAGTAAGTAATCGTTCCACGCACGCGCACGCGATGCGTCAGGTCGTTGACGTGGTAGGTCGTCAACACCTTGTCCATGGGCGTCATCTGCATTGTCCATGGCTCGCCGGCGGGTTTCTGGAGGATCTTCACGTCCGCCAGGCTGGTGACGTGGATGAGGATGCCGGTCTGCTGCATCTTGCCGTCGAAGTGCCCGGCAACCGCTCCCGTCACTTCCACATCGGCGTCGAGAAGATCCTTGAGGGCATTCGGATCGGAGCTGTCGATGGCCGCGTCGATCTGGCCCCCGTCGGCATTCATCTGCAGCGTGGTGCTCACCACATTCGAAGTGGTGACCTGGTCCGCGGTGCGCACATGCGCACGGACCTTGACCAGCATGCAGTCGCGCTTGGCCCGGATCAGTTCGTCGAACGTGGCCGGCACCGGCACCGGCAGCTTGCCATGCTGGAGAAAGGTGATCTGGTTTGCGAGAACGAATGGATTGAAGCTCGGTTGCGTGATTCCCTTGATCAGAACCCGGTCGCCCGCCGAGACTTTGACTTCGTAGACGGGCTGGATGTAGATCGCGACATCCCCATCCTGGACGAACATGGTTTTTTCATACGGCCTGTAGTAAGTGACGGTCGCTTCGAAAGCCACTGGAAGCGCGTGGCTGGCCTCGGCATTGCTCAACTGGTGAATCGCGCGCAGCGAGGTCAGCGGGTCAGGCGCAATGGGGAGGGCAGCCGCCGACCACATGAGGAAGAAGGCGAAAGATGGACCCAGACCCGTCATGCGGCGAGCCTCGACGCATCTCGATATGTGCTCTTACTATGCACCTTGCTTACTATCGGCAGATTAGACTGAACAAAACACGATGAATATCACACAAAAGTCGATCCCGGTCTGACGCGGCCGGAGGCGTGTATTGCTGGTTTGCGACCTGTGGACCCCCATTTCGCGGCCCGGTTCACGTTTTACGCTCTTTTCCGGCCGCGCGATTCCGGTAAATCGCTGTCCTGGCGTCTGATATGTTTGTCGACGTACATGGCGGCGTCGGCCGAGCTCAAGAGGCTGTCCGGGGTGGTTCCGTCCTCCGGATAGAGCGCGATGCCCACGCTGGCCGATCCGCACAACTGGGAACCCTCGATGGTGATCGGATCGTCGAAGCTGCGTTCCAGGCGCAGCCGGATCTCGTCGGCCTCGCCGCGGTTGTGAATCATGGGCAGCAGTGCGGCAAACTCGTCGCCGCCGAGCCGGGCCAGCATATCTCCGGAGCGCAACTGGCGCTTCATGCGCTCGGCGACAGCCTGGAGGTAAAGGTCGCCGACGCGATGCCCATACTGATCGTTGACCAGCTTGAAGTCGTCCAGGTCAATGTACACAAGGGCGAAGATTCCCGCCCGCTGCCGCGCCGCGGCAATCTGAGCATCGAGGTGCTTTTCGAAGGAGAATCGGTTGTTGATGTCGGTAAGAAGATCGAACTCCGACCGGCGGCGCAGATCCTCGTAGAGCCGCCGCGTTTCCAGGGCCAGGGCGGCAAGCTTGGCGCCTGCCGAGAGGGCTTCCAATTCATCGGCCGCGACCGGCGATTCCGGGGCAAATCCGGCATAGAGCACGCCCAGCGGTTTTCCGGAACGCGACGGAATCTCCTCTTCCATCACGCGCAGGCGGCCGGCCGCTTCTGCACCGCCTCCCAGCCGCGCGCCCCCGGCGACGTCGCACCAGCAGGGCGCGCCGTGCAGGCGGAAGGACACCAGTTCGGTAACCTGTTCGAGAATCTCGGCCAGCGGCCGCGAGCCGTTGATGTCTTCCAGGATCTGGCTGCGCCGCTTTTCGAGGCGCGCCATCCTGCGCTCCAGCGCCGCCTCGGCCTCCACACGGACGGCAAGCACGGCGGTCTGCCGATGCACCTTCGCCTTGAGCGTCCAGCCCCACGCGCCCACCGCGAGGACCGCCAGAAGCAGCGAAACGACGATGGTGACCAGATTGCGGACGTTCAGCCACGAAGGCCTGGCCACCAC
>Ga0335069_10003180_pt1 | contig 24964 bp, 18 predicted proteins | sample Lox_Sample_11_FD_206714 | JGI IMG/M metagenome (GOLD analysis project Ga0335069, IMG submission 206714) | Soil microbial communities from Loxahatchee National Wildlife Refuge, Florida, United States - Lox_Sample_1.1 | ecosystem: Environmental > Terrestrial > Soil > Wetlands | place: USA... | reverse complement strand
TTGAGCTCGTCGCCGGCACGGCGAGCTTTCACCTGCGCACGCTGCGCGCCGAGGACTTCCCGACGCTGCCAGAGCCGGGTGGGGACATGACCGTGGTGGTGCCCGCGCAGGCGTTCGTCGAGACCGTCACGCGCGTCGCGCGCTCGGCCTCGCGTGATGAGACGCGGCCGATCCTGACGGGCATCCTCGTCTCGGCGACCGGCAGCGAGCTGCGCATGGTCGCGACGGACTCCTACCGCCTGAGCGTCAAGGAGACCCAGCTCGACACGCCGCTCGCGGAGGCCTTTGAGGCCAACGTGCCGGCGCGTGCGCTCGAGGAGGTCGGTCGCCTGGTCGGCGCGGACACGGACAGCATCGCGGTCGGCGTGCGCGCCGGCCAGGTCGTCTTCAGCGTGGGTGCGGTGGCGCTCTCATCGCGCCTGATCGATGGTCAGTTCCCGAACTACCGCCAGCTGCTCCCGGAGACGTTCGAGCACGAGCTGACGATGAGCGCGGACGAGCTGCTCGCCGTGGCACGCCGGATCGCGCTGCTGGCCCAGAAGAACGCGCCGCTGCGCCTGTCCTTCAGCGAGGGCGAGCTGCGGATCTCCGCGCAGACACCGGACGTCGGCGAAGCCAGCGACACGCTGCCGGTGCCGTTCGCCGGCGAACCGTTCGAGATCGGCTTCAACCCGGAGTTCCTCATCTCCGGGCTCGAGAGCGCCGGGGGCGGCGATGTCGTCCTGAAGCTCATCAGCCCGCTGCGGCCGGGGCTGATCGAGGCGGCGGACGGCAGCGGGTTCCTCTACCTGATCATGCCCATTCGCTTGAACGTCTGATGGCGGTCGTCCGGCGACTGCGACTGCGCGACGTGCGCGGCTACGCCGGCGTCGACGTCGCGCTGGGCGCTGGCCTGACCGTCGTGCACGGGCCGAACGGCGGTGGGAAGACGAACCTCCTGGAGGGGTTGTACTTCGCGTGCACAGGACGCTCGTGCAGGACCGCGAACGACCGCGAACTCGTGCGCTTCGACGCAGGTGCAGCCAGAGCAGAGGCCGACGTGCTCGTCGGCGGCGAGCTGCACGAGCTCGCGGTCGGCTATCAGCCGGGGGAACCCAAGCGCTTCACCGCGGACGGCGCGGTGGTCGAGCGCCTGCTGGACGTCCCCTTCCGTCCGCTCGTCACAGTCTTCCTACCCGACCGCCTCGAGCTCGTGAAGGGACCGCCGGCGCTGCGCCGCGCCCATCTCGACCAGCTCGTCACCGGTCTGTGGCCGGCGCGCGCGGCTGCCCGCCGCGCGTACGCACAGGCCCTGGCGCAGCGCAACGCGCTGCTCCCACGGGTGCGATCGGGCGCGGTGGGCAGGGCCGCGCTGCGCACGTGGGACCTCGAGGTGGGGCGTCACGCGGTTGCGATCCGGGAGGACCGTGAGCGCGCCGTGGGGTTGGTGGCCAACCGCACCGCCGCGATCGCGTCGGCCCTCGGCCTGCGCGACGGTGCGGAGCTGCGGTATCGCCCGCGCTCACGTGCCGCGAGCCCCGAGGACTTCGCCGACGAGCTCGCCGAGCGCCTCGACGGCGACCTGGAGCGCGGCTTCACCGGCCACGGGCCGCATCGTGACGATTTCGCGCTTGTGCGCGGGGGTCGCGATCTGCGCGTCTACGGCTCGCAGGGGGAGCAGCGCCTTGGCCTGCTCGCCTTGCTGCTGGCCGAGCGCGAGGCGCTCGAGGCCGAGCGCGGTGCCCCGCCGCTGCTGCTGCTCGACGACGTCATGAGCGAACTGGACGTCGAGCGCCGCTCGCGTCTGGTGCAGCGCGTCAGCGACGGGGGGCAGGTCGTCATGACGACCACCGACCTTGCACACGTCCCGGGCGCTCAGGCGCCCGGTGTCCTGCGGCTGGCGGTCGACGCCGGCGTGGTGCGCGAGGAGCTGCGGGCGGCGTGAGCGCCCCGCGACGGCTGCATCCCGCGGGCCCCGCGATCAGCGCGCTGGCCGAGCGGCTCGCGCCGCCGACGACGCTCGGGGCCGTGCAGCGCGTGTGGGCGCAGGCGGCTGGGCCTGCGATCGCGGTCGAGGCGACGCCCACGGGCGAGGCCGCGGGCGTCCTGACGGTCACCTGCTCGAGCGCGGTCTGGGCGCAGGAGCTCGACCTCATGGGAACCGTGCTGATCGAGCGCCTCAACGCAGCGCTCGGGGCCGAACGGATCTGTGCGCTGCGCTGCCAGAGCGTGCCCGCGCGCGGATGGCGGGCAACGGACCGCTGAGCAGCCGCGCCGACCCCCGGCGTTCCGGCGACAAAGCCGCCAATTTGCAGGGAAATCGGGCCGATCCCGGGGAGCTGTGACGCCCCCGGGTTTGCTACAATTACGTCAACTGAATGCGCCCGCCCCGGCCCTTCTGCGCTGACCAGGGACCGGGGCTTTTCACGTCATCGGAGGCATATGGCGAAGGACCGGGACAGCAACGCGAGCAACACCACGTCGACGGGGTCGTACGGCGCCGAGGACATCACCGTGCTCGAGGGCCTGGAGGCCGTGCGCAAGCGCCCCGGGATGTACATCGGCTCGACCGGCATGCGCGGTCTGCACCACCTCGTGTACGAGATCGTCGACAACTCGGTCGACGAGGCGCTTGCAGGTCACTGCACGCGCGTCGACGTGACGATCCACCCCGACAACTCGGTGACGGTCGTGGACGACGGTCGCGGGATCCCGGTCGACGTCATGGAGAAGGAGGGCAAGAGCGCCCTCGAGGTGGTGCTGACGGTGCTGCATGCCGGCGGAAAGTTCGGCGACGGCGGCGGCTACAAGGTGTCCGGCGGTCTGCACGGCGTCGGCGTCTCGGTCGTCAACGCGCTCTCCGAGGAGCTCGAGGTCGTGGTCCGGCGCGACGGCTTCGCCTACGAGCAGCGCTACGTACGCGGCGTCCCGCAGGGACCGATCGCCAAGGGCGAGCCGACCAAGGCGACCGGCACGACGATCACGTTCCTGCCGGACGCCGACATCTTCGACGAGACGAGCTACGACTTCTCGATTCTCGAGCAGCGCCTGCGAGAGACGGCGTTCCTTACGCGCGGCCTGCACATCACGCTGGGCGACGAGCGTGGCGAGGGGCAGACGGTCGAGTTCCAGTACGAGGGCGGGATCGAGGACTTCGTCTCCTACCTCAACGAGAACAAGGAGCCGATCCAGAAGAAGGTCATCTACTTCGCCGACGAGGGCGAGGAGGGCGCCGTCGAGGTCGCGATGCAGTGGAACGGCTCCTACCAGGAGTCCGTCTTCTCGTTCGCGAACAACATCAACACGCACGAGGGCGGCTCGCACCTGTCCGGCTTCCGCTCGGCGCTCACGCGCACGCTCAACAAGTACGCGCGTGAGAAGGGCGAGCTCAAGGAGAAGGACGAGAACCTCTCCGGTGAGGACGTGCGCGAGGGTCTCACGGCGGTGATCTCCGCCAAGCTGTCGGACCCCCAGTTCGAGGGCCAGACCAAGACGAAGCTCGGGAACCCCGGGATGCAGGGCTTCGTCGAGTCGATCGTCAACACGAAGCTCGCCGAGTTCCTCGAGGAGAACCCGCAGGAGGCGCGCGCGGTCATCCGCAAGGCTGTGCAGGCCGCGCAGGCGCGCTCGGCCGCGCGCAAGGCGCGCGACCTCACGCGGCGCAAGAGCGCGCTCGAGAACTCACGCCTGCCGGGCAAGCTCGCCGATTGCTCGGTGAAGGACCCGTCGCTCGCCGAGATCTTCGTCGTGGAGGGCGACTCCGCCGGCGGCTCGGCCAAGCAGGGGCGCGACCGCAACACCCAGGCCGTCCTGCCGTTGCGCGGGAAGATCCTCAACGTCGAGAAGGCGCGGATCGACAAGGTCCTGCAGAACGCCGAGATCCAGGCGCTGATCACGGCGATCGGCACCGGCGTGCGCGACGAGTTCGACATCGAGCGCGCCCGCTACCACAAGGTCATCCTCATGACGGACGCCGACGTCGACGGCGCCCACATCCGCACGCTCGTGCTCACGCTGCTGTTCCGTGAGATGCAGGAGCTGATCGACGCCGGCTACGTCTACATCGCCAAGCCGCCGCTGTACAAGCTCAAGCAGGGCAGTCAGGAGCGCTACATCGAGAAGGAGTCCGAGCTCGAGGAGGTGCTCCTCTCCGACAAGTACGACAAGCTCGAGGTCGCCGACCGCGACGGCAGGCCGTTCAAGGTCACCGAGGCGCGCTGGCAGACCTACCGGCGCAGCATGAAGCGCTACGAGACGCTGGCGGCCGCGCTGCGCGCGCGCCACGGCCACGACCTGGTGCGCTTCCTGGAGGAGTCGGTGCTGCTCGACGCCTCGACCGCCAGCGCCGAGGAGGCGATCGAGCTGCTGGGCCGGCCGGCGCCCGACGGCGAGCACCTCACCACCGAGCTGCTCGCCAGGGACGAGGAGACCCTCACGATCCGCGCGGTCGAGCAGCGGACAGGTCTGGCCACCACGCACCGGATGCCGCGCGACCTGTTCGCCTCGCCGGAGTACCGCAACTTCGTGAAGGTCCACCAGGACCTCGTGAAGCTTGCCGGCACACCGCCGTTCACGATCCGCCTGGGGGAGCGCACGGACACCGCGGCCTCGTTCGAGGCGCTGCGCGGCGCGGTGCTCGGGGTCGCGCAGAAGGGCACGCAGCTCAATCGCTTCAAGGGCCTGGGCGAGATGAACGCCGAGCAGCTGCGGGAGACGACGATGGATCCCGCGAGCCGGACGCTGCAGAAGGTGACGATCGAGGACGCGACGGCCGCCGACCAGATCTTCTCGATGCTGATGGGCGACGTGGTCGAGCCGCGCCGCGCCTTCATCGAGGACAACGCGCGCGACGTCGTGAACCTCGACGTCTGAGAACCGAAGGGACCGACCGCCGATGTCATCCGCCGATGTGCTGACCGATCGCTTCGAGCCGCGCGCGCTCGAGGACGAGATGAAGACCGCGTATCTGGACTACGCGATGTCGGTCATCGTCGGCCGGGCGCTGCCGGACGTGCGCGACGGGCTCAAGCCGGTGCACCGGCGGGTCCTCTACGGCATGTCCGAGCTCGGCGTCGGCCCGACGCGCGGCTACGCGAAGTGCGCCCGCATCGTCGGCGAGGTCATGGGCAACTACCACCCGCACGGCGACAGCGCGATCTACGACGCGCTCGTGCGCATGGCGCAGGACTTCTCGATGCGCTACATGCTCGTCGACGGGCAGGGGAACTTCGGCTCGGTCGACGACGACCCGGCGGCGGCGATGCGCTACTGCGTCAGCGGTGACACGCGCGTCGCCCTCGCGGACGGCACGGTTCGCATCGCCGATCTCGCCGCCGACCTCGAGCCGGAGAGCGAGCGCGCCGCCAACCTACGTGTGCTGGACCGGCTCGGGCGCCCCGTGCGCGCCTCGCGTCTGTTCCACTCCGGGGACCATCCGACGCTGCGCGCGCAGACGGATGAGGGGTACCGCCTGACCGGCTCCCACAACCATCCGGTCCTCTGCCTGGTCGACATGGCGGGGCTGCCGTTGCTGCTCTGGAAGCGGCTCGACGAGATCCGGCCCGGCGACCGCGTCCTGATCGCCCGCACGCCGCGCCCGATGGGCCCGGAGTGCAGCGCCGGCGAGCGCTCGCTGGCCGTGCTGCTCGGGGCGTTCGTCAGCGAAGGCTGGGTCGGCGAGGAGCGCGCCGGCTTCAACAACACGGACCACGACTTCTTCGACCTGGTCCTGCGCGCCTACGACGAGCACGTCGGCGGTCCGCGCTACGTCGCCACGCGGCGGATCCGGTCGGGGAGCCTGCTGCGGGAGCTTGACATCCAGCGGCTGGATGGCCTGCGCGCCAGCCCGCTCGCCTGCATGATCGGCCTCCGATCGGCTGAGAAGGTCGTGCCCGAGCTCGTCTGGCACGGCAGCGCGGCATTCAAGCGAGCGTTCCTGCAGGCGCTCTTCACCGGCGACGGCTCCTCGTCGCTGCTCCCGCGCGGCACGATCCAGATCTCGTACTCCACGCGCTCGGAGCAGCTCGCGCGCGGCGTCCAGCTGCTGCTGCTCGAGCTCGGCGTGATCTCGCGGCTCAGCGGCCCGAGCGCGCGCGGCGAGATCAAGGTCGTGGTCACCAATCGCCGCGACGCGCGGCTCTTCGAGCGCCGCGTGGGCTTCCTGGGCGCCAAGCAGCGCAAGCTCGCGCGGGAGCTCGGCGCGGTTCCGGCGCGGAGCACGGCGCTCAGTCGCGATCACGTGCCCTACCTGGCGGGATACATCCGCTCGGCCTCCGGCGGGGGGTGGACAGAGCGCGACTGGCTGCGCCGCCACAACGTCGACCGGATCGAGCGCTGGGAGCGCGACGGGGCCGCGATCCTGGAGCGCATCGCCTCGGCGGAGACGCGCGCCGTCCTCGAGCCCCTGGTGACCGGCGACTACTACTACGCCCGCGTCCGGTCGGTCGAGGCCGCGGGCGTGCAGCCGGTGTACTCGCTGCGCGTCGACACCGACGACCACTCGTTCGTCACGAACGGCTTCGTCAGCCACAACACCGAGGCGCGCCTCACGCGCCTGGCCGTCGAGATGCTGCGCGATCTCGACATGGACACGGTCGACTTCGGGCCGAACTACGACGGGCGCACGCAGGAGCCGCTGGTCCTGCCCTCGCGCTTCCCGAACCTGCTCGTCAACGGGTCGACCGGGATCGCGGTCGGCATGGCGACGAACATCCCGCCGCACAACCTCCAGGAGGTGATCGACGGGACGATCGCCTTCATCGACGACCCGCACATCTCCGTCGAGGGCCTCATGCGCCACGTCAAGGGACCGGACTTCCCCACGGGCGGCACGATCCTCGGCCGCCAGGGGATTCGCGACGCGTACGAGACGGGCCGCGGCCGCGTGCGGGTACGTGCGCGCGCGCACATCGAGCCCCTCACGCAGGGCAAGGAGGCGATCGTCGTCACCGAGTTGCCCTACGCGGTGAAGAAGGGCGGCGAGGGCGGCCTCATCCAGAAGATCGCCGACCTCGTGCACGAGAAGAAGCTTCCCGACATCACCGACCTGCGCGACGAGTCGGACCGCAACGGCATGCGCTTGGTGATCGAGCTCAAGCGCGACGCGATCCCGAACGTCGTGCTCAACCAGCTCTACAAGCACACGAACATGCAGGCGACGTTCGGCGTGAACACCGTCGCGCTGGTCGACGGCGTGCCGAAGACGCTCTCGCTGCGCGAGGTGATCGCCGCCTATGTCGGCCACCAGCGCGATGTCGTGGTGCGCCGCGCGAAGTACGAGCTGCAGCTCAAGGAGGCGCGAGCGCACGTCCTCGAGGGCCTGCTGATCGCGCTCGACGGCCTCGACGAGATCATCGCGCTGATCCGCGCCGCCGCCGACCGCGACGCAGCGCGCGAGCAGCTCGTCGGGCGCTTCGGCCTGAGCGTGATCCAGGCCAGCGCGATCCTTGACCTGCGCCTGGCGCAGCTCACCGCGCTCGAGTCCGACGCGATCAAGGCCGAGCACGCCGACGTGACCGAGCGCATTCGCGAGCTGCGCGAGCTGCTCGGCAGCGAGACCGCCGTGCTCGACCTGATCAAGGAGGAGCTCGCGGAGATCGCCGAGCGCTTCGGCGACGAGCGCCGCACGCTGATCTCCGAGAGCGAGGACGAGATCGACATCGAGGACCTGATCGCCGACCAGCAGATGGTCATCACGATCACGCACTCGGGCTACATCAAGTCGCTGCCGCTCGCCACCTACCGCCAGCAGCAGCGCGGCGGCCGCGGCGTGACCGGGATGGACATGAAGGACGGCGACTACATCGAGCACCTCTTCGTGTGCTCCTCGCACGACTTCCTGCTGTTCTTCTCCAACCGCGGCAAGGTCTACCGCTCGAAGGTCTACGAGCTGCCCGAGGCCTCGCGCACCGCGAAGGGCCGCGCGCTCGTGAACGTCCTGCCGCTGCGCGAGGGCGAGCGCATCCAGGCGGTCCTCTCCACGCGCGACTTCAGCGAGACGAAGTACCTCGTCTTCGCCACCCGCAACGGCACCGTCAAGAAGACCGAGCTGCAGGCCTACAACACGCCGATCAAGGCCGACGGGATCATCGCGATCAACATCCGCGACGATGACGAGCTCCTGTCGGTGAGGGCGGTCGACCCGGACGACGAGATCATCATGGTCTCGCGCGCCGGGCTGACGGTGCGCTTCGCGGAGTCCGACGCGCGCGCGATGGGGCGCGACACCACCGGCGTGCGCGGCATGGACGTCGGTGCCTCCGGCGAGGTGATCGCGATGGACGTCGCGCGCGACGACATGGACCTGCTCGTCGTGACCGAGAACGGGTACGGCAAGCGCACGCTGATCCGCGAGTACCGCAAGACGAACCGCGGCGCCAAGGGTGTGAAGACGATCGCCCTGACGGAGGCCAAGGGGCAGCTCGCCGGCGCGCTCGTCGTGCGCGAGCACGACGACCTCGTCTTCATCTCGCGCGAGGGCATGGTGCAGCGCACCGCCGTCGCGGGCATCAACCGCTACGGGCGCAGCGCGCAGGGCGTGCGCGTCATGAACCTGCGCGACGAGGACGTCGTGAGCGCGGTGGCGATCGCCGCCGAGGGCGGCGGCGACGCCGGCGAGGTCGGGGACGAGAGCGGCCAGGCCGCTCCGGGGGCGCTCGAGTATCGCGAGGCCGACCCGGCTGTGCTGGCGGCGAACGAGGCGCTGGAGGCCGCCGCGTCCGAGCCGGACGGCGACGAGGCGTGAGCGCGAGCTCCCGGCGTTCCTGAAACCGGCAGGGTCCGTCCGGGCGCTTGGTACAGTGCGCGGACCAGAGGAAGGAGGTGGTCCGTATTAGTTCAGGTTCTTGCGGGACCCTGGAGGTGACCGGCCGCTAGACCGCGGTTGGCTGGAACCCGCTCAGCGGAATCCAATCCGGGACACCGTCGACGGACCTGCCGGGACTGGTCCCTCCGGCCTCCCGCGTACGCGCGGGTAGCGAAGGGCTCGTCGATTCAATCCAGTGAGGTATCCGAGGGCGCCGGGGCTTGTCGACCCCGGCGCCCTCATCCTCATCGTGCCGGCGTTGCCCCGATCGTCAGTCGCCGAAGAACTTCGCGGTGATGAGGTTGATCGTGCCCTTGGTCCGGATCGTCGTGGGCCCCAGCACGCGCTCCAGTCCGCGTAGGTCGAGCCCCGAGTCGCTCATGCGCCCGCACGGCAGCCAGTAGAGCTCGCGCTCGTGGATCGCGAGCCGGTCGTCATCGGTCGCGAAGGCAAGGGCCTCTGCGATCTGCGCGGCGCTCGGCGCGTCGACCAGCAGCGCGACCTGCAGCTTGCCCGTGGAGGCCGCGAGCTGCTCGGGGCTGAACGGCTCGTGCGACGCCATCGCGCGCAACTGCGCCGCGCTGCGTGCGTAGGTCGGCACGGGATAGCCGAGGGCCGTCGCAAGGCCCTCCTCGATGCGCCGCGCGACCTCGTCGGCGGCGTCCTCGCCGTGCGCGTCGACGACGAGGTTGCCGCTCGCGCGGAACGACCAGACGTCGCCGAAGCCGAGCGCGGCGACATGGCCGCACAGGTCGGCATTGGTGATGCGCCGCCCGCCGAGGTTCATCCCGCGCAGGAACGCGGCGTATCGCCGCACGCCGCTACGCCGCTTCGGCCTGCGGCAGCCAGGCGCGCCAGGCCGCCGGGATCCGCGGGGTGGCCACCGCGAGGAAGACATGCGGGCTCGGCGGCCTGGGCGTGCAGCGCGGGTGCATGTTCGCCTGTGCCGGCAGGCGGTCGCCTTTGCGCCGGTTGCACGGCGCGCAGGAGGCGACGATGTTCTCCCAGCTCGAATCGCCGCCCTTCGACCGCGGGATCACGTGGTCGACGGTGAGGTTCGAGCGCGTTCCGCAGTACTGGCAGGTCCAGCCGTCGCGTGCGAAGACCGCGCGGCGCGTGATCTTGCGCTGGTGCGTGTCGCGCGGCACGTTGACGTAGGCCATGAGGCGGATGACGACGGGCCGCGGCATGTGCGTGTGCTCGGAGCGCAGCTCCCACGACGCGCGCTCCACGAGCTCGGCCTTCTCCTTCAGGAGCAGCACCGCCGCGCGCCGCACCGTGCACACGTTGATCGGCTCGTAGGTTGCGTTCAGGACGAGCACCCTCCCCGCGTCACGTCCGCGCGGCCGGTGCTCAGCAGCCGGCGCGGACCCGCTCGGGACTGGTGGTGTGAGCGCTCCCATCGTGGCTCGTCGCGCAGTGTACCGGCGAGCCCGGCCCGCCCCTGCGCTACCCGGCCGGGCGCGCCTCCTGCGCGACGGCCCCCACGTCCTGTGCGCCCGGCGCCCCCGCCGCGGGGTAGGCGCCGAGCACGCGCACGTCCTCGCAGTACTTCGCCAGCGCGGCGATCGCGTCGGCGGCGGGCCCGGCGTGATCCGCGCGGCCGTCGAGGTCCACGAGGAAGACGTAGTGACCCAGCCGCCGCCGCGCAGGGCGTGATTCGATGCGCGTGAGGTTCACGCCGCGGAAGGCGAACTCGGAGAGGCAGCGCACGAGCCAGCCGGGGTCGCCGTCGCCGTCGCCCAGGAACGCGACGGAGCTCTTCCAGGGCGCGTGGGGATCGGCGGCCCGCGCGGCCCGCGCCAGCGGGTCGTCCTGCGCCGCCAGCCAGACGAAGCGCGTGGCGTTGCCCGCGTCGTCCTGCACGTCCTCGCGCAGGACGCGCAGGCCGTAGAGCTCGGCGGCCAAGCGCGTGCCGAGTGCCGCGGACGGCTCGTCCGAGGCCGCGACGCTGCGTACGGCGTCCGCGGTCGACCGCGTGGCGCGGACCTCGGCGCCCGGCATCGCCTCGCGCAGGAAACGCGCGCACTGCGCGAGTGACTGAGGGTGCGAGTAGACGGCCGTGATCGACTCCAGCGGACGCTCCGCGCGCGCCGCCAGGACGTAATGGACCGGCAACACGGTCTCCCCGACGATGCGCACGCCGGGGGCCTCGTGCAGGAGGGCGTCGACCGCCTCGTTGACCGAGCCTTCGAGCGAGTTCTCGATCGGCGCGAGCGCGCGGTTCACCTCGCCGTCGGCGACCGCGAGGACCACCGCGTGCACGGTGGGGAGGGGGACGAGCTCAGCCTCGCCCGCCCGCACGCCGGCGAGCGCGAGCGAGCGGCGCAGGGCCTCCTCGCTGAAGGTCCCCTCGGGGCCGAGGTAGCCGAGGCGCATCAGGCGGAGTCCTCCGTCACGGGCCGCGTGTCGGGGACCTCGCCGGCGAGCGCCGCGCGGACGGCCTCGCGCTCCTCGGGGGAGAGCGGTACGGCCGCCTCGCCGCCGACGACCTGCTTGACGTAGAGCCGCGCCTGCTCGCGGTGGTGGATCGAGGAGAGCACGATCCCCGAGCGGTGCTCGTCGAGCAGCGCGATCGAGGTCGACTGATGGCCCGACAGCTCGTTGTAGGCGTCGTAGCGCACGACCGCGCGGTAGGCGATCGCGCCGTCGAGGCGCTCCTCCGCCGTCTCGAGCCGGCCGTCCAGGCGCGTCGCGACGTCGGCGACGTACTGGTGCAGCGCCTCGAACTGGCGCTGGAGCTCGGCCGCGTGCGCGACCAGGTCGCGCTCGGTATCGCCGAGCACGAGCCGCTGGTTGGCGCGCAGTGCGCCGACACGCCGCCACAGCACGACGCACATCGCCAAGCCGGCGAGCGCGAGGACGGCCGCCGCGAGCGCGACGATCCCGCTGGTGCTCGTCAGGTCCGCCACGTGCGTGGAGGATAGGCGTCAGCCGGTGGTGAAGAGGATCGTGTAGCTGGCCTTGTTGTTGTCGGTGTTCTTCTCGCCGGCGACCGGGACCACATCGACGTCGAGCGTGCCGACCGTCCCGGCCGCGGGCGCGGCGGGGAGCTTGATCGAGACCGTCGACTGTGCACCCGGCGTGGTCTGCGGCACGGTCTGGCGCGCGGTGACGGCCTTCGCGCCCGGCGCGCTCAGCCGCACCGTCACCGCGACGTTGCGCTCGGGGTTGTCGCCCTGGTTCGTGAACTTCACGATCACGGTGGGCGGCGGCTTGGACGGAACGCGGTTGGTCGCGCCGCCGGGCTGCAGGGTTGTCGTCCCGATCGAGGTGCTGTCGAGCCCGTGCCCGCACGAGGTCCCCGCCGGGCAGCCGCCGCCGCTCGTGCCGCCCGTGCTGACCGCCTGACCGCCGATCGCGTTGGCGATCGTCTGCGGGGCGAGCCAGGTGTAGCCGGGGAGTGAGCGGCTCGCCGGGATCGTCTGACCGGAGATCCCCGCGTCGTCGAGCGCCTCCTTGATGAGCGGCGCCGTGCGCTGCGAGTAGACGACGTCGGAGGCCAGGAAGCTCTGCATCTGCCCCGCGATCTCCTGGGTGGCAGCCTCGGCCTGCGCCCCCTGGCCCTGGGCGACGGAGAGCTTCTCGGCGATGTTCGTCAGGGCCTGCGCGCGCAGGTTCAGGACGAGCATCAGGTTCTGCTGGGCCGAGCGCATCGCCCCCGGTACATCGAGCGCCTGCGCGCGCTTGGCGTCCTCCTCGGCGTTCAGCCGGATCTGGTTGACCTGGACCTGGAGGTCCTTGCCCGACGCGTTGCCGCCGCCGAGCAGCTGGAAGAACGGCTTGGCGACCTGGTTGTCGGAGTCGGAGATGATCGCCGCGACGCTGCGGTTGTAATCCTTCAGCGCCCGCTCGCGGCGGCTGTCGAGGCAGCCCTTCACCCCGAGGACGAGCAGGATCAGCACGAGCACGCCGAGCCCCAGCGCGACGGCCTGGCGGGTGCGGACCGTCTGGCGGTCGGGCGGCCCGCCGCCGGTCCCCTCGGTCGCGACACGAGGCGGGGCGGCGGGGCGGGCCGGGCGCCTCCCGCGTGAGGTCACCCGGGTGGGCTGTTCGTCGTCGTCATCGAAGAAGGACACGTTGGCTCCTGCCCCTCGGGGGGGCGCAGTGGCGGAGTATGAACGGCGGGCGCGCCGCGCCACCAACCTGCAAGTTTGCCGTCATTGCGGCCTCTCCTGCTGCACCATGCAGGCGGCAGGGGTCGGGCGGCGAAGGCGGGAGACGGTGCAGACCGTCGACGAGACCGCCACGACGCAGGCCCCGCCCGCCGCGCACGGCGCGGCCGAGGAGCTCGTGCTCGGCCGCTACCGCCTGCTGCGCCGGCTCGGCGCGGGCGCGTTCGGCGTGGTCTGGCTCGCCCACGACGAACGGCTCAACCGGGTCGTCGCGCTGAAGCGCATCGAGGTCCACGACGAGCACGCCGCCGCGCGGGCGGAGCGCGAGGCGCTCGCCGCCGCGCGCCTGTCGCACCCGGCGATCGTGGCGCTGCACGAGGCGGGCCGCGACGAGCACGCCGTCAACCTCGTCTCCGAACTCGTCCGTGGGCAGACCCTGGGGGATCTGTGCGCAGCCGGCGCGCTGTCCGACCGCGACGTCGTGCGGATCGGCATCGCCCTGTGCGACGGGCTCGCGCACGCGCACGCGCGCGGCGTCGTGCACCGCGACGTCAAGCCGGCGAACATCATCGTCCCCGAGCGCCCCTCCGGCGAGGCGGGCCTGGCGAAGCTCACCGACTTCGGGGTGGCGCGCATCGCCGGCGACGATGCCCTCACGCGCACGGGCGACGTCGTGGGAACGCTCGCCTACATGGCACCCGAGCAGGCGGAGGGCCACGAGGCCGACGGGCAGGCCGATCTGTACGCGCTCGCGCTGGTGCTCTACGAGGCGCTGAGCGGGGTCAACCCGGTGCGCGCCCCCGGCGCGGCGGCCACCGCGCGGCGCGTCGGCGTGCGGCTGCCGGGACTGCGGCGCCTGCGCCCGGACCTGCAGCCGGGGCTCGCCGCCGCGATCGACCGGGCCGTGCAGCCCCACCCCGAGGACCGCGGGAGCCTGGACGACCTGCGTCGCGCGTTGCGGTCCGCCCTCGAGCGGGCGGACACGCGCGTGGGCCCCGTCGGCGGGCCGGCGCTGGAGCTCTCGGACGGGGAGGTCCACGTCCTGGATGAGCCGCGCCCGCTCGGGCGGGCCGTGCGCCCTGAGGACCGCGAGCCGTTCCCGGCCGCGGCCGTCAGCGGTGCCGGCACCCTCCCAGCGCGGCTGCTCGCGGCGGCTGGGGCCGCCGCGCTCTGCGGCGGGGCGCTGTCGCTGCTGCCGCCCGGCGCGCAGCCCCCGCCCGGCGGCGCGCTTGCGGCCGCCGCCGCGGCCGCCGCGGCCGTGCTCGCACTGCCCCGTGCCGGCTGGCTGCTGATGCTCGCGGGCGTCGGAGCCTGGGCGGCCCACGGCGGGCTGCCCGGGATCACGATCCTGCTGGCCGCCGCGGCGTTGCCGACGGTGCTGCTGCTTCCGCGCGACGGCGTGCTGTGGTCGGCCCCGGCGCTGGCGCCGGTGCTCGGACTGGCGGGGCTGGCGCTCGCCTGGCCCGCCGCGGCAGGCCAGGCGCGGCACGGCCTGCAGCGGGCGGCGCTCGGAGGCCTCGGCCTGTGGTGGCTCGCGCTCGCCGAGCCGATCGCCGGTCCCAGGCTGCTGCTCGGCGACGTCCCCGGGACGCCGGCGCCGCACGTCTGGGAGGGCTCGGCCGTCCACACGGTCAGCGATGTCCTGGCCCCGCTCGTCGCCCACGGGGTGGTGCTGCTCGCGCTCGCCTGGGCGGCCTGTGCCTGGGTGTTGCCCCTCGTCGTCCGCGGCCGCAGCGCGCTGGTCGACGGTGTGCTCGCGACCTCCTGGGCCGCCGCGCTCGCCGCCGCGAGCGCCAGCGTCGCCTCGAGCCTGCCGTGGGCCGGGGCCCCGCCGTCCGTCCGCGGCCTCGTGCTGGGCGCGGCCGCGGCCGCGTGCACCGCGCTCATGGCGACCGCGCTGCGGGGCCGATGAGGACGCCGCATGGCGGTGATCGCCGCCGGGCGTTTGCGGTCAGACGTCGGGGAAGGGTCACTAGCATGGGTCGACGCACGACGGCCGCCGCCGCGGCCGTCGCGCGACGATCATGAGCGTCCTGCGCAACCTCGAGAGCAAGCTGGCGGGCCTCGTCGAGGGGACGTTCGGCCGCGTCTTTCGCACCGAGGTGCGCCCGGTCGAGCTGGCCCGCCGTCTGGCGCGGGAGATGGACGAGCACACCACCGTCTCGCTCTCCCGCACGTACGCCCCGAACGAGTACGTCGTGTGGCTCTCGCCGGACGATCGCGAGCGCTACGCCGGGATCGAGCATGAGGTCTGCGACGAGCTGTGCGCCTACCTGCTCGAGCACGCCCGCGCGGAGCGCCTCGCGCTCGTCGCCACGCCGGTGATCACCTTCGAGACCGACGAGCGGCTCGGCCTCGGCGAGTTCGGGATCGAGACGCGGGTCGTGCACGCCGAGCCGGCGCCCGTCCACGACGAGGCGCCGCCGCAGCGCGTGCCTGCGCCGGCCGCTGCCCCGCCCTCCGGGCACACGATGGTGCTCTCGACGTCCGAGCGCGTGCAGGAGCGCCTCGGTGAGGCACGCGCGGTCCGCCGCGGCCGGGCGATTCTCGGGGCGGAGGGCAAGCGGTTCGCGATCGGGCCCGCGGGCGCGCTCGTCGGCCGCAGCCGCGAGTGCGACGTCGTCCTGGGCGACTCGAACGTGTCGCGGCGCCACGCGCGGATCACGTTCGACGAGGCCGCCGGCTGGACGATCGAGGATCTCGGCTCGACCAACGGCGTGCAGGTCAACGGCCGGCGCATCACCGAGCCGCAGCAGCTGCGCTCGGGCGACAGGCTCGACATCGGAACGGTCTCGGCGCGCTTCGAGGTGGAGTGATGCTCGAGCCGGCCGCCGTCGCCCTGCAGGCCGCGTTCCTGGCGGTCCTGTTCCTCTTCATCGTGTGGGTCGCGCGCAGCGCGCTGCGCGACCTGCGGCGCCCCGACGAGCTGCGCGCGGCCATGGCCTCGCCGGTGGTGCCCGCGGCGCCTGACGCCACCGGGCTGCACACTGCAGCGGTGGCGAGCCTCGCGGGCGCCGCCGTCGAGCCGCGCCTGATCGTCGAGCGCGCCCCGGGCCATGCGCCCGGGCTGGAGTACGACATCGGGCCGGGCGCCGTGCTGGGCCGCGGCGAGCAGGCCGAGATCCGCCTCGAGGACCCGTTCGCCTCCGCCCGCCACGCCCGCCTCGCGCGGCAGGGGCCGGTCGTCGTGCTCGAGGACCTCGGCTCGACGAACGGCACCTACCTCAACGAGGAGCTCGTCACGGGCCCCCAGCCGCTGCACCAGGGCGACCGCGTGCGGATCGGCGACAGCGAGTTCACGTACGTCGACCGATGATCGCGGGCCGCTGATGCTGCGCGTCGCCGAGCACGTCGAGCGCACCGACACCGGGCGCCAGCGCCGGACCAACGAGGACGCCTACGTGGCCCGCTCGCCGCTGTTCGCGATCGCCGACGGGATGGGCGGCGCCCAGGCGGGTGAGGTCGCCTCGCAGACCGCGGCCGCCGTGTTCGCCCGGGGCCTGCCCGCGGGCCGCGGGAGCGTCGAGGAGCGCCTTGCGGGCGCGGTGCAGGAGGCGAACGAGCAGATCCACGGCCTGTCGGTCTCCAGCGACGAGTTGGCGGGCATGGGGACGACGCTCACCGCCGCCTACGTCGGGGAGCACGACGTCACGATCGTGCACGTCGGCGACAGCCGCGGCTACCGCTGGCGCGACGGCCGGCTCGAGCGGCTGACGAGCGACCACTCACTCGTCGAGGAGCTCGTCCGTCAGGGCCGTCTGGAGCCCAGCGAGGCCGAGGACCATCCACAGCGCTCGATCATCACGCGCGCGCTCGGCCCCGAGGCGGTGGTCCATCCCGACGCGCGCACCTTCCCCGCTCGCGCCGGGGACGTGTTCCTGCTGTGCAGCGACGGCCTCACCGACATGGTCGGCGAGGCCGCCATCGCCGAAGCGTTCGCCCAGGCGTCGTCGCTGCAGGCAGCTGCCCGCGAGCTCGTCGACCGCGCAAACGCCGCGGGCGGGCGTGACAACATCACGGTCGTCCTGTTCCGCCTGGAGGAGGTGCAGGTCGCCGGCGGGTCGGCGAGGGCCGAGGACGCGGCCACGCAGGTCGGGTCGGCCGCGCTGCGAGCCGAGGACGTGCGCCGCGCGCTCGCGGAGGCGCCGCCGCCCGCCGCCGAGGCGCCGCGGTCGGTCGCCAGGCGCGAGCCGGTCGCCCCGCGGCCCTCCGCGCCCCCCGCCGGCCGCCGCCGGCGCCGCCGGCGGGTCGGCATGGGCTGGGTGGTCGCCGCCTGCTTCCTGGCGATCCTCGCCACCGGGGCCTACCTGGCCTCGCAGACCGTCTACTTCGTCGGCTCCGATGCCGACGGCTTCGTCTCGATCTACCGGGGCGTCCCGTACGCGCTGCCGGCCGGGCTCAGCCTCTACCACCTCGACTACGTCTCCGGGGTGAGCGCGGCGCAGCTGACGCCCGCCCAGCGGCGCACGATCACCGAGCACCGGCTGCGCTCGCGCCGCGACTCGGACGATCTCGTCCGCCAGCTCGAGCTCGGGACGCTGAGCAGCCGCTGACGATGAGCGCGCGCAACAGGGAGCTCCTGGGGCTGATCCCCGCGTCGCTGCTCGTCATCGCGGGCTTTGCCGCCGTCTTCGTCCAGGAGCACGCGGTCGTCGCGCACGCCTCGCTCACGTACGGGGCGATCTTCCTCGGGCTGTGCCTGGCGGTGCACTTCGTGATCCGCCTGCGCCTGCCGGACGCCGACCCGTACCTGTTCCCGATCGTCGCGGTGCTGGCGAGCATCGGGCTGGTCTTCATCTACCGACTGGATGACACGTTCGCGCGCAATCAGGCGCAGTGGTTCGTCATCGGGCTCATCTTCTTCTCGGGGACGATCGTGCTGCTGCGCGACTACCGCGTGCTCGAGCGCTACCGGTATGTGATCGCCGCCGGCAGCCTGCTGCTGCTGCTGCTTCCGCGGATCCCGGGCATCGGCGCGCAGGCCAACGGGGCCTACCTCGGGATCCGGCTGGGCTCGGTGACCTTCCAGCCGGCGGAGTTCGCGAAGATCGGGATCATCATCTTCCTGGCGAGCTACCTGCGCGACACGCGCCAGCTGCTCGTCTCGCGCAAGGTCGCAGGCGTCACCGTGCCCCCGCTCAAGCACCTGGCGCCGCTGCTGCTCGTCTGGGGCCTTGCGATGGTCCTGCTGGTCTTCATCCGCGACCTCGGCTCCTCGCTCATGTTCTTCGGGGGCTTCCTGGCGATGCTCTACGTGGCGACGAACCGGCTCGTCTTCCCGGTCGTCGGGTTCGCCCTGTTCGCCGCCGGGGCGGCGTTCTTCGCGAACACCGTCGGCCACGTCAAGAGCCGCGTGCAGGCGTGGGAGCATCCGTTCGACCCGCACCTCTACGGCAAGATCGGCGGGAGCTACCAGCTCGCCCAATCGCTGTTCGCTCAGGCCGACGGCGGCGTCTGGGGGCAGGGGTTCGGCCAGGCGCTCGTCGGCAGCGGCGGGACGACGGTGCTGCCCGCCGCCAAGACGGACCTCATCTACGCCGTGATCGTCAACGAGCTCGGCCTCGTCGGCGCGGTCGGCCTGCTGCTCGTCTACCTCCTGCTCGTCGAGCGCGGCCTGCGCATCGCGATCCTCGCGCGCGACTCGTTCTCCAAGCTCCTGGCCACCGGCCTGACGACCGTGATCGCGCTGCAGGTCTTCGTGATCGTCGGCGGCGTGACAAAGGTCATCCCGCTGACGGGCGTGACGCTCCCGTTCGTCTCGTACGGCGGCTCGTCGATCGTCGCGAACTTCGTGATCATCGCGCTGCTGCTGCTCGTCTCCGACCGCGCCCGCCGCGAGGCCCGCTCGTGAACGCGCCGATCGTCCGCGTCTTCGGGGTCGTGCTCGCGCTGTTCGCCCTGCTCACCTACTTCACGGCACGCTGGACGGTCATCGATCGCAGCAGCCTGCAGGACAACCCGCAGAACAAGCGCGCGCTGCTGGCGCAGGCGAAGATCGCGCGCGGGACGATCTACGCGGCCGACGGGGCGACGCTCGCCCGTTCGGTGCGGCTGGCCGACGGCACCTACACGCGCCGCTACCCGCGCCACGGGCTGTTCGCCCAGGCGCTCGGCTACGCCTACCTCATCCCGGGGACCTCGGGCCTCGAGCAGTACTACAACGGCACGCTGATCGGCCGCAGCAACGGGCTGGAGAACACGCTGCGCCGGCTGCAGGGCAAGGGCGGGCAGGGCAACGACCTGCGCACATCGCTCGATCCCGCCGCGCAGCAGGTCGCGCTGCAGCAGCTGGCGGGGCGTCCGGGCGCGGTCGTCGCGCTCGACCCCCGCACGGGGCGGATCCGCGTGATGGCCTCGATCCCGAGCTACGACCCCAATGCGCTGCGCACCGAGAAGGCGACGAGCGCGCTCAACCGCGCTTCCGGTGCGCCGCTGCTGAACCGCAACACCCAGGGCCTGTACCCGCCGGGCTCGACGATGAAGGTCGTGACGTCGATCGCCGCGATCGACACCGGCACGTACACGCCGAACTCGGTCGTCAACGGCAAGAACGGCATCGAGATCTCGGGTGTCCCGCTGAACAACGACGGGAACGTCGACTGGGGGAACATCGACCTGACGACCGCGCTGACGCACTCGGTGAACACCGTCTTCGCGCAGGTCGGCGAGCGCCTGGGCAAGGCCAGGATGCAGCGCTACATGGACCGCCTCGGATTCGAGAAGCCCGTGCAGGTCGACCTGCCGCTCGGCCAGCGCTACCCGAGCGGGACCTATTGCGTGCGCGGCGGGACGCTGCGCCTCGTCGAGCCGACGGCCGACTGCGTGGACATCGGCCGCGTCGCGATCGGGCAGAGCAAGCTGCTCGTCACGCCGCTGCAGATGGCGATGGTCGCGGCGGCCGTCGCCAACGGCGGGACGCTGATGACCCCGTACATCGCGACCCGCGCGATCGACCCCGACGGTCGGACCGTGCTGTCCAACGAGCCGAAGGTCTTCTCGCACGTCATGTCGCGCTCGACGGCCGATCAGGTGACCGCGATGATGCAGCGCGTCGTGCAGGAGGGCACCGGCACCGCCGCGGCGCTGCAGGGCATCAACGTCGCGGGCAAGACCGGGACCGCCGAGAAGGGCGCGCCAGGGAGCAACATCACCCAGCCCTGGTTCATCGCCTTCGCCCCCGCCGACGCCCCCCGGATCGCGATCGCGGTGACCATCGAGAAGACCATCGGCGGGTTCGGTGGCACTGATGCCGCACCGATCGCCAAGGCCGTGATGGAGTCCCTGCTGCAATGAGCGAGCGCCTCGAAGCCGGCACCCTCGTCGACGGTCGCTATCAGGTCGAGTCGCGCCTGGGCTCCGGGGGCATGGCCGACGTCTTCCTCGCCACCGACACGCAGCTCGGCCGGCGCGTGGCGCTCAAGCTCCTGTACCGGCGGTTCGCGCAGGACCCCGAGTTCGTCGAGCGCTTCCGCCGCGAGGCGTCGGCCGCCGCCGGCCTGCAGCACCAGAACGTCGTGTCCGTCTACGACCGCGGCGAATGGGACGACACCTACTACATCGCGATGGAGTACCTGGAGGGGCGCTCGCTGAAGGCGCTCATCCACGACGAGGCGCCGCTGGAGCCCGCGCGCGCGATCGACCTTGCGACCCAGATCCTGCGCGCCGCCCGCTTTGCGCACCGGCGCGGCGTGATCCACCGCGACCTCAAGCCGCACAACGTGATCGTCGACGACGAGGGCCGGGCGACGGTGACCGACTTCGGGATCGCCCGCGCGGGCGCGTCGGACATGACGCAGACCGGCTCGATCATGGGCACCGCCCAGTACCTCTCGCCGGAGCAGGCGCAGGGCCACGCGGTGAGCGCGCAGTCGGACCTCTACTCGATCGGGATCATCCTGTACGAGATGCTCACCGGCCGCGTGCCGTTCGAGGGCGACAGCGCGGTCGCGATCGCCCTCAAGCAGGTGGGCGAGGCGCCGGTGCCGCCGAGCGTCTACAACGCGGCGGTCTCGCCGGCGCTCGAGGCCGCGGTGCTGCGCGCGCTCGAGAAGGACCCGGCCGCGCGCTATCCCGACGCCGATGCCTTCATCACCGCGCTGGAGGCGGCGGCCGCCGGGGCCGGCCCACCCACGCAGGCGACGATGGTCGGTGCCGTCGCGGCGGTCGGGGCGATCCCGACCGGGCCGAGCGTCTACCCGCAGGAGACGATCCCGCCGAGCTACGGGCACCCGCCGCCCGCCCACGACGGCGGGGCGCCGCCGGAGGACGAGGGCCCGAGCCGGCGCTGGTGGCTGTTCGCGATCGGCGCGGTGGTCGTCGTCGGTGCGGTGATCGCTGCGCTCCTGCTGCTGCGCACGCCGCAGGTCGTCGTCCCGAACGTCGTCGGCACCGACCAGGCGACCGCCGAGGCGGTGCTGGCGCGGGCGGGGTTCTCGGTGGACACGGTCGTGAAGACCTCGACGCTCCCGGTCCACCAGGTGCTCGGGCAGGACCCGCCGCCGGGCCAGAAGGCCGACAAGGGCTCGCTCGTCACGCTGACGGTCTCCGACGGGCCGGGCACCGCCGTCGTCCCACCGGTGAACGGGATGAGCGCCTCGCAGGCCAAGCGCCTGCTCGAGTCCAAGGGGTTCAAGGTGAGCGTGCGCGACGTCAGCTCCGACACCGTCCCAGCCGGCGACGCGGTCGACACGCAGCCGCCCGAGGGCACGACGCTCGAGCGCGGCCAGACGGTGACGCTCCACGTCTCCTCCGGCAAGGCGCAGGTGGTCGTCCCCGACGTCGTCGGCCAGGCCCTCGAGGACGCGCGCGCGGCGCTGACGAACGCCGGCTTCACCGTGACGGTGACCTCCAAGGAGGACACCGCGACGCCGGGAACGGTCCTGAGCCAGAGCCCGGCCGCGCAGTCGAAGGCCGACCAGGGCTCGGCGGTCGCGCTCGTCGTCGCGAAGAAGCCCTCCCAGGTGGCGGTGCCGAACACCGTCGGCGACGACGAGGCGACGGCGATCCAGACGCTCTCGGGCGCCGGCTTCAAGGTCACGACGAAGCCGGTGACCGTCACCAACGAGCAGCAGGACGGGACGGTCATCAAGCAGAGCCCCTCGGGCGGCAAGGCCAAGCCCGGCTCGACCGTCACGATCGGCGTGGGGAACTTCACGCCGCCGACGCAGTCAACGCCGACGACCACCACCGAGCAGACCACGACCACGCAGGCGGCGCCATGAGGGTCGCGGTCCTCGCCGGCGGCCGCTCGTCCGAGCACGAGGTCTCGCTCCGCAGCGGTGCGGCGGTGATGGAGGGCCTGCTCCGCGCCGGGCACGAGGTCGTGTGGGTCGAGCTGGACCGCGACGGCGTGTGGCGTCACGACGGCGCCGAGGTGGCGCTGCATCCCGGTCGCGGCCTGCTCGGCGCGGACGCCGCCTTCCCGGTGCTGCACGGGCCGTTCGGCGAGGACGGCACCGTCCAGGGCCTGCTCGAGCTGCTGGACGTGCCGTACGTCGGATCGGGCGTCCTCGCGTCGGCGCTGTGCATGGACAAGGTCGCGTTCAAGCAGCTGATGGCTCACCTCGGCCTGCCGCAGGTGCGCTTCGTCGCGGTCGATCACGTGCGCTGGACGGCCGAGCGCGCCGCGGTGCTGGCCGAGGTCGAGGCGCTCGGGTTCCCGTCGTTCGGCAAGCCGGCGCGACTCGGCTCCTCGGTCGGGATCGTGCGGATCGCGGCGCCGGAGGAGGTCGGGCCGGCGCTCGACGAGGCCTTCCGCCACGACCCCCGCGCGATCGTCGAGGCGGGGGCGCCGGGCCTGGAGGTCGAGTGCTCGGTGCTCGGCCACACGACCGCGGCCGAGGCGAGCGCGCCGGGCGAGATCGTCGTCCTGCGCAGCGCCTCGCCGGGCGGCTGGTACGACTACGAGGCCAAGTACACCCCCGACGGCATGCGCCTGCAGGTGCCGGCGCGCATCTCGCCGAGCTCGTCCGCGCGCGTGCGGGAGCTGGCCGTCACCGCGTTCCGCGAGGCCGGCTGCAGCGGCCTGGCGCGCGCGGACTTCTTCGTCGACGGCGAGGACGTGCTGCTCAACGAGCTCAACACGATGCCCGGCTTCACGCAGACGAGCGTCTACGGCAAGCTCTGGGAGGCCTCGGGGGTGCCCTACCCGGAGCTCTGCGACCGCCTCGTCACGATCGCCCGCGAGCGCCACGCCCGCGAGCGGCGCTACCGCTTCTAACCCCACACCACCCCACCGAGCGTCCCGCGTTGCCGCGTATAGGCGGCATCCAGGGACGCTCGGGCTAGCGGTAGAGCGAGACCTCGTTGAGCTTCACCTGCTCCTGGCCCGGCGCGAAGTGCTCGATCCAGACGAGGTACCAGCGCAGCGCTCGGCCGCGCGTGTCAAGCGGCACGCGCGTCTGGTGCGTGGCCTGGCGGATCGTGCCCACGCGCTGCCAGGCCGGATCGTCGAAGCTCTTGGGGAGCGATCCGGCCGGGGCGGCGTAGACCGCGCCGCTCCACCCGGGCGTGGCGGTGAGAATGTCCATGCGGCGGGCGACGACGCGCGGGCGGGCGTCGATCACGAGCCCGACGCCCGGCTTGGCGAGGTTGCCGTCGAGGTACCTCTCGGTGGGCCAGAACGTGACCGGATCGCCGTCGAGCGCCGCCCCCGCCTGCAGCGGGTGCTCGCCGTCGCCGCCGAACGGGTCGTAATCCTTCGCGGCGCCCTGGCCGAGCGAGATGGCCCGCAGCCCCGCCGTCGGTCGCGCGTGCGGCGTGCCCGTCCCGCGCTCGGCGCGATGGGCGAGGAGCGCGAACAGGACCACGACGAGCACCGCGACCGCCGCGATCCCGGCCAGCCAGCGCCAGGGATGCTGGATGCGCCCCGAGACGCGCCGGCGCTTGCCCTCCGGCAGCGACTGGAACACCGCCGTGGCCTCGCCGGTCAGGTGGCCGCTGCGCGAGGTCTCGATCGTCAGCGCGTCCTCGAGGTCGGCGATCAGCTCGCCGCAGTCGGGGTAGCGCTCGTCAAGGCTCTTGGCGGTCGCGCGGTCGACGATCGCGCCCAGCGCGCTTGAGACCTCGGGCCGCGCGGCGCGCACGTCCGGCATCTCGTCGCGCACGTGATGCATCGCCACGGCGACCTGGTTCTCGCCGTGGAACGGCACATCCCCGGTGAGCATCTCGAACAGCACGACGCCCAGCGAGTAGATGTCCGACTGGGGCGTGACGGCGTGCCCGAGCGCCTGCTCGGGGCTCACGTAGTCGGTCGTGCCGAGCACGCGGCCGTCGGCAGTCAGCCCCTCCTCGGTCAGCGAGCGCGCGATCCCGAAGTCGGTGACGCGCGCCGCGCCGTCCTCGTCGAGCAGCACGTTCTGCGGCTTGACGTCGCGGTGCACGATCCCGCGGTCGTGCGCCGCCTGCAGGCCGCGCGCGATCTCGATCGCGTACGCGACGGCCTCGGGCACGGGAAGCCGGTGCAGCCGGCGGATGCGCTCCTTGAGCGTCTCCCCCTCGACGTACTCGAGCACGATGTACGGCGTGTGGTCCTCCTCGCCGGCGTCGATGACGCCGACGACGTACGGTGAGGAGAGCTTGGCGATCGCCCGGGCCTCGCGGCGGAAGCGCTCCAGCTGGTCGGCGTCGCGGGCGACGTCGCGGTGCATCATCTTGATCGCGACGGGCCGCTCGAGCGTCGTGTCGAACGCCTTGTAGACCGTCGACATCCCGCCGCGGCCGATCGGCTCCTCGATGCGGTAGCGCTCATTCAGGAGGGCTCCGACCGGTGAGCTCATCGTCCGTATTGTGGGGGTGCGGAGGGTGTCGGTGTCGAGGACCTCCATCCGCCCCCGGAGTTCGGCGACCGGGTGCGCATCACCTACATCATGGTGACCCTGCACGCGTCGTGTCACGCGGCGTGCGCACGCCGCGTGGCGAGCCCCGCGCGGGGTCTCAGCCGACCCGCAGGCCGCCGGGCCCGAGCGTCTCGTCGGGCCGGTCGGTGACCGTCCCCACGCGCGCGGCGCCCGGGTGGCGGGCGGCGAGGATCGCCGCGGCGTCCTCGGCGTGTCGCTCGGGCACGACG
>Ga0335069_10003179_pt1 | contig 24974 bp, 22 predicted proteins | sample Lox_Sample_11_FD_206714 | JGI IMG/M metagenome (GOLD analysis project Ga0335069, IMG submission 206714) | Soil microbial communities from Loxahatchee National Wildlife Refuge, Florida, United States - Lox_Sample_1.1 | ecosystem: Environmental > Terrestrial > Soil > Wetlands | place: USA... | reverse complement strand
GGCGCGTCGAGATGAACAGCACCATGAAATCCTGCGCCGCGCCGGCAAACACCACGCCCGCCAGAATCCACAGCATGCCTGGCGTGTAGCCCATCTGCGCGGCGAGCACCGGGCCGACGAGCGGCCCTGCGCCGGCGATCGCGGCGAAGTGGTGGCCGAACAGCACGTACTTGTTGGTCGGCACGTAGTCGAGGCCGTCGTTGTGCCGCACGGCGGGCGTCATCCGCAAGCCGTCGAGCTGCATCACCTTGCTGGCGATGAAACGGCTGTAGAAGCGATACGCGATCAGATACACGCAAACGGCGGCGATCACGATCCAGAGTGCGCTGACCCGCTCGCCGTGCGCGAGCGCGATCGTGCCGAACGCGAACGCGCCCAACAGCGCGACCGCAATCCAGATCAAGTAACTAAAAATCCGATTCATGGAGTCTCCTGTGTATTTATTGATTTTGCGCGGTTGCGTGACCGCGCTCCCGTGACGGCAAGGCGCCGCGCATCGGCCTCGCTATGGGCGATGCAGTGGAAACGTAGTATTCCGCGTTCCGGGGCAGTCTTACAAGCGGATAACTACGTATCCAGAACTACGTAATATTACGTACGAAGTGCGAACGACGTGCGACGAGCAACGCCGTGGATCTGTCGAGGCAGAGTCGGCCCGCACCGGATGGACAGTCCCGAAAGCGCATTGCGCGCCCGCGAGCCGACACCGCGGCAGGAAGCGCCGCTTCAGAAGTTTTCGGCCCAGCGCTCCCGGAATCCCGGCTCGCCGTGATGAGCGTTCTGCATCGCCACGTCGAGCGTCAGCGTCTTTTCATGGCCGAGGTTCACGATCAGGTCAGCCGCCATGATCGGTGCGGAGAACAACAGCGTACCGGTCAATGCGAGCATCGGCACCAGTCGGCGATTCATGTTCATAGGCATCCTTTCGAATCGGCTTGACCGCTGCCGGCTGCGGCGTGACGCGCATCGCAGCATGCGCGCCCGGACGCAAAGTCGCATCGGAGCGCGCTCGCATACGACCCATACTCAGCGCGGGCTCCTTGCGGGCCGATCGCGGCGCGGCAATATCCGCACCTGCGGCATACTTACGAACGCTCCTGTTGAAACGGTCCCGATAACGCGCGCTGCCCATGCTCATACACTTCGGCCAGAACCGCTCGGCCAGTCTCGATCGCCGCCTGGCGTGCAGCCTGGCATTCGTCGCCGGCGCACTGAACTCCGCCGGGTTCTATTCGTTGGGTTTCTTCGCCGCCAACATGACGGGCAACGTGTCCGCAGGCGCCGACAAGATCGCATTGGGCGACATGGTCCAGGGCGCCGCCTACCTGCTGCTGCCGGTCGCGTTCATTTTCGGCGCGGCGCTCGCAGCGGCGCTGGTGGACTACGGGCTGCGGCGCGGCGCCAACCGGATCTACGCATGGAGCATCCTGTCCGAGGCGTTGATGCTGACGCTGCTCGGCGTCATCGACATCCTGCACCACAACCACAGCACGGTCCTGGTGCTGGGCCTCAGCATCGTCATGGGATTTCAGAACGCGGTCGTCACGCGCATTTCGAATGCGCAAGTCAGAACGACACACGTGTCAGGCATGTCGACGGATATCGGCATAGGAATCGGGCTGCTGGCTGCGCGCACGCTTCAGGGCGAAGCGCACCCGGAAAGGACGACGCTCATCGAGCGGCTACGCCTGCACGGCTTCACGGTGCTCTCGTTTTGCGCGGGCGGCGTGCTGGGGGTCGTGGCGGACAAGATCATCGGCCCAGGCCTGCTGTTCGCCGCCGCCATCCTGCTGATCGTGCTCGCCCTGCCCAGCCTCATGGCGCCTCGCACGGAAGGCGATGGCGTCGGCAAATGACGACGCCATCGCCACGTCTCACGCGTTGCGCGAATACACGCGTCGGTGGCGCACCGCCTCGGCCAGCACGTCGAGCACCGGCTCGGTTTGCTGCCAGCTCAGGCAGGCATCGGTGATCGACACCCCGTACTGCAACGGCACGCCTGGTTTGAGATCCTGGCGGCCGGCTTCGAGGTTGCTTTCGATCATCACGCCGACGATGCGATGCTCGCCCTGCGCCAGTTGCCGCGCCAGATCCTGCGCGACGTCGATCTGGCGCTCGTGCGACTTGTTCGAATTGGCGTGGGAGCAGTCGACCATGACCTGCTCGCGCAGCCCCGCCGCGCGCAGCACTGCGCAGCTCGCTTCGATGCTCGCGGCGTCGTAGTTGGGACCGTTCTTGCCGCCGCGCAGGATCACGTGCGCGTCGTCGTTGCCGCGCGTCTCGAAGATCGCCGCCATCCCCATCTTGGTCATGCCCATGAACGCGTGGCTCGCGCGCGCCGCGACGATCGCGTCCGACGCGACCTGGACGCCGCCGTCGGTGCCGTTCTTGAATCCGATCGGGCAGCTCAGGCCCGACGCGAGCTGACGGTGGCTCTGGCTTTCGGTGGTGCGCGCGCCGATCGCGCCCCACGCGATCAGGTCCGCGATGTATTGCGGGCTCAGCAGGTCGAGAAACTCGGTACCGGCCGGCAGGCCCAGCGCGTTGACGTCGAGCAGCAGCTGTCGCGCGCAGCGCAGGCCTTCGTTGATGCGGAAGCTGCCGTCGAGCCGCGGATCGTTGATGTAGCCCTTCCAGCCGACCGTCGTACGCGGCTTCTCGAAATAGACGCGCATGACGATCAGCAAGTCGTCCTTCAGCGCGTCGGCCGCGACCTTGAGGCGCCGCGCATAGTCGAGCGCCTGGTTGTGGTCATGGATCGAGCACGGCCCGACGACCACGACCAGCCGGTCGTCCCGGCCGTGCAGGATGCTGCCGATCGCCGCGCGCGTGGCTTCGACGAGGGCCTGGACGCCGGACGGCACCGGCATCTCGTCCTGCAGCAGCGCAGGGGAAATGAGCGGGCGGACCGCGCCGATGCGAACGTCGTCGATGCGCGTCGTGTCCTGGGTCGCGTCGGCGACGCCTACCTCGCGATCGTGTGATGGATTGTCGAGGTTTTTCATCTGGGCCTCCCGGGCATTCATGACAACCCGAATTATGGCACCCGCGTTGTCGTCGCAGCGCAGGAACCGTGCGGGAAGGCTGAGCGGAGTCAGAGGCGCGGGCGCGGCACGCCGGCGAGCGGCGACGCGCGACCGACGCGCGCGATCACGACGGGCGTGTGAACTGATCGACCGGAATCCCCAGTTCCGATGCCATGCGCTCGACGAGCGCATGAAGCCGGCTCAACTCGTCGGCCATCCGCTTCTGCTCGGCTTTCAGCGCCTCGAACTCGGAGGGCGGAACCGACGCCGCGTCGGCATCCCCCGCCGCCGCCTCGCTCAGCGCGACTTCGCCGCACAGCAGATGCATCCAGCGGTTCTCCCGCGCGCCCGCCGCGCGCGGCAGCTTGACGACGAGCGACGGCTGGCGCGCGGCGAGCTCGTCCAGAAACGCCTCGACCGACGAGATGTCGGCGAAGCCATGCAGGCGTGCCGTGTTCAGGCGCAACTCCGCGGCGGTCTGCGGGCCGCGCAGAAGCAGGATCGTCAGCAGCGCCGCCGCCTGGCTCGGAATGCCGAGCACGCGGTTCATGTTGTGCTCGAAGCGCGGCACGCGGCTGCTGCTGCCTTCCATCACGAGGCTCAAATGCTTCAGACTGTCGATCGCGGTCAGCACCTCGTCTTCGGTGACGTTCATCACCGGCGCGCGCGCGGTCTTCTGGTTGCAGCCGGCAGTCAGCGCGTTGAGCGAAAGCGGATAGGTATCCGGGACCGTGTGCTGCTTTTCCACCAGCACGCCGAGGATGCGGGCCTCGAGCGCGGTGAGGGCACGGATGGAGGGGTACGAAAGAGCGTCCGGAGTGGTATTCATGTGTGACGGCACGATGTGCTGCGTTTATCGATGAGCGGATCGCGGGCCTGCCGGTGAGGCTCGGCGGATGGCCCATATGATAGCCGGTGTCGCGGCGCGCGATGAGCGACGCCCGGTGCCTTTTCGAGTTCTGACAATCCCGGCCTCGCCGACGTGTAAACTGCTGCTTTTTTCGACTCTTGCGGTATGGTGCAAGCCCCCCAGCGTCCGGCTTTAAGTGCCCCGACCCTCATTCGCCTGCTCGCGCGCGTTGCGGACGCCGACGTTTCCGAACCTAGGCAATCGCTGTCGGACCGGTTGAGCCAATGGCTCGGCTGGACCGACGCGATCGCGCTGTCCACGGGGCTGAGCGGCAATCCGCCGGCCGTCGCCGCCGGCGCGCACGCGTCGGTCAGCGACGCGGAGAGCCTGTGCGCCCGCGTTCGCGTTTCATTGCGGAATGCGATCGCCGGCGACAGCGCGTCTGCCGCCGACCGGCGCGGTACGCGCGCGCATGCGCCCGTGCGGCAGGTGCCGATGGATACGGCGGACGATTACCCGGTGTTTCGTCAGCACTATCTGTCCGTGCAGCAAACGATGGAGACGGATATCGGCAATCTGCGCGGCCGCCTGCGGGTCATGCTGGCCGCCAGGGCGCCCCGCATGGCGCGGCTCGCGGCCGTGGATGCCGTGATGGAGCGCGTGCTCGGCGCGCGCGAGCGGAGCCTGCTGGCCGGCGTGCCCGCGCTGCTCGGCGCGCACTTCGAGCGCTTGCGCGACGCCGAACGGCAGATGCTCGCGAATGCCGACGCGTCGGGGGACGCACCGGTCACGCCCGGCGCATGGCTGAACGTGTTCCGCAAGGATATGCAGAGCGTGTTGCTCGCCGAGCTCGATGTTCGGTTTCAAACGGTCGAAGGGTTGCTCGCGGCCATTCGCACCAGCTAACGAAGACGCCATGTCCAGATTTCGTATTGATCTTGTAGTTTTTGGGGCTGGTCTGGCCGCCGTGTGCTGGATCGCCGCCGGTTACGCCGGCTCGAACCCGCTGGCCGCAGCCGTCACGCTGTTGATCGGCGCGTGCTATGTGACGGGCGCGCTCGAACTGCGGCGCTACCGGCAGGCCACGTCCACGCTTGCGCATGCCGTCGCGGGCCTGGCCGAGCCGCCGCCCTTGCTCGGCGCGTGGCTCGACCAGCTGCACCCGAGCCTGCGCAGCGCCGTGCGTGCGCGCGTCGAGGGCGAGCGCGCGGCGCTGCCGGGACCGGCGCTGACGCCGTACCTGGTCGGCCTGCTGGTGCTGCTGGGCATGCTCGGCACGCTGCTCGGCATGGTCGCCACCCTCAAGGGAACCGGCGCCGCGCTGGAAAGCGCGACCGACCTGAACGCGATCCGCGCTTCGCTGGCCGCGCCGATCAAGGGGCTCGGGTTCGCGTTCGGCACCTCGATCGCGGGCGTGGCCACCTCCGCGATGCTCGGTCTGCTTTCCGCGCTGTGCCGCCGCGAGCGGCTCCACGCGGCGCAGCAACTCGACGTGAAGATCACGACGACGTTGCGAAACCACTCGCACCTCCATCAGCGCGAAGAAACCTTCAGGCTGCTGCAGCGGCAGGCCGACGTGATGCCCGCTCTGGTCGATCGGCTGCAGACGATGATGACGGCGATCGAGCAGCAGAGCATCGCGGCGAACGAGCGGCAGATCGCCAGCCAGCAGGTGTTCTTCGACAAGGCGGAGGCCGCGTGCAGCCGCCTCGCGACATCCGTGGGACAGTCGTTGACCGAGAGCGCAGCCGAAAGCGCGCGCGCCGCCGGCACCACGCTTCAGCCGGTCGTGGAAGCCACGATGGCGGGGCTTTCGCGCGAAGCGGCCGCGTTGCACGATTCGGTCACGCATGCGGTGCAGCGGCAGCTTGACGGGCTGACGACCGGCTTCGCCGCGACGACCACGACCGTGTCGGACATCTGGAAGGACGCACTGACCGAGCATCGGCAATCGAGCGAGGCGCTTTCCGGGCACCTGCGCACCGCGCTGGACCGCTTCACTGAAACCTTCGAGCAACGCTCGGCCAACCTGCTGGAGGGCATCTCGGCACGGCTCGAAGCAGCGGAACGCGGCGTATCGGACGCGTGGAACGACGCGCTGTCGCGGCAGGAGCAAGCCAGCGAGAAACTGGCGGGCCGCAACGAGCACGCGCTCGCGGCAGCCGTCGCGACCTTCGAACAGCACGCCGCATCGCTGCTGCGCACGGTGAGCCAGTCGCACGCGGACCTGCAGGCGGAACTGGCGTCGCGCGACCAGCAACGCTTGACCGCGTGGACCGAGACCGTCACGTCGATGGCCACCACGCTGAGCAATGAATGGAAAGCGACGAGCGCGAACACCGCCACGCGCCAGCAGGCAATCTGCGACGCGCTGGCCCGCACCGCGCGCGACATCACCGCGCAAACGCAGGCGCACGCCAGCGACACGATCACCGAGATCTCGCGCCTCGTGCAGGCGGCATCGGAAGCGCCGAAGGCCGCGGCGGAAGTCATCGCCGAGCTGCGCCAGCGGCTCTCCGACAGCATGGTTCGCGACACCGCGATGCTGGAGGAGCGCAGCCGCCTGCTGGCAACGCTGGAGACCCTGCTCGACGCCGTCAACCATGCGTCCACCGAGCAGCGAGGCGCGGTCGATGCACTCGTCGCAACGTCGGCGGATCTGCTGGATCGTGTCGGCGCCCGCTTCAACGACAAGGTCGATGCGGAAACCGAAAAGCTGGACGCGGTTGCGGCGCAGGTCACCGCGAGCGCCGTCGAGGTCGCGAGCCTCGGCGACGCGTTCGGGCTGGCCGTGCAGTCGTTCGGCCAGTCCAACGACATGCTGATGACCCAACTGCAGCGCATCGAAGCCGCGCTCGACAAATCCCTCGCGCGCAGCGACGAACAGCTCGCGTACTACGTCGCGCAGGCCCGGGAAGTCATCGATCTGAACATGATGTCGCAGAAGCAGATCGTCGAAGACCTGCAACAGCTCGCCGACCAGCGGGCATCCGCCGGAGCATAAACCCATGCGCGAGGAAATCGACGGCGACGTTGAGAGCACTGCGCCGATCTGGGCTGCATTCGGCGACCTGATGTCGGTGCTGCTGGGCGCCTTCGTGCTGATCCTGGTCGGCGTCATCGGCACGCAACTGGAACTCACGACCCGGCTCCAGGAAGCGGTCAAGCAGCGGCAGGCGGAAGCGCAGCAGCGCAAGACGCTGGAGCAGGCGCTGGCGGGGCCGCTGGCGGCGGGGCGGGTGACGCTCGTCAACGGACGCATCGGCATCAGCGGCAGCGTGCTGTTCGCGCTGAACTCCGATCAGTTGCAGCCCGAAGGCCGCGAGTTGCTGAAGACCCTGGCGGGGCCACTGTCCGCCTACCTCAAGGCCCGCGACGAGATCCTGATGGTGAGCGGCTTCGCGGACGACCAGCAGGTGCGCTCGAGCAATCGCCGCTTTGCCGACAATTGGGAGCTGTCGGCCCAGCGCGCGTTGACGGTGACGCGCGCGTTCGTCGACGAGGGCATTCCCGCGTCGTCGGTATTTGCGGCCGCGTTCGGCTCGGAGCAGCCGGTGAGTTCCAATGCCGATGACGAAGGGCGGGCCAGGAACCGGCGCGTGGAAATCGCGCCTGTCCCGAGATCGACCGCTTCCAATGGTGGGCGCCGTGAGTAGTGGCGAGACGCACGCGCGGGCCGTGATCGACGCGTGGCGCGAACGCGGCACCGATCGCATGGACCCGGTCCGGTTTCGTTTCATCGACGCGCTGGCTCGGCGCGCGGCCCGCCACGGCGGCGAGGCCCGACGTATTCTCGATGACCGGCTGTCCAGGTTGATGGCGGACTATGCGACGGATATCGAGCGCGCTGACGCGGCGGGCGAGGTTGAGGGCGGTGTTCGCGATGCAGGCGGTACGGCGTTGCCGGATCAACCCGTTCGCGGCGCGCTCGCGGGACTCGTCGATTACATCGCGAGCCATGCGCCGGCAGGCGGGAGCGTCCGCGCGGGTCAGGCCGCGCCGCGAACCGCGCCGTCCTCCGAACCGGCGATGCTCGATTACTTCAGGGAAACCTGGTCCAGGGTCCGTGCGGAGAAGCAGCTTCGGCAGTCGCTCGGTCAGGCGCCGAGGAATGCCGGCCCGCTCAATTCGAGCAGCCTCGTGCATCGGTCGCTGTCGTTGATGCGGGAGCTGTCGCCCGAGTATCTCAAGCAGTTCCTGTCGTATGTGGACACCTTGTCGTGGCTGGAGCAGTTCGGCAACGGCGAGGTCGCGGCGGGGAAGGATGCGCCTCGCGCGAAGAGCGGCAGGAAGGTGACGCGAAGCAAGGCGCGTTAGCGGCTCGCCGGGCTTGCGCGTCGGTATCGTCAGTCGCTTTCGGTCGGCCGGGGCGATGCCCCGGAAATCGCGTGGCGCTCGCGACAGCGGGGCATCGCCTCCCGTATACTCTGGCGCCCATTCACTCAATGCCCAATCCATGCGGAAATATTTCGCAGGCGTGCTGTTGGCACTCGCGACGCACGCATTCGCATCAGACAACTGTTCCCAGTTCAGCCCGCAAGGCGAGCCGCCCGTTCTGGTCAATGCCAAGATGGCCGCGAAAGCGCGCCTCCTCTGCTATTCGGATTTCGAGGTGCTGCATTCGGGAATCACGCATGGCCCGCTGTGGTCCGCGGAACACCTGACGCGCGCTCACCTGGCTGCCGCCAAGGGCGAAGTGCGCACCAATCGCTTTTTCGAAGAACGCCGCCTGCCAGACGGCGAGGGCGCACGGCTCTCGGACTACCGCAAGAGCGGCTATGATCGAGGTCACATGAGCCCGGCCGGCGACCGCTGGAACGATCAGGCGATGGCCGAGTCCTTTTCGCTCGCGAACATGATCCCGCAGAATCCGACGAACAATCGCCGCCTGTGGGCTCACATCGAGGAAGCCGTTCGCCGAATCGGCATGAACGCAGAGGACACTTACGTCGTCACGGGGCCGATGTTCAAGGGGGCCGAACTGCAGACGATCGGGGAAACGGGCGTGATCGTCCCGACCCAGATTTTCAAGGTAGTCTATGTTCCGGAGAAGCGGCTCGCGTTTGCGATCGTGGTGAACAACTCGGCGGCCAACCACTATGACGTTGCGACCGTGCATGAGCTCGAAGCGCAAAGCGGATTGCGATTCCCCGGCATTCCGGAATCGTTGAAAGATACCCGTATTGGAGGTCTGAATGGAGTTTAAGGCGTTTGCGGATGATTCTTCCATCCTGAATATCCACGGCGACGACTTCACCGTGACGAACGACCTGGAGCGTGTGGTGCTTTCAGGAACGCTGGAGGTCACGCGCGACAAGGTCGGGCTCGAGGCGGCGCTTGCGCTGCAACACGCGATCACGAGCATCGTCGAAGCGCTTCAGCATGATCCTTCGCTTCCGGAGCATATCAGCGAGGAGCCGCCCGCGCCGACCGGGACGGTCAGGAATCCGTTTGCGTGAGGGGATGAGGGCGGTGTTGTGACGCTTTCTGGGGATGATTATCTTTTGGATGTCGTCATGCGCGGCGGCCACAGCAATTACTATCGCTTGAAGAAGCAATGACGGTACTTTGGCTGCCGTGTATTGATCGGCCTCCTGCAGATCGAGCAGCTAGTGAAGCGCTCTTTTCAGGCGTACCTAGACCGGATCGGAGCGTACAGAGCGCCCCGTAGCATTCCAGCGCGATACGGTCGCGATCGGCGGACGGCAAGGGCAGCAGATCGCGTTTCGTTCGTCCAGCTGTCATCGAGGGTTTCATGTGAGATAGCGTGCGAGCCACGGTGAATTCAGTTCCCGCAATTACGGCAGGTATGCAGGAATCCTCGAGCATTACAGCGCACTTGTTCGCTGATCGCCGCACTCCTGATCGGGCAGTTACGCCTGCCTCACTCCACCGACACCTCCCGCACATCTGCCGTAGGCACCGTCCCAAATGCCTCGCTCAGAGCGTAGCCAATCAACTTCCGCGCCGCCTCCTCTGGCGCCGTAAGCCCCCCACTCTCCTTAAGCTGTTCAAACCTGTCGCGCGACGGAAACTTCTCGTTGCTGCTGGCGCGAATCGTCGCCTGCATCCCCGTATCGACCACACCCGGCGCGACACTACACATTCGCAACGCGCGGTTCGCATCCAGCGCAACCGCCCGCGCATGATGATCGAGCGCCGCTTTCGTCGCGCAATACACGCTCCAGCCCGCATAAGCATTGCGCGCCGCCCCGCTGGAAACATGCACGATCCGGCATTCCACGCCATCGGCCACGACCCTGGCGATCGCACTCGACAGCATCATCGGCGTCGCGACATTCAGGCTGACCGCACGCGCGACCACATCCGGATCCTGTGTCTCGAGCGGCCCGATAGGCTCCACCGTGCCCGCATTGTTGAACAGCAGCACGCACCTCGCCCCATCGACAAAACGACGCAACGCATCGCCAGCCAGCCACGCCGCCACGCGCGACGAATCCGACAGATCCAGGTCGACCTCGGCCAACCGCGCTCCGGCCTGTCCGCCGAGCGAAGGATGCCGGCTGCGCGACAACCCGAGCACGGCGATGTCTTGCTGCAGCAATTGCGCGGCAAGTGCGGCACCGAGTCCGCGCGTGTGTCCGGTGACGATTGCGCGAATTTCCAGCGCAGAAGAAATCGAAGTGCCCATATCGAGTCGAGAAATAGCGGAGATTGAACGACGTAGCACGCGAGGCCGGCGCGGCCCGATAAGCGCGCCAGGAAACAGTACACGACGGCAATCGCGAAGCCGACGCGTCAGCGTATTCGGAAAAGACAGCCACTGCGTCCAGTGACGCCGATTGCAGGCTAAGCGACGCGCAGGCAGATGTCCAGCGCCAGCGTGAGCCAGCGTGCGGGGCATTCGGGGCTTCATGGAACGAGACGATGACGGCAACCCAGCCGCTATCGAACCGGCAAGCGCCACACGCAAATGACAAGCAGACGGGAAAAAGCGCCTAGCCGTGAAGGCTAGGCGAAGTCACCAGTGTCTGGTGACGGAGGTAACGGATAGAGCGCCGGCTCGCCACCGCAAGTGATCGCGGCGGCGAGCCAGCTTCGAATGCGATGCGCACGGAACGCGCGCACGGGATGACATCAATCGGCCCGGTCACGAACCCCGGGCCTTGCGCGGTACAGCTTAATGACCGCGATACAGCGACTTCATTTCGTCCTGGCTGGCCGGACGCATCTGCACACGCGAGCCGGATGCCGATGCGCCTTGCGCGTCGGCGCCGTACCCGCTGTTGTCGGCACCTTGCGCCTGCGCTGCGACCTCACGTTGTTGCGCGACGCGTGCGGTTGCGGCCGCAATGGCGTCCGGGTAAGAGGCATCGTCGCGCACGGCCGGGTTATAGCCCGCCTTTTCCAGCTCGACCAGTTCAGCGCGAACTTGCGCGCGGGTCAGCGGCGCGGTGTTCTGTGCAAACACGGCAACCGGAGCTGCAAGTGCAGCGGCAACGACAACGGCTTGAATCAGGCTCTTCATGATGCTTACCTCGATATTTTGTGTGGTCGGGTTACGAGCACCTTGTCCGTAACCGATGACTGAATTCTAGGTAGGCACATGCATAAGAGTAACGGCGGTACGGGGAAGACATTGTTCCCGAATCCCTGAAAAATCCGTCGACGAAACCGGTGCCGTCGGATCTGCGCGGGGCGCACCGCAACGGCACGGCCGCACCGCAATGACATGGTCGCACCGCGAAGACGCTACACCAGATTTACGCGGCAACAGACTTTACACGTTGTTACGCGAGCGCCCCGGACGCGCATGCCGGCTTTCCTTATACTCACGCCCGTTCGCACCCTACCCCATCATCCCCGCCGCGAACGCGAAGCCGATGCAGGAAACACCACGATGCGCATGCCCTCCACAAAAACCGTACTATTCACAGCTCTTTTCGCCGTGGCGGCGCTGCCATTGACTGCGTGCGTCGCGCCAGGCTATGGCCCGTACGGCGCGCAATCGGCCTTTCCGGGGCAACCGCAATATGCGGCGCCGGGCTACGCGCAGCCGGGCTACGTCCAGCCCGCCTATCCGTCCAATTCCGCGCCCGCATATCCGTCAAATACTGCGCCCACGTATCCGGCAAACGCAGCACCCGCGTATCCGCAGCAACACGACTCGCAAAGCGGCGGCCAATACGGCACGCCGAACGGCATGCAATACGGCACGGTCACGAACATCCGGCCGATCGGCAGCGGCACGAGCCCGTCCGGGATGGCCGGCACCGTCGTCGGCGCGCTGGTCGGCGGCGTGCTCGGCAACCAGATCGGCCGCGGTCACGGCCGCGATGCGGCAACGGTCATCGGCGCGCTCGGCGGCGCCTACGCGGGCAACCAGCTCGGCCAGCAGATGGGCCAGCCGAGCAGCTATCGCGTCGACGTACAGGTCAGCGACGGCTCGATGCGCGCGTTCGACGTGCAAACGCCGGGCGATCTGCATCCGGGCGACCACGTGCGGATCGACGGTAGCCAGCTGTCGCGGTATTGATGCACATCGCGCGCCGCAGTGGCCGGACAGCCACCGCGTAGCGCGCGGCACGGCATCGGCCGGCGTCATTTCCCGCCACTCCTCGCGCAACGGCTGAAGCGCCGTCGCCGGCGTTTCGGTGTCGCCTCTCCTCGCGGTTTGGCGGCTGCCCGTGTCATGCGGGACGCCGCGCCCCACGAGTTCGATCAGGCTCGGCACCGCCTTCGCTCCCTCCGCTCAACAGCCTCCTCACAACGCACGGGATTGACGTGAGCACTTGCTCACATTGGCACGGCGCATCGAAACAGCCGCCGCGACATCGAAATCTTTATGCGCAAAAACTCGCCCCCGCCGACACGCACCCCCTCGTTAGTTCGTCTAAATCGACCCCGCACACGGAATATGACAAGCTCGCAATAGCGTCATCCAACAACCCGGTTTGAGGAGCGTCAATTGCAGATCCGACACGGAGTCGACCTTACCCGCGCCCGCGCGCTGTTCGACCGCGAGCGCCGTGCCTTCACCGAAGCGATGCCGAAATCCCGCGCGTTGTCGGCGGAAGCGGCCGAACATTTGCTCTTCGGTGTCCCGTTGCACTGGATGCAGGACTGGTCGACACCGTTCTCGCTGTACGTCGATTACGCGCGCGGCGCGCACTTTACCGATGTCGACGGCCATCGCTATGTCGATTTCTGTCTCGGCGATACGGGCGCGATGTTCGGCCACGCGCCGGAGCCTGTCGCCCGCGCGCTCGCCGAACAGGCGACGCGCGGCTACACGACGATGCTGCCGAGCGGGGACGCGGCCTGGGTCGCCGCCGAACTCGCGCGCCGCTTCAAGCTACCCTTCTGGCAATTCGCGCTGAGCGCAAGCGACGCGAACCGCTTCGTGCTGCGATGGGCGCGCGCGACGACGGGCCGCAAGACGATCGTCGTCTTCAACGGCTGTTATCACGGCACGGTCGACGACGTGTTCGTCGATCTGGTCAATGGCCGCGCGGTGCAGCGCGACAGCCTGCTCGGCCAGGCGCATGACTTGCTCGCGTACACGCGCGTCGTCGAGTTCAACGACCTGGACGCGCTCGAAGCGGCGCTGAAGACGGGCGACGTCGCGTGCGTGCTGGCGGAGCCGGCGATGACGAACATCGGCATGGTGCTGCCCGATCCCGGCTTCTGGCGCGAGGCGCGCGCGCTCACGCGCCGTTACGGCACGCTGCTCGCGATCGACGAGACGCACACGATCAGCAGCGGCCCGGGCGGGTATGCGGTCGCGCATGGCCTCGAACCCGATCTGCTGATCGTCGGCAAGCCGATCGGCGGCGGCGTGCCGTGCGCGGTCTATGGATTCAGCGCCGAATTCGCCGAACGCGCGAAACAGGCGAAGCTGAACGCGCCGCCCGGTCATTCCGGCATCGGCACGACGCTCACCGCGAACATGCTCGCGATGCATGCGATGCACGCGACGCTCGCCGACGTGATGACCGACGCGGCCTACGCGCACATGTTCGAGCTGGCCGCGCGTCTTTCATCCGGACTGGAACGGGCGATCGCCGAACGCGGACTGCCGTGGTGCGTGACGCGGATCGGCGCGCGCACGGAGTTTCAGTTCTCGCCCACGCCGCCGCGCAACGGCACGATCGCGGGCCTGCAACTCGACAGCGAACTCGAACATATCCTTCACCTGTACCTGCTCAATCGCGGCGTGCTGATCACGCCGTTCCACAACATGATGCTCGTGTGTCCGGAAACCACGGCGGCGGATGTGGATCTGCTGGTCGCGCAGTTCGATGCGTGTCTTGGTGAACTGATGTGATTCGGCAACGCCAGGCGTGAACGTGCTCGCCGGGCCACCCAGGACCGGCGGGACGTTCTTCGGACGAGGATTCAATTCCTTCGTCGCGTCCAGTTGCTGCTGTTGCAAGCGCTGGATTCGCGGGCCAGGCGTGATATCGGATGGCGGAACGCCTTGCACCAACACCGAAAAACTTGCCGACGCCGAAATCAACGCTGCCGAAATTTTTCGGCTTTTTCACTGGCTGACGGCGTCATGACCGGCCTCTGACGTGACAATTCATCCAAACAACCGCCAGCGAATTTAAATTAAATATTAAGCGTAACGAAATAACAACGGCCCGCCATAAATCGGATTTATTCTATTGCAAAATTGGCCGAATCCATCCACGCGCGCGACACCATGTATTCGTCCGCATCCCAATCGCGCCGCACATTTATCTGGATATCGAATTATTAAGAACCCAAACGCTCACTACCACTCTTCGAGCCTGAGCATCGAGCGCACGAGCCACTGCTCCTCCTGCTCGATCTCGCGCAGATAACCGACGCACTGACGGATGTGCTCGCTGGCCACCTTGCGCGCCTGCTCGGGCAACTGGCCGGTCACGGCGTTGTAGAGCCGCGCGTGCCGGCGGTCGATCTGCTTTTTCATCCGCTCGCGGTGATACAGGTTGTTAACCGACGCGAACACCGAACTCAGCAGCAGATCGGTGAGCGACTGCAGCGTGTTGACGAGTACCGGGTTGTGCAACGCCTCGCAGATCGCGAGGTGGAACGCGTGGTCGAGCTTCGCGCGCGACTCGGCCGAGCGCCAGCGCTTCTGGGCCGGGCGCAAGAATGCGTTCCCCGCGGTCGGCCGCCTGTCGCCCGACTACGACTGCATGGACGGCACGATCCCGCGCCGGGGCTGCCGCGCGTGCTCGAAGGCATCGCCGCGCTGTCCGCCGAATACAGGCGGCCGGTCGCGAACGTGTTTCATGCGGGCGACGGCAACATGCCCCCGCTGATCCTGTCCGACGCGAACCGCCCCGGCGAGCTGGAACGCGCCGAGGCGCTCGGCGGTCGGATTCTCGCGCGCTGTGCGCCGCGGAGGGCGGCAGCATCACCGGCGAGCATGGCGTCGGCCGCGAAAAGATCAACCAGATGTGCGTGCAGTTCAACGCGGACGAGATCACGTTCTTCCATTCGGTCAAGGCGGCGTTCGATCCGGAACGCCCGCTCAATCCGGGCAATCTCAGCGAAGCGAGCCGGAGCCTCGCCCGGGCCGACGAGGCGGAAGCGATCCTGCGCGCATGCGTGCATTGCGGCTTCTGCAATGCGACCTACCAGGTGCTCGGCAACGAGGTCGCCGGCCGGTCTGCCGGGCTGCGCGACGACGCGCAGATCGGCAAGGGCATGTGGGCGATGCCGGACCTGATGCACGCGCAGAAGATCGCGCATCCGCGCGCGTACCGAACGGCGGACTCGCGCGCGAAAGCGTGCGCGTAGCGATGAAACGGGTGGCCTCGCGGCCACCCGTTTTTTTATCGATTTGCGTTCCGCAATATTTCTCCCGCGCGCGGATACGCGCGCTATACTGCCCGCGAAGCCTGCTGAATTTCGGGTGAAATACATCGATCGATTTCGATTAAAACCGCGCGTTTCATGCGCGGGATGACCCGGTTTTCAGAAAGGCCCGTTTCTTCGATGCCGGGGGACATCGATGGATGGCTGCAGTGCCCGCACGCGGCGCGTGGGTCATCCGAAACGAACGGCCGTACCGGATCGTCGCCAAGTCGTCACACGAACAAATGCATCGTCCCGGGGCGCCCAGCGCGCGCATCGGCGATGCCAACCGATCTTCGGAACATGGCAGAAACCGAATACGCAGCGCCCCGCGAGCCTGGCGTCACGAGCCGCGTCATCGCATGCGTGCATCGGCTCTTCGTCCCGTACCTGATTTTCCATGCCGGCCTCCTGCTCGCGATGATCCTGTTGCTGCTTTGCGGCATCGTGCTGTATCAGGCCCGGATCGACGCGCGCGAACGCGCGCGCACCACGCTGCAAAACCTCGCGCTGATGGCCGAATGGGACATCGAGCGCAATTTCGAGATCTGCGCGCTGTCGCTGCAGGCCGTCGTCGACGGGCAAAACCAGCCCGACGTCGTCAAGCTGCCGATGCCGCTGCGCCGCCAGATTCTGTTCAATCGCGCGATGACGGCCAAATACCTGGGGAGCATTTACGCGCTCGATGCGCAGGGCAACATCGCGGTCGAAGGCGGGCGTGACGTGCCGCGCAGCGTCAACTTCGCCGATCACAAGCTCTTCACGGTCCAGCGCGACAACCCGGATGCCGGCCTCTACGTGAGCGCCCCGTACCACTCGCGGATGCGCGACGGCGCGCCGAGCATCGGGCTCAGCCGCCGCATCACGCGGCCCGACGGATCGTTCGGCGGCGTCGCGATGATGGCGGTCAAGCTCGAATACTTCCAGGATCTGTTCGCGCGCCTGTCGCTCGGCAAGCAAGGTGCGATCTCGCTGATCGAGACGAACGGCCTGATGGTGATGCGCCAGCCCTACGACCCGAAGATCATCGGGCGCGACATCAGCCGGGCCAGCACGTTCCGGCACTTCATGAGCGCGCCCGAAGGCAGCTTCTTCGACACCGCGTCGATCGACGGCGTGCGGCGCCTGTACGTGTTCCGGCATCTGGAGAACCTGCCGCTCATCATCATGGTCGCCGAGGCCGAATCCGACATCTACGCCGCGTGGTACGACCGCGCGATCCCGATCGGCACGGCGATGGCGCTGCTGGCGCTCGGCTTCGTCGGGCTGTCGCTGCTGCTCGACGTGCAGCTGCGCAAGCGCCATCGCGCGGAAACGGAACTGCAGGCGCTCGCGCGCACCGACGGCCTCACCGGCCTCGGCAACCGCCGCATGCTCGACGACACGCTGGAACGCGAATGGCGCCGAGCCGAGCGCTCGCGGCACGCGCTGTCGCTGCTGTTCGTCGACATCGACCATTTCAAGGCGTACAACGACACGCAAGGCCACCAGGCCGGCGACGACGCGCTCGCGGCGGTCGGACGCTGTATCGCCGGCTGCCTGCGCCGCCCGGCCGACTACGCGGCGCGCTACGGCGGCGAGGAATTCGTCGTGATCGTCCCGGATCAGACGCCGGACGGCGCGGTCGCGATCGCGGAGACGATTCGCGCGAGCATCTACGGGCTCGGCATCCGGCACGCCACGAGCGAATACGGGCGCATGACCGTCAGCATCGGCGTGACGACCTGCTATCCCGAATGGGAACGCGGCGTGCAGGTGGCGCTGAAGCTCGCCGACGATGCGCTGTACCGCGCGAAAGCGGGCGGCCGCAACCGGGTGGTGGTGCAGGCCGCGCCGCGCCTCGCCCGGCAGCGGGCCTGACGCCGCCGGCGCAGGCCACCCGCCGCGCGTGCAAAATCGCGGACAATACCCGCCTGGGCGCTCCGGCAAACGGCACATGCGCCGGCCCCGCCCGCGTCCCGGCCGGCGCACGTGATCGCGGCCGGCCAAGGCCATCATGAAACTCAAAGCAAAGATCTTCCTTCTGGCGATCGTGCCGTTTCTCGTCGCGATCGCCGGCATCGGCATCGGCGTGCGCCAGCAGGCGACGTCGCTCGCGCGCACCCAGCACGCGACGATCCAGGCCGCATATCTGTCGAGCAAGGAAATCGAACTCAGGCATTACGTCGATCTCGCGACCAGCGCGATCACTCCGCTCTACGAAGCGAGCGGCCGGAACGCGCGCGACGACGCGCTGCTGCGCATGCAGGCGCTCGCGATGCTGCAGAAGATGGATTTCGGGACGGACGGCTATTTCTTCGTGTACGACCTGCACGGCAACGCGCTGATGCATCCGCGCGAGCCGGCGCGCGTCGGCCACAACTACTGGGCGATGCGCGACCCGCAAGGCGGCCTGACGATCCAGCAGCTGATCGCCGCCGCGTCGCACGGCGGCGGCTACGTGCGCTACGTATGGCAGCGCCCGTCCACCGGCCGCCTCGCGCCGAAGCTCGGCTACGTCGTCGCGCTGGAGCGCTGGGGCTGGATGCTCGGCACCGGCATCTATCTCGACGACGTCGACACCGCGTTGCAGCGCATCGACGCGCGCGCGTCGGCGAACATCGACCGCACGATGGCGTGGCTCACCGCGATCGCGCTGACCGGCGCGGCCGTGATCGCCGTGTGCGCGCTGGTGCTGAACGTCAGCGAATCGCGCAGCGCCGACGCGAAGCTCAAGCAACTCGCGCAGCGCGTGGTGGAATCGCAGGAACAGGAGCGCGCGCGGCTGTCGCGCGAGCTGCACGACGGCATCAGCCAGATGATGGTGTCGGCGAAACTGATGCTCGAGTCCGCGCTCGCGCGCTTCGAGCACGGCACCGTACGTATGCCCGAAGCGGAGCAGGCGCTCGCGTCCGGCATCGGGCGGCTCGGCGACACGCTGCGCGAGGTGCGCCGCATCTCGCACGCGCTGCGCCCGGCGATGCTCGACGATCTCGGCCTCGCGGCCGCGCTCGAGCAACTGGTTCGCGAACTGAGCACCGAAACCGGCATCGAGATCGGCTACACACAGGTTGCGCACAACGGCATGCGGCCGTTGCCCGCCGCGGTCAACACCGCGCTGTTCCGGATCGCGCAGGAAGCGCTGAGCAACATCCTGCGCCACGCGCATGCGTCGCGCGCCGCCGTCACGCTGGACGTCGCCGCGCATGCCGTGACGCTGACGATCGCCGACAACGGCTGCGGCTTCGACGCCGAACGCACGCAGACCGACGCGCGCGACGGCATCGGCCTGCGCAACATGCGCGAGCGCCTCGACGCGCTCGGCGGCGCGCTGACGATCGCGTCGCAAGTCGGCCATACGGTGGTCGCCGCGCGCGTCCCGCTGACTTCATCCGACTGACAGGAGACCCCTTCGCCCATGACCGCTCCAGACTCCGCCGCGCGGCCCGCTGCCCGGCTCCTGCTCGTCGACGACCATCCGCTCGTGCGCGACGGCCTGCGGATGCGGCTCGAAGCCGCCGACCTGAGCGTCTTCGGCGAGGCCGGCAATGCCGACGAGGCGCTGGCGCTCGCCGAGACACTCGAGCCCGATCTCGCACTGATGGACGTCGGCATGAACGGGATGAACGGCATCGCGCTGGCCGGGATCTTTCATGAGCGCTTTCCGGGCGTCCGGGTGCTGATGCTGTCGATGCACGACAACATCGAATACGTGACGCAGGCGGTGCGGGCGGGCGCGAGCGGCTATCTGCTGAAGGATTCGCCCGCGAGCGAGATCGTCCGTGCGATCGATGCGGTGCTCGCCGGCCAGACCTTCTTCAGCGAAGGCCTCGCGGCCCGGATGATCCACGCGAGCGCGGCCGCGTCGCCGCTCGAACGCCTGACGCCGCGCGAGCGCGACATCCTCGACGCGCTCGCCGAAGGACTGTCGAGCAAGCAGATCGCGCATCAGACCGGCCTGTCGGTGCGCACCGTCGAGACTCACCGGCTGAACCTGAAGCGCAAGCTCGGCATCGAGGGACAGGCCGAGATGATCAAGTTCGCGGTCGAGCATCGGCGACGCTGACCGTGCGGGCATTAAAAAAAGGGGCGCGAATCGCGCCCCTTCTCGCACCGCAAGCCGCCGTGGCGGTCAGTTCGTGCGTGCGTTGTGCTTGGTCAGGAAGGCGATCAGGCCGTCGATGCCGCCCTGCGCGAGCTGGGCCTTGAACTGCCCCTGATAGACCTGGATCAGCCACGCACCGGACATGTCGATGTCGTAGATCTTCCAGTCGCTGCCGACCTTGCCGAGCCGGTAGCCGACCGACTGGCTGTCGCCCGGCGTCGTCACCGTCGACTCGACGAGCGCGTCCGCGCCTGCCGGAGCGCCCGGCTTGAACGAGAACTTCGCGTCCTGGCTACCGAGCTGCGCGAGCGATGCGGCGTAGGTGCGCGTCATCAGCAGCTTGAACTGCTTGTACAGTTCCTCCTGCTGTTGCGGCGTCGCCTGCTTCCACGCGTCGCCGACGGCGATGCGCGTCGTGCGCTCGAAATTCGTCGCGGGCAGGAAGTGGCTCTGGACGACCTGCGTGACCTTCGCCATGTCGCCGGTGCGCGCGACCGGATCGGCCTTCATCGCATTGACGGTACCCTCGACCGCGTTCCGGACCACGTCGACCGGCGCGCTCTGAGCATAAGCGGAAATCGACACCGTGGCGGACACGGTGGCCGCGGCGAGGAAAGCAAACAGATGACGTTTCATACGGATATCGCACTCGCAAGGAAAGATGGCCGGCGCGGCGCACCGACCGGTCGGACCAAGTATACCGGGCCTGACGACAGGATGCCGCCTCGTGATCGACTGTTACCTTTGGCGCCGCATCGGCATTGCCATGGCGCCCGACCAGCACACGCAAGCGAATCGCCGCGCACCGGAAGTGAACGCACACCAACTCAGAACGTGCTTCCTGCGCAATGCGGCCGGGTGCGGCGCCGGCGATTGTCGTGCCTGACCAGGCAGAATTTTTGCTTTACCCAGCAAATGACCTTCGCAGCCAGTAACAGCTCCATGAAAGCGACTCACGGTTCGATGCGCCGGTATACTTGGACACTTTGCCCTTTCGTACCCCACTCCACCGGCCCATGGTGACTCATCTTATCGTTCGACTCGTTGCGTGGTCGGTACGACGCCCGATTCTGGTCGTCGTGTTGTCGCTCGTCATCGCCGCGTTCAGCGGCATCTATGTCGCGCATCATTTTAAAATCAACACGGACATCAGCAAGCTCGTCGACGCCGATCCGGAATGGGCGGCGCTCGGCGACGCGATCGACCGCGCGTTTCCGCAACGCAACGGCACGATCCTCGCGGTCGTCGAGGCGCCCGCGCCCGAGTTCGCGACCGTCGCGGCGCATGCGCTGACGGCCGGGCTCGAGGAACAGGTCAAGGCCGGACGCATCGGCCAGGTGGCCGAGCCGGGCGGCGGGCCGTTCTTCGAGCGCAACGGCCTGCTGTTCCTGTCGCCGGAGGAAGCCGCGAGTACCACCGCGCAACTCGCGAGCGCCCGCCCGCTCATCAACGAGCTGGCGAAGAACCCAAGCCTGACCGGGCTCGCCACCACGCTGTCGACGACGCTCGGCCTGCCGCTGCAGTCCGGACAGGTGAAGCTGCCCGGCATGGCCAAGCTGCTGTCGCGCAGCGCCGCGACCGTCGACGACGTGCTGGCCGGCAAGCCCGCCGCGTTCTCGTGGCGCGGGCTCGTCGACAGCGACGCGGCCCGGCAGCCGGCGCGCGCATTCGTCACCGTTCAGCCCGTCATCAACTACGGCGCGCTCAGGGCGGGCGAAGAGACGACCCGGACGATCCGCGAAACCGCGCGCAAGCTCGACCTCGACAAGCGCTTCGGTGCGGTGGTGCGCCTCACCGGCGAGCAGCCGCTCGCCGACGAGGAGTTCGCGTCGGTGCAGGACGGTGCCGTCGTCAACGGCATCGCGACGATGTTCATCGTGCTCGTGATCCTGTGGCTCGCGCTACGTTCCAAGCGGATGATCGCGTCGGTGCTCGTCACGCTCACGGTCGGCCTCGTCGTGACGGCTGCGCTCGGCCTGATGATGGTCGGCTCGTTCAACATGATCTCGGTCGCGTTCATGGTGCTGTTCGTCGGCCTCGGCGTCGACTTCGCGATCCAGTACGGCGTGAAATACCGCGAGGAGCGCTTCCGCGACCCGCGCATCGACCACGCGCTGATCGGCGCCGCGCACGCGATGGGCATGCCGCTCACGCTCGCCACCGCAGCCGTCTCCGCCAGCTTCTTCTCGTTCCTGCCCACCGCGTATCGCGGCGTCTCCGAGCTGGGCCTGATCGCGGGCGTCGGGATGTTCGTCGCGCTGACGGCGACCGTCACGCTCATGCCTGCGCTGCTGCGCCTGTTCGCGCCGCCGGGCGAATCGAAGAAGCCGGGCTTCCCGCGCCTCGCGCCCGTCGACGACTTTCTCGACCGGCACCGCACGCCGATCCTGATCGGCACGATCGTCGTCGTGCTCGGCGCGACGCCGCTGCTGACGTTCCTGCGTTTCGACTTCAACCCGCTGCACCTGAAGGATCCGCACAGCGAATCGATGGCGACGCTGCTCGCGCTGAAGGATTCGCCCGAGGCATCGATCAACGACGTCACGATGCTTGCGCCGTCGCTCACCGCAGCGGATGCAGCCGCGAAGCGCCTCGACGCGCTGTCCGAAGTCGGCCGCACGACGACGCTGTCGACCTTCATCCCGGCCGATCAGGCGGCCAAGCGCGCGTCGATCGCAGCAGCCGCGACCGACCTGCTGCCCGCGCTGACCCAGCCTCCCGCGCCGCCCGCCACCGACGTGCAGCGGGTCGCCGCGCTCAAACGCCTGGCCGACCTGCTCGGCTACGCGGCCGAGGATTACCCCGGCCCCGGCGCGGCTGCCGCCGAGCACCTGTCCGCGTCGCTGAAGAAGCTCGCCGCCGTCGACAGCGCGACGCGCGACCGCGCCGAGCGCGCGTTCTCCGAGCCGCTGCGCATCGCGCTCAACCAGCTCGCGACGCTGCTCCAGCCGCAGGACATCACGCGCGACACGCTGCCACCGCAGCTCGTGCGCGACTGGGTCGCGCCGAACGGCCAGGCGCTCGTGCAGATCTCGCCGAAGATTCCGGCGGGCGTCGATCCGAACGACGACACGATGCTGCGCCGCTTCGCGAAGGCGGTGAAGGCGGCGGAGCCGGGCGCGATCGGCGGGCCGATCTCGATCCTGCATTCGGCCGACACGATCATCAGTGCGTTCCTGCATGCGGCCGCCTGGTCGATCCTGTCGATCACGATCCTGCTGTGGATCACGCTGCGCCGCTTCGGCGACATGCTGCGCACGCTGGTGCCGCTGCTCGTCTCGGCCCTCGTGACGCTCGAGATGAGCGTCGTGCTCGGCATGCCGCTCAACTTCGCCAACATCATCGCGCTGCCGCTGATGCTCGGCGTCGGGGTGGCGTTCAAGGTGTACTTCGTGATGGCATGGCGAGCCGGGCAGACTGGCTTGCTGCATTCGAGTCTTACGCATGCGGTGCTGTTCAGCGCCGCAACTACCGCCACAGCATTCGGCAGCCTGTGGCTGTCTCACCATCCGGGTACGGCCAGCATGGGCAAGCTGCTTGCGCTCGCGCTCTCGTGCACGCTGGTTGGCGCCGTGGTGTTCCAGCCGGTGCTGATGGGCAAACCGCGCGCGAAGCGCGCAAAAAAACAATTGCAGGGAAGCAATGAATAAGGTGCGAATGATTGCGGCGACGCTTGCCGCCGGCGTAATACTGAGCGGCTGCGCGACCGGCCCCAACCGCAGCCCGGGCGATCCGCTCGAGCCGATGAACCGTGTGGTGTTCAAAGTCAACGACACCATCGACACGAACATCGCGGCGCCGATCGCGAAGGGGTACCAGAAGGTCACGCCGTCGCCGATCCGCACGGCGATCAGCAACTTCTTCTCGAACCTCGGCGATCTCGGCAACATCGCGAACAACCTGCTGCAGCTGCGAATCACCGATGCGACCCAGGACGTGATGCGGATGGCGATTAACTCGCTGTTCGGGGTGGGCGGGCTGATCGATATTGCGACGCCTGCCGGGCTGCCGAAGCACCACCAGGACTTCGGGTTGACGCTCGCGCGCTGGGGGGTGCCGTCGGGTCCGTATCTGGTACTGCCGATCTTCGGGCCGAGCTCGTTCCGTGATGGCGTCGGGCGGGCGGTCGATGTGCGATTCAACCTGCTGAACTACATCGAGCCGGCTGTGCGCAATCCGATGTATATCGCGCAGTTCGTGAGCGCGCGGTCGGATCTGCTGGGTGCGACGGACCTGTTGCAACAGGCAGCGCTCGATAAGTATTCGTTCGTGCGGGACGCGTATGTGCAGCAGCGCAAGTCGCTGACGTACAAGGGGGAAGAAGCGCCTAGCACGCTGCCGAATTATGGCGATCCGGGGGATGCGGAGGGCGCGCCAGGGCAGGAGAATGCGCCAGCGGCGCCGGGGTTGCCAAAGCATGAGGATCCGGGTGCCTCGACACCGAGCGATTCGATGCCGGCGGCGGCGTCGGGGGTGGCTGTGCCGGCAAGTGGGGCGAGTGGGGTGCCGGCTGTGCCGGCAAGTGACGCGCCGTCGGCTGCTGCGCCTGCTGCGGCCAGTGCTGCGGATGCGGCTCCCGTGATGCCGGCCAGCAGTCCGGTTGTGAATTGATGTGCGGATGTTGCGCTTGAGACACGCTGCGTTACGCGGTGGCGGTCGGTAAGCCGACCAGACTTGAAAAACCCGATCGGCTTAAATGCCGGTCGGGTTTTTTTTGTTCATCACGGATTACCGGGGTAACACCGCCAGGATCACAAAGAACAGTTTTGGGAGGAAAAAAGAAAGGAAAGGCCATCGCCGCGCGATACAGATAACCCACGCGGCAATGCATCAAACCACTACCCCGCGACCCGCAACGCCCCCGCACGCTCGAACGCATGCCGGGCCTGAACCAGCGTCGTACGCGCCGCGCGCGCATCACCGGCCACCTGCAGCAGCGGCCCCAGTTGCGACGGCTCTTTAATCAACTCACGCAGAATCGGCAGGATTGCCGTACTACCGTCATCCCGCAGTCCCGCTGTCGCAGCGCGCGGCAGGGTCCGCCACGCCGGATCGACGATCGCGCGGCACACAGCGAACGGCACGCCATGCGCCGCCGCGAACGCCGCAGCAATATGCGACTCCATATCGACGGCCAACGCGCCCTTCGTACGAAACAGCACGTCCTTTTCCTGCGCGCTGACCACCGGCGCACCAACCG
>Ga0335069_10003178_pt1 | contig 24975 bp, 31 predicted proteins | sample Lox_Sample_11_FD_206714 | JGI IMG/M metagenome (GOLD analysis project Ga0335069, IMG submission 206714) | Soil microbial communities from Loxahatchee National Wildlife Refuge, Florida, United States - Lox_Sample_1.1 | ecosystem: Environmental > Terrestrial > Soil > Wetlands | place: USA... | reverse complement strand
TGATCCAGGAACAGAGCGAGTTTGTTTAGTATTACGTGCTGATGGATTAACCTATGCTGTTATTGGAGAAATCATGGGTATTCCAGAACAGGAAGTGAAAGATATCTTAAAAACTGTTAGACTTAAAGTAGAGCAAAATAGAAGAACACCATAGGTTTTTGACATTTGTAACCTATACTATAATCAGTTATGGCTTCTTTCCTAGATCGAGTAATGGGTAATTTTGGTTACGTGCCAAAGCCTACTCCTGTTGTACAGCAACCAGATACCGTAGAAAAGGCTGATCGTGAGGGTATTGCATATAATCCTCTTGCTGCTGCATATCAGGCAATGAATCAGCAGTATGGACTACGTAAACCAAACCAAATTACCTTCTCTACTCTTAGACGAATGGCTGCTTCTAATTGGGTAGATAGAACGTGTATTAATACCTTACGTGACGAAATTTCTGGTTCTGTTCCTTGGGATATTACTCCTGTTGATCCTAAAAGCTATTATGATAAGAAGTTTCAAGAATATATCATGGAGTTGCTTCGTAGACCAAATAAGAATAATGAAAACTGGCGAACATTTATTGATAAGATCATTGAAGACATTTTAGTAGTTGATGCTGGCACATTTGAAAAAGTTCGAGACAGTAGTGGTCTTATTACTGAGCTATATCATGTAGATGGAGCAACAATTAAACCTTGTTATGATGAGCATGGTATGATTGGTGAACCAGCCTATCAACAGTATCTTCCAAATCGTAATTTAGATAAACCAGTAGCAGAATGGAACAATGAAGATCTTGTTTACATTATGTGGAATCCACAAGGTTCAATTGATAACTTTGGCTTTGGACAATCTCCAGTTGAATCAGGATTAGCAGTAGGAACAGCATTTCTTCATGCAGAAGCATATAACCTCATGTTCTTTAAGAACAACACAATTCCTCCAATGATTATTAACATGGGTAAAGAAGTACCACCAGCAGAAATAGATAAGTTTCGATCCTTCTTAGCTGCTGAAATGCAAGGATTACAAGGTTTTCATGCTCCTGTTATTGCTTCGTTTAATGAAGGATTTAAGGTAGAGAACTTGCTTGCAAAACCAAATGATATGGCATGGGAGAAGTATGTTGAATGGCAGATGCGTTGGAAAGTAGCATTGTATCGTATGAGTCCTCAAGATATTGGGTTTACCTTAGATCAATATAAAGTTGAAGGAGAAACACAATTACAATTATCAAAGAACAAAGCAATTAATTCACTTAAGAATGTTATTAAGCAGTATCTTGATAGTGAAGTCTTACATGATGTTGCTCTCGATAAGTATGCAACTAACTTGCAGTTTGATTGGGTAGATACTGATGTTGTTGATCCTGTAGATCAGGCTAATGTAGATAAGGTATATCTACAAACAGGAGTTAAAAGTATTAATGATATTCGACAGCGTGATGGTCTTGATCCTATTGTAGGAGGTATGCAACCAACAATTACTCTTGGATCAACACTGGTAAAAGTTGATGCTACTGAAATGATGGATAATGGTGATGGTGATTTGCTTCCAGTAGGCAAGAGCTTGACTGTTGAAAAGGTATTACCAAAAGGACAAAAGAACTATGAATGGCAATCAACACAACTTGATCTTCCTGATGATATTGCTACTAAAGTAAAAGCATTTGCTAATACAATTCCTGCTAGTGAATTAAATAATGCTCAGGGTGGTAGAGAACCAGAAACTCATATTACTGTTGTGTATGGTTTAGATACTTATTTATCTCCAGCAGCTTTAGGTACATTTACTAATCAAGAAGCTCCTATCGAAGTAACGCTTGGTGTTGTTTCGATGTTTGAACAAAATGATTATGATGTATTAAAGATCAATGTTGAGAGTGCAGGACTTCATAGATTATATGAAAAGATTATTAATCAGATTGGTGCTCCAGGAGCAACATTTCCTCACTACAGTCCTCATGTAACGATTGCTTATCTTAAAAAAGGCATGGGAAAGAAATATGATGGTGATACTCGATTTAGAGGCACAAAGATAACATTTAATGAATTAAGTTTCTCTAATCAGCATGGACAGAAAGTAACCCTTTCATTTAGTCAGGATTCAGATGTTGCTAAAGTCTTTAGCTTTGGCGAAGGAGAAATTGTACCACTTAACAATAACTTTAATGCAGTCTGTTGGATGGATGATAGAGGTGTTACCCAACCACTTTTTGTTACTGATAGAGAAAAGACAGTTGGATTTACAATTAAGTCAAGTATGCTTGATGATCGAAAAGATCAAGATCCACCAGAAGCAGAAGTAGCTAATATTCTACGAGGCATGAAAGCAAATACTCCTGAAGTACAAATCATGAATGAGCAACAAGTATTACAGCTTCTGCCTACCAATATGTATTCTTATTGGACAAATTGGCTACAGTTAAAGCCACCATTTGATTCTATGGATTGGAGAAGACGATGGAATAATGATTCACGAAAATCAAACTACTACATTGTTACTGGTTTCATTACTGGTACAGATCTAGGTGATAAGCAACTACAAGAACAAATGAGAGCAGCACCAGAAGCCTATGGTAATGCAGTACGAGACTTAGCAAAGATATGGATTGCTGAACGTTTGTATTATCTTGGAGATCGAAAGCCAGGACACTACATCATTACTCGTCAGGGTAATGGATTTGGTGTTGATTATCAGTTCTTCAAAGATCAGCATTCATGGGAGAAAACAAATGGTTATCTACCTAAGACACTTCTTCTTATTCATCCAGCATTAAAGAAGCTCTTTGATGAAGAAGTAGAAAAAGCAGCAAAAGAATTTGGAGCAAACGACATGATGCAGTTTACTGAGAAAGCATTTCTTGCTCATAGACCTGATGATTGGGAAAGAATGGCTGGACAAGAAGATGTTGAAAAGAAGTTTGCTATTGAATTACAGAGAGGTATAGCTAATTTCTATGCAAAAACAGTACAGGTAGCACAGATGGCTAAGCCAGTGATAGTTCAGAAGGCAAAGAATTTTGATCCAAAACAGGATTATGTTACTGATGGTAAGTATGTTTATCAGGGTGGAGTAAAATATCCAATGACTGTTTTACCAGCAAACAAACGACCAAGTAAAAATGATATTGTTTTAGGAGCAACAAGTTACTCGGCAGCATTTAATTTAGGAGCTGCTGATGCACGATTATTAATTGAACCAAAGATTAATGAATATAATGTGCCTGATGTAAAGTTAAGTAATCCTGAAATGTATGCTCCTATGTTTAATGAACGAGCTAACTTAGTTACTGATAGTATTTATAATACTATGATGGAAAATGTACACGATGCTATTGTTCGAGGTCTCGATCAGGGTAGAGGTTATGCTGAGATAGCAGATATGATTCAGAATGCATTAGGAATTGATCCAAATAATCCTATGACTCCAAAATGGAGAGCAGAGCGTATTGCAAGAACTGAATCAGTCTGGGCAATTAGTGAAGGTATGAGACAGCAATATCAGCAAGCAGGTATTCGACAAGTTAATGTATCTCCTGCTTCAAGTGCTTGTTTATTGTGTCAGGATGTAGCTAGTGGTAATCCATATCAAGTTGGTGAAGCTGGCGATCTTGTTCCTATTCATCCTAATTGTAGATGTGTTCTGGTAGGAGACTATGCACAGTTTGGTTCTTCTAAGGTTAGCAACATGATTGCTGATAGAATGGGACAGTAATATGAAATTACCCTCATGGCATCCTGCATTTGAAAAAGAAAAGAAACTTCCTGAATGGCATCCTGCATTTTTATCTCAAGAAGCAAATTGGGTAGAAAAAGGCTGGGTAACAATTGGTGGTAGGCATATGTATTTCAATGATGAATCTGGTGGAGGAGGTCGTGGACATCATGGTGGTGGAGGCAGTTCAGGTGGTGGTAAAGTATCAGGATCAGGTTTTAAGAATATAGAGAATCTTAAATCTCATGAAGGTACAGATATGATGCGAGTTGCTCAATATAAACGATTAATACAAAGTGGACACGAAACAGCACCAATACGAGTAACAAAAGAAGCTGATGGTAAGTGGGGAGTTTTGGATGGTAAACATAGAGCAGAAGCTTACAGACAATTAGGACACAAGATGGTTCCAACAATAGAGAATGAAAAAATGGGTGAGGAGGAAAATAAACAATATGATAGAGCTACAGAAGCAGATAATGAAGCATTAAAACGCTTTTAGCGTTGCGGAGTTGGAAGGGCATCGGTAATGACTGGTGTAACTTTTTCAAAAGGATAAACTCCTGGAGTAGTATTTGGATCATCTGAAACAACAGATATTTCTGTTAGTTCTAGGTTTGGTAATAATTTTTCAGCTATCCATTCACCAAATATACGTGATCTATCTTTACCTGTACGTTTTGAGTAAGAGCTTAAAGCTGCTATATGTTTCTCGTCAAGAGTGATATTTATTCTATGTTTAGCATGCATAAATTCTGGTAATGGAGGTTCTTCAGCCTGAGAACAAATTTTGATTGCTTCGGGTAATTCTTCTGCTATTATTGCATCTTTGTGTTTAGCTAGATAAGAAGAAGCATCAATCCGTTTTATTACCCAAAAATAGGTTTTTCCCTCTGCTAAACCAACTAAGACGTAAATTGCTTTATTGCTATAGGGATGAGCTATGTTAAAGGTGAATCCAGTAGAATTTACGTTATACTGAGAAGTTTTAACGTCTATCTTTATTCCTTCCCATTCTATGTCCCAAGGTAAGTGTGGATCAATATCTACCATTAATTTTGAGTTAGGTAAAAGAGAATGAACAAGATTCTCTCCTTTTCTTGCAATACCATATCTGCTCTTCCTAGTAACCATAATAATATTAGTTAATTATAATTAACTAATTATAATTAGTAAAGCCTCAAAATACAACCGCAAATTAGCCTCGTTTACACACATTTGACAAATATAAATTATTATGAAGATAGCATACTTATGGAAAAAGTACATACGTTTGATTTTTCTGCTCCAGCTTTTACTATTACCAAATCGTATACCGATACGAATGGACAACGCTTCATTGAGGGAATAGCTGCTACTACAAATGTTGACTTAACTGGTGAGAGAATGAGTCCTGAAGTGCTTATTCAGATGGCAAAAGACCTCATTGGTAAACCCCTACGAGATGAACACCAAAAAGGATGGCACGATAAATTAGGAGAGATAGTTGAAGCAGATGTTGTTGATAAAGCTGGTGCTCCTGCATTATGGATTAAAGCAAGACTCTATGATTGGCAGAGTAAAGCACGAGACTTATTTGAATTGCTTAAAGATGGCACAACACGAATGGGATTGAGTGTTGCAGGAAAGATTAATCCAGGAGGTCTTGTAAAAGAATTGGTTTCAAGTGCTGGTAAATATATTCCTACCTATCGAGATGTTTCAGCAACAGAAGTGAGTGTTACCGATCATCCTGCTAACTTAGATACGTTTGCTGAAGCAGTAGCAAAGAGTCTTAATCTAGATGAATATGATCCAATGGGATATATCAAACAGTTGCAGTGCAGCCATGAAGACTTTTGTGAGCATCAGAAATGTATGGCTAAGGATTGTGATAATGTCTGCAATAAATGTATGGGTAAGATGGACATTACCGCAGCAGGTCCAGTACCAAATTCAGGATTAGCAAGACAAGACTTAGCAGGTAAAAAGAAGCAGGCAACTAGTGATAGTGAGACAGAAAAAGGTAATGTAGTAAATGCTAATAAAGAGCAGCCAAAAGAATACGAAAATGTTGATCGAAATGATTTTCTTGATTCAGAGAATTATAAGTACCCAGCAGATGAGAAGCATATAATGCCAGCTTTACGGTACTTTAATCATTCAGGACAGCGAGCAGCAGGTGGTTATGACGATCATAAATGGGCAGATATGGGAGGTAAACTTGCTGCCAAACTTAATAAAATGACAGGCGATAAATATACGTATGATCCTCAGTCTGAAAAAGTAGTAAAAGACGAGGATAAATCTTTAACAGAAAAGGAGGTGAATGATGATATGGCAAATCACAATCTTGTTGCAAAAACAGTTCCAGATGATGTTAAACACTTTATCGAAGGATATGGAAAAACTGTTGAGAAAAGAGAAGGTGATGTTGTAAAAGAAGATACAAAAGTAGTCGAAAAAGGTTCATCATCTTCAGATTCAACTTCAACCGACTCAGGATCAGGCAGTGTATCTTCTTTCCCAACATTAGGTGGAAGTGACTCTAGTAGTTCAAGTGGTTCAGATAGCTCAAGCGGTTCTGACAGCTCTACTTCTAGTGGGTCAAGTACATCAAGCGGTTCTGATAAATCAAGCACAAGCAAAGGCTCAACATCAAGTGATGTAAGTAGTGAAATTAGCTCATTACTTTCTGAATTGGAAAGCACACTGGAATCAATTAACAGTAGTATTGCTTCAAGTAGTTCAGATAGTAGTAGCGGATCAAGTAGTAGTGATTCTAGCGATTCAAGCTCAGGAAGCAGCACAAGTGGAAGTTCAAGCGGAAGCTCAAAATCTTCTACAAGTAAAGCAGAAGAGGTTGATGAGACAGATGATGCTCTTGCTCAATTAGTTAAAGCTGCTGACACCATGAAAGAACTTGCTAAAAAAATTAAAGATAAAAAGATTGGTTCACAACCAAATCTTAAAGAACAGAATCGAGAACCAAAATCAAGTTACACATCAAGTGATAACACGATTGGTCCAATCGAATCTAGTGCTGCAAGTTCTACCAGTAAAGCTGCTGAAATTGATAAATCAGCAAATGGAGGAGAAGTTTCACCAAAAGGTGCTAAACCAAATCTTAAAGAGCAAGACAGTGAATCTGCATCAGATTACACGTCTTCACCCAATAGCGAGGGAAGTGGAACAACTTCAACATTCAAAGCTCTTAACACTGCTCTCAGTTTGATGAAAGAGATGCAGAAGAGTCTTGAAAAACGAGATGACACAATCGAAAGATTAGTTTCTGAAAAAACAACTCGTAAGGGCTTTGCTCTTGAAAAAAACTTTGGTCAGTCAGATACCGTTATGGGTACTGAAGATCAAGGAAACGAAGATCTATTGGAGAAATTCCATAATGATCCAGAAGTAAGTTTTGCAGAGTACCACAAATATCGTGACTATGGTGTTCTTCCAAAGAAATACCAGAAAATGAAAGTGGCTGTTTCAAACTAACTTTTGACTTGGTTACAGTTACAAGTTTTTAGCCAGATACCGTAACCGACACAGGGCTGAGCAGTTAATACGTTCTGAGAAAAACGTAAATCTATAAAAAAGAGGAGGTGAGAAATAAATTATGAATGGTTATCTTGATCCAGAAGGAATCTTAAATCTGTTTGCTAAAAATGTTAACGTATCAGGTTTTGCTGGTCCAATCCCTAACTCTTTGCTTGCTCGTCAAGATTTAGAGTCTGAGGTTGTTAAATTGACCAACCGAAACACTCCGTTGCGTGACATTATGCCTAGAATTAGAGGAGAAGGTCGTGCTCATTTGTGGAATCAAAGAAAACAACTTGGTTCATTGCCTACAAACAATTCACCACTAGAAGTTTTCTACGCTGATGGTGCATTACCAACCCAATCTGATCCTATTTACGTACAACAAACGGCTGCATATGCTTATCTTGGTGTTACTGGTGTTATCACTGGTCCTATGATTGCATCTGGTCGTTCGTTCATGGACATCGAAGCTGAAGTTGCGGAAGCAAAACTTCGTGAAGTTGTTCAGGCAGAGGAATGGTGTATCTTTAATGGAAATTCAGCAGTAAGTAACTCTACAGGTGCTACTGGTTTCAGTGGTCTTAGTGTTCAGTTGACAACTAATGTTATTAACCTCGCAGGAGGTTCATTGACAGGTGTTGGTAATTCTATTAAGCAGCTTGATCGTCTTGTTAAACTTGTTCGTCTACAAGGAGGTCAGCCAACCCATTTCTTCTGTTCGTTCGGTATGCAATCACAGATTGCACAGATTGTTTCACCTCAAGCCCGATATGTCGTTGCTGATGGAACTACGGTTACAGCAGGTATCCATGCAGTAAATTACCAGTCTCCAGCAGGTGTCTTACCTGTTGTTGGTGATTTCTTCATTAACCCAGCTATCCCATATCCATACAATACAGCAGGATCATCAGGTTCTGAAGGTGCAGCATCAAGTAATGTTTACCTTCTTCAGGTTCCTGAACTCGAAATGGCAGATCTTATGCCTATCGGTCGTACAGAGTTAGCTAAGATTGCTGATACAGTTAGATTTTACGTAAGTGAATATACTGTTTTGGCTGTTAAAGCTGAACCTTGGAATGGTTTCTTACAGAACGTCAACGATCCTTACGCTTAAACGTGAGGTATTGGGAAGCTAGGAGTTCGGACTACTCTATTACTCAGAGTCCTAATGGCTGGACAGAAATTATCCTCCAACATCAGCAGCCTAGATGTGGGGATAGCTATAATTTGTTATAGTATAATGTAATGATGAAAGAGCCTGTTTGTACAAAATGTCTTAGTCCTCTTACAGAAGAAAATTGGGTGGTAAATAAAAGTAAGAAGAGAGGATTTAGAGAAAGATGTAGAAAATGTCATAAAGAAGACGTTAAAGATTATAGAAAGAAATTAAAAGTAAATTTTCCTGTAAAGTTTAAGAAGCAAAATCGTGATGTTGCACTAAGAAGAATTTTAAGAAATTTTGGAGTAACAATAAACGAATACGAAATGTTATTGTTAAAACAAAAGGGGGTTTGTGCAATATGTAAGGAGGAAGAGCGTGGTAAGAATTTAGCAGTAGATCACGATCATAAAACAGGTAGAGTAAGAGGGTTACTTTGTAGTAGATGTAATACAGTTTTAGGAAGAGTAGAAGATAGAGTAGATTTATTAAAAAATATGATTAGTTATTTGCAAACACAAGAAAGGATGGTGCTTTAGTATTTGCCTCACCTGCGGATGTAATAATCCTACCGATACTCATGGAGATCAAAGAAATATTACTGTAAATGATTTACAGAAAGCTGCTATGGCTCAAAATATTCGACTTATTGATGTTATTAACAATTTTTTGCGAACCTTACCAGTAGTAGTAAAGAACTGGAAAACATATAACAATTCATCAGAAATACCAAATAAAGAATAATAATTTAATATATGAATGATTTAAGCACGTATAGCACAAGGGATCTTGGCGAGGCAACAGCATTGCTTACAAGTGGTTGTGTGATGACTGATCTACAATGGAAGAATAATCGAGCATACTTTATCTTTGAAGATGTTGAGCATTGTAAAGAATTATCCCAACAGTATTTCTTTGGAGGTTTAAGCCAGCCATCAAAGTTTTTCTATGAGAATTTAAGAACAATTAAGCGTAAATTGTATTCTGAGCAAAATGCTCGGTATACTCCTAAAGGAGGTGGTAATGATGTCATATAAAATTAAAGACTTAACACATTTTAATAGAGAAGTAACAATGTCTGATGGTTATGTTGTAAAATTCTTTAATCAAGAAGCAGTTTCAGTACCAGATCGTTATGTTGATTATTTCCGTAAGATTTCTGACTTTAATGTTGGACTTCATACAGACAATGATCCAGTTGATGGTTTTCAAGTTGCAGAATCTGCTGCTGAACCAGTTGCTGAAGCACAACCTGTTGAAGAACCAACAGAAGAAGCTGAAACTCCTGTTGAGGAGGTAGCTGAAGAACCAGTTGCAGAAGAACCAGCAGAAGAGGTACAATCAGAAGAGCCAGTAGAGGAAACTGAAGCACCTGTTGAAGAAACAGAACCTGCTACAGAAGAATCTTCTGAATCAACTGAAGAAACAACAGAAGAACCAGAAAAAGAATAAGAGTAATAAGTATGAAGGATGAAATGATTCCACTTTTCAAAGTCTTTGTATCTAAAGACGTAGATAAACCTTTGTTAGAGGTTTTACATTCTGGTTGGATTGGACAAGGTCCAAAGGTTGAGGAGTTTGAAAAAGCTCTCAGCGATTTTTTTGGTACTCCTTATGTGGTTACTACTAACTCTGGTACTTCCGCTTTGTATCTGGCTTATAGATTGGCTGGTGTTTCACAAGGTACGGATAGCATCACTACTAGCATTACTTGTACTGCTAGTAATCTTCCTATTCTTGCTAATGGAGGCAATATCATATGGGCAGACGTTAATCCTCACACTGGGCTTATAGATCCACAAGACGTAAAAAAGAAAATCACTAAAAATACAAAATCCATTACTTGTGTTGATTGGGGTGGTACTCCTTGTGATCTTGACGAACTTGTACAAGTTGCTCATAAGCATGGTATTAAAGTAATAGAAGATGCTGCTCATGCTTTTGGAGCTGAATATAAAGATCGTAAAGTAGGCACACTAGCAGATTTTACTATCTTTAGTTTTCAAGCAATAAAACACTTTACTACTGTTGATGGTGGCTTGTTGGTCTGTAAGAATGAAGAAGATTATAAGAAAGCTAAATTGTTACGTTGGTATGGTATAGATCGTGAAGCTGCTCCTGCTGGTGGTGATAATAGAATTGAGCAAGATATTGTTGATGGTTCAATGAAGTATCACATGAATGATGTTACTGCTGTTATTGGTTTAGCTCAGTTACCTCATGCAATGGAGATAGTAGAGAAACATCGAAGTAATGCAGAATATTACAATAAGAACTTGTCTGAGTATTATATTCGAGCACGATTAACGTCTTATCCTCAAAAGAGTGCTTATTGGCTGTATACTATTGTATTACCTTCAATTGAAGCAAGAGCACGCTTTATGCAGTATATGAAAGACAATGGAGTAGCAGTAAGTCAGGTTCATGCTCGTAATGATGTGCATACTGTGTTTAAGCCTTTCAAAACTGATCTTCCTAATGCTGAGTGGTTTGCTAATAGACAAGTTTCTATTCCTGTTCATTGGGCAGTAACAAAAGAACAAAGAGAAAAGATAGTAGCATTATGTAATGAATTTGCTGCTACAAATCGCTATGTAGTTGATCCTTCTCAAGTGTAAGATGAATAATGAATATGGTGTAATTGTTATTGGTGCTGGGTTTTATGGTTGCATGATTGCTCTTAATTTTGCAGAGCAAGGTGAAAAAGTTCTACTTCTTGATAAAGAAAGAGATATTCTTAAAAGAGCTTCTGCTTCAAATCAAGCAAGAATCCATAATGGCTATCACTATCCTCGTGATTTCTCGACACTTACTCGCTCTCATGCAAATTACAAAAAGTTTTGTAAAGAGTTCGAAGAAGCAATAGATGATTATAGTTTAATGCTTTATGCTATTGCTAGAAATTCTAAGACACCTGTTGATAAGTTTGTAAATATTTGTAATATAGCTGAGATACCCCTCATTCCTGCATCAAAAACATTACAAAGCTTCTTTAATCCTCACCTAATAGAAAGTGTTTTTATTGTAGAAGAAAATGTTTTCTCTGCTAATATTTTGAGAGGATTCTTAGAGAGAAGATTAAAGAATGCAAAAGTTGATGTTTTCTTAGATAAGAGAGTAAGATCAGTAACAGAAGGATTTGTTGATATTGAAGGGTCTAGTCCAGTGGCAAGTAAAAAAATCATCTGTTGTGCTTATTCAGGAATAAATACTATTCTTTCTGAGTCTTCATTACCAGAACTTAATTTATTAAATGAAATTGCAGTAATGCCTCTTATTAAAGTTCCAAAAGAACTAGCCTCGTTAGGAATAACAGTTATGGATGGTGATTATTTTGCTATCATTCCTTATCCTGATACACATGGGCATACACTACATCATGTTAGATATACCCCTGATCCTTATAGCACATATACACAGATGATAACTGATGCCTCGCAATATATACCTTCTTTGATTGATAGTAAACTTATGGGAGAAGTAAGAGAAGTAAAGACAATACTTCCAAATAATGATGCTACTGATGCACGACCTATTCTATATAAAAAAGATTATGGCTTTAAGGGGTTTGATATTGTCTTAGGTTCAAAGCTCGACAATGTTTATGATATTATTGAAAAGCTCAACAATCCAGAAGCAAAGAATTTGAATATTGTATGACAACACTAGCACTAATTGGTAAAGGTAGATGGGGAAGTAAGTATCTTGAGGTAGTCAAGCATATTAAAGATTGTCAAATAAAGTATGTTAAGACAAGAGACTACAAGGATTTATTAAAAGCAAAAGATATTGATGGCATTATTATAGCCACTCCAGTTGATACTCATGCAGAGATCATTAAAGCATTTCCTGATAAGTATCTTTTAGTTGAAAAACCACTTACTACTTCATACAACGATGCATATAAGATAACGAATAAGAAGATCATGATTGGGCATACCTATCTTTATGACAATGCCTATCAGAAGTTTAGAAATAAGGTTAAGGCAATGCAGCCAAAAGTAAAGTATTTCTCTTTTGAAATTATTAATCCTGAATCATATGGAAGTAAATCAACACCACTTTGGGAGCTTGCACCTCATATGATAGCTATGGTAATTGATTTGTTTGGAGGCATAAGTGAGGTTGATACATATACGGTTGGTAAAGAGCAAAATGCATATGCTCTTATTCGTTGCAAAAAGGTTGAGGGTTGTGTATCATTTGGGTGGATTTCTAATACTAGAGTAAGAAACTTTAAGGTAACTAATACTGAAGTAGACATTCAGCTTGATACCTCTCTTACAAAAAATCCCACAGCACTTGAAAATGAGTTGCAAGCATTTATAGATTTTATTAAAACAGGTAAAACACGTTCTGGTCTTGGATTTGGTAAAGAAGTAGTAAAAGTGCTTGAAGCAATAGAAGATTCAATGAAACAGGAGAAAAAAATAACTCTATGAAAACTTCAATAATTGTTCCTTGTTATGGTGGCTATGCTCAGTATCTACCTGCCTGTATTGATAGCTTACTAAAGCAAACTGTACCAGTAGAGATTATTATTGCTACAGATGGTAGAACTCCTGCAATTCGAAAGATGTTTGATGATAGTGTCAAAATTGTTGTTAAGCATTCTCAATCACAACCTGTTCTTATTAATTTTGGTTTTCGTTTTGCAAAAGGTAAGTATTTTCTTGATATGGGATGTGACGATCTACTTGAGCCAACGTATATTGAAGAAGCTGAAAAGATTCTCGAAGAAAATCCAGGATATGATGTTTACTTGCCAGTATATAGAAAGTTTGGTGGAGCTGATGGTCTTTGGATTGCTGATGGAATGAGCAGAGATATGTTGTTTGGTAATACTATGCTGATGGGTTCAGTTATGAAAAGAACGCTCTGGGAAAGTCTGGGAGGCTTTGATGAAAAGATACCGCATGATGCCTATTATGATTGGGAGTTTTGGATTAGAGCATATAAAGCAGGAGCAGTTGTTTATAAAGGAGATAAACCTTTATATAAGTATCATATGAAGACTGGTGGTACTGCCGAATGGTTTCCTAATTATGGTACGCAGTTTCTAGATTATGCAAAAGCGAAAGGAACACTTTAATGGATTACGATGTAGTTAAAAAATATGTTGATAGATTTGCTCGTGAGATACAGGAGCAGCCTCCGATACATAATGAATTGCCAGCTTGTCAGGATGTGTACGATAAATGGCTAAAGGATTTACCTATAAAAGGTGTTCTTGAATTGGGTGCTGGTACAAGTCCTCTTTTAAGTTTATTTCCTTTTACTAATAAAGTTGGAGTTTCATTAGGAGGAGAAGCAGGAACACTAAAAGCAGATATGAATACCCTTCCTATGGTTTATGATAATACATGGGATTTAGTTATTGCTCGTCATGCTCTTGAGCATTCATTGATGCCTCTTATTATGCTTTGTGAAATGGCACGAGTAACAAAGAAATATGCTCTTGTAGTTGTACCTACTTGTACAAAAGAGATGGTTAATTATAGTAATCATTATTCAGTATTTACTGCTTTAGCATGGAGAGCATTATTTACGAGAGCAGGATTCAAATGTATTAAGCAAGAACTAGAAGTGCCTTTGCATAATGAAGTAAAAGAAAATAGATTTTTACTGATAAAATAATAATATGCCAGTCAAAATAGCTTGCGTTACTCCATCATTTAATAAACCTGAGTATGTAAAAGATGCAATTAGTAGTGTGCTTAATCAAACATACTATAACTTTGTGTATTGGATTATTGAAAACAGCAACGATGGCTTAACAAGAAAAGAAGTGTTGAGTATGCTTGCCAGTGATAAGGCTAAAGGTAAGGTTGTCTATATTGAGAAGAATATTAGTGATGAAGATAGAGCAAAAGAATATCCTACTGCTGTATTATTAAATCAGTACTTTCCTGCTATGGCTCGAAGTGCAGATGTTATTATGTATATCTCTGATGATGATATCTTTGCTCCTGATTGCTTTGCACGAGTAGCCGAGTTCTTTGAAACACATCCTGATAGTTGGGCTTGTTACTTTGCTATGCATTCTACTGACGATAAAAATACCGATCATGGAACGATTCTTGCAAATGATATTAAGTTAAAAGGATCAGATTTGAATTGTGTTGTTGATGGTGGACAGGTAGCATTTAGAAGTCATGTTTTAGAGAAGATTCAACAGCCATTATTTCCAACAGATTATGATTCAGCAGCAAGTTGTGATGGTCGTTTTCTAAATAAGCTGACTTCAATTATGAACATTGATCCAATACCAGTAACATTACTTACGCATAGACGAACAAAGAAATCAACCTTTATTAAAGGAGAATAGTTATGATAAGTAGAGTTAGTTTAGAAAAATTAACTGAGTCAAATTATAAACTACTTCGTAAATGGAGAAATGAGAATAGAAAATATTTTAAGAACTCGCAATATGTTAATGTAAAACAACATGAAAACTGGTTTAGAGGATACTTATTTGATATTCATGATTACAGTTTTGTTGTTTATTATGACAATGTACCCGTAGGAGTAGTGGGATTAAATTTACAATCTGGCACTGCTTCGATAGAACGAGTAATGCTTGGAGATAAAAGTAAAGGAGGTAAAGGTATTATTACCACTGCTTTAATTTATCTCATGGCTTCTTTTGGATTTACTGAGTATTATTTATGTGTCTTGAAAAATAATGAAAAAGCGACTAAACTCTACAAGAATCTTGGTTTTAAGTTCTGGTATGAGGAAAAAGGCTATGTTTATATGAAAATAGACATGGCAAAAGAACGAAAACGACATAACGAATTACTAGGAATAAATGGTATGATCGAATAATGTATGATTCCTTTATTTAAGCCTTCAGTTTCACAACTTGAAATAGATAGCGTTACAAACGTCCTCAAAAGTGGTTGGTGGGGAATGGGACCCAAAACACAGGAATTTGAAAAGAAATTTGCTGAATACGTTGGAGCAAAATATGCTGTTGCTCTTAATAGTGCTACTGCTGCTCTCGATCTCTCCTTAAAAGTACATCATATTGGGAGAGCAATACAAGGTAAGCCACAAGTAATTATTCCTGCTCTTACATTTGTTTCAGATGGTTTAGCTGCTTTGTATAATGAGTGTGAAGTAGTTTTTGCTGATATTGATGAAAAAACGCTTTGTATAGATTGGGCAGATGTTAATAAGAAAGCAAGCAGACAAACTAAAGCAATTATTCCTGTGCATTATGGAGGAAAATCAGCACAACCAGAAGTTGTTACTGTATCAGAAGATGCAATGGGTGTTAGCCAAGCTGAAGTGCCCATTATAGAGGATGCAGCTCATGCAGCAGGCAATCGTACTGTTGCAAAGTATAACATGGCTTGTTGGTCATTTCATGCCGTTAAGAACCTTGCTACAGGTGATGGTGGAATGATAACAACCAATGACGATAGAATGTATAAGCAATTACTTTCGTTACGATGGTGTGGTATTGATAAAAGTACATGGGAGCGTTCACAAAAGAAATATGGCTGGGATTATTCAATTAGTGGCGTAGGATATAAGTATCACATGAATGATATTACTGCTGCTCTTGGACTGGCTCAGTTAGAACGCTTAGATGATCTAAATAACAAACGTAAACTTCGAGTGCTACAGTATCTTTATGAACTAAATGGATTGAAATGGTTAACGCTTCCTGAGTATGATAAAGATTCCTCATGGCATATGTTTACCGTAAGAATAGCTGCTGATAAGCGAGATGTGTTTATTGACTATCTCTTAGCTCATGGTATTTCTGCTGGTGTTCACTATAAACCACTAAATACATATACACAGTTATTTCCAGCAACAAAACTACCTGTTACTGATCGAGTTTGGAAAACATTAGTAACCTTACCTCTTTATCCCGATATGACAGATGATGAATTTACTGAGATTGTAGATGCAATTAAAAAATTTCACTAAGTATGCAGATTACACTTGGAGTACCAGTTCTAGAAGGTAAAGAACTCACAAAAGAGTTTCTTCAATCAATTGTTGATACAGTAGCTAATCCTGGAGAACTACACGTTATCTTAATTGATAATGGTTCAAAAGAAGAACCTTATGATGAAAAGGATTATAACTTTCCTTTTAAGTTAACAGTAAAACGCTACGAAGTAAATCAAGGATTTTATTTACCACTTCTCTGGATGTATCAGACGTATGGTACAAGTGATATTCTGGCACTTTGCCATAATGATATCTATTTCTATGAAAAGGCTTGGGATAATAGAGTACGACATGTTTTTGCTGCTGATCCACAATTAGGCTTAGTTGGATTTTGTGGTAGTCCTGAAGCAGATTATTATGGTGGTCGAGGTCGAGGAACTATTTGTAATTTTCGTGGAGAACGTGGTGGAATTGCTGGACCAAAAATTGATGCTCTAGTTCCTTGTGTCTTTCTTGATAGTTTATTTATGGCATTTCGAGCTAGTGCTGTACCTTCATTACGAATAGATAATGAAATTACTCCCTGCCATTTCTACGATAAGATTTGGTGTATGCGTATGCTTGAAACCTTTCATCATGTAGCTATGTTGGGTATTGAGATAGATCATATGGGAGGCACAACCTCAACTAAGGGACCCTATCAGGAAGATGCAAAACGCTGGTGCGAAGAGCATGGTTTACCTTTAGAGCAAGGAAGTGGTGATCTTGCTCTCTATCATGAAGGAGAACGTAGACTATTAACAGAGTATAGAGATCAAAAAGGTCTTATTCCTTGTAGAATAGATACTGCATATAAGTTATGGAAGTTTTAACAATTAAACCAGTTGAGAATGTTCGAGAAGCCTTAGCAATTAGAACAATACGAAATGAATGCCGAGAGTTCATGACAAGAGATAAAAGAAAGATAGGTATTACACAACAAGTAAACTGGTTTATGCGAACCTATCTTCCAAAGAAGCGAGAAGGTATAGTAACAGCATATCTAGGTTATTACGAGGATAAACCTGTTGCTTATGGTATGATTCGTATTGAATATGGTAGACCATTATTAACAGGAGGCTTATTAGAAAAATATCGAGGTAAAGGCTTAGGGAAACAGTTATTTGAGTATCTAACAAAAGAAGCAAGTATAGAGAATAATAAATATAAAAGCAGATCAGTATTTTTAGAAGTGTTAGAAACAAACTTTGTAGCAAAGAACTTATATATCAAACTTGGTTTTGTTGAGAAAGATAAAGCTAATGGTATTATTTCAATGCAAAAAGATTGGGGAGAATTTGATTAATGAGAATAGCATGTGCATATGATAAGACAATTACTGAATCGCCTAAAAAGGTGGGTAATTTGCTCTATGAGCTTTTTAAGGCAAATAATCATATCTTCATATTTGCAGATTCATTGTATAAGAACTTAACGGAGAATAAGTTAGAACAGCAGTTACGCATGAAAGGTTTATACCCTAATGAACATTATAGACAATTGATAATACTTGAGGATATAATGCAAGATGGTATTGACTTAAAGAAAGCTCAGTTCTGTAGAGATGAAGGTGTTGATATGCTTTTCGATGGCAGTGAGAAGGCTATCAAGACGGTAAATGATATTTCAGTACGAACAGTTTGTTGGCAAATAAAACCAACAGGATGGGATTAAATATGGAAAATGCAGCTCAAGATGCTCGACCAAGAGAAAAGAAGAAGTATACAACACAAGAAGTATTTGATGAGTGCTCTTGGGAAACAGTAGATTGTGATGAGCAACCTGACGGAAACTTACATATTGTCTGTGGTCTCGATGGCAATGCAATTGAAATACCCTTAGCTGATATCTTTCGAAGTATGGGCATTGAACCAGAGTTACTATTGGAGTTCTTAAAAGAAAAGGTAGAGAAATAATATGGAAAAGAAGAAAGTGGCAGTCGTTATATAAAAGTAGTACCATTTGACAATATTTATATATACTATAATTAGTCTATGACTAGTTTGTATAATAGAGAGTATTATCTAAAGAATAAAGAGAAATTTAAGGAGGCAGCAAAGAAATACTATAGAACTCATAAAGAAAAGGCTTATGAGTCAGCAAGAAAGTCTTATCTAAAAAGAAAAGATACTGAGGAGTATAAATTAGAAAGAAAAAAAACATTTGAAAAATATAGATATAGCCCAAAATCTATTTATAAGATAATTAAACAAAATAGTAAGAGAAGAAAATATATAGAAATATTATCACAAGAAGAATTTCTTAATTGGTATAAAAAACAAGATAAAATCTGTTTTTACTGTAAAATTCCTGAAACCATGATTTATATTCAAAAGTCAAAAAGATTAGAAGTTGATCGTTTAGATAATAATTTGCCTTATATTGAAAGTAATATTGCATTAGCTTGTGAATGGTGTAATGGAGTAAAAGGAAATATTCTTACTATGAATGAAATGATATTTGTTGGAAGAAGTGTTATGATGAAGAGGTGGCAAAAATGAGAATAGCTATTGTTTGTCCCATGTATATCAACAATAATAATCATCTTGACTTTACACAGCGTACTACGCAGTCTATTTCCATGAGCCACCACTTTATATGGATTGCAGTACATAACCACGTTGCAGAGCAGTACAGACCCCTAGAAGCCCATTATAGTTTTGTTCAACATCCTGATGAAACCTATATCTTAGAAGGTAGACAACCACAATCAGTTGCAAAAGCATGGAATGATGGTATTGATAAAGCAATTGAAGTAGGAGCAGATTACATAATTGTTATTAATAATGACATTCTTATGCGTAGAGATGCAGTTGATAAGCTGGTAGCCTTTGCTGAAGCACATCCTGATTTTGTTATGTGGACAATGGGTACATTACCTGATCCTTTCAATATGGAGAATGAGCCTTTAGATGAGAATTGGAGTGAGCATCCTTGCTTTAGTGCTTATATGGTGCGTAATGATTTCTTTACGCATGTGGGTAAGTTTGATGAGAATATCTTTCCAGCATACTTTGAAGATTCAGACATGCATGCACGATTAGCATTAGCTAATAAGAAGGCAGTCATTTATGGTGGCTCACGCATGTTTCATTTTGGTAGCAGAACAATTAATGTTGATGAAGACTTTAAGGAAGAAATGCCAAAGTTCTTCAATGAGAATGCTGCTTACTTTGTAAGAAAGTGGGGAACAATGAATGTTGGTGAGGTTGATGATATGCGAGCACTCTACTTCAAAACACCTTTTAATGATCCCAATAAAGGTTTAGATTCTTGGTAAAAAATAGGGTATAATTAACTCATGAAAAAGACAGGTGTAAATAGGCATTGCACTGTTTGTAATAAAGAATTTTATGTTCCTAAATGGAAACTTGAAAGAGGAGAAGGTAAATATTGTTCTTGGAGTTGTCATAATATAAAGAGAAAAGAATATATCCCTTGGAATAAAGGTTTACCAAGAGATGAAGAAACTAAAAAGAAGATAAGTAAAAAATTAATTGGTATAAAAACAGGTCGATCTCCAATGAGAGGTAAAAAGCAGTCTCCTGAAACTATTTCGAAGAGAGTTCAAAAGTTAATAGGTCAAAAGAGAAGTATAGAAGTTCGTAAGAAATTTAGTGAGATAAGGAAAGGAAAGAACTCACCATTCTGGCGAGGAGGAATTTCTAAAATAAATAAAGACATAAGACATTCTCTTGAATATAGAATATGGCGAGAGGCTGTTTTTGAGAGAGATAATTATACTTGTCAAAATTGTAAGAAGCGTGGAGGTTATCTAGAAGCAGATCATATAAAACCATTTTCTTTATATATTGAATTAAGATTTGTTGTTAGTAATGGGAGGACACTTTGTAAAAAGTGTCATAAAGAAATTGGATGGAGAATATCTAATAGAGATTCCAACGGAAGATTTGTAAGTATATAAATTATGGATAGTAAGATGGATTATAAGTTATTTGACAACCGATACACTAATCGGCTGCTTTGGTATAAGGATACTGAAGTACAATTTCAGAATAGAGAAGCACAAGTCCCCGAATGGTTAGCTTATAGATTAAGTAGAAAAGATGGTGCTACTGATTTCGTTTACGAGAATAAACTTGTTCCCTTTAATCCTGATAGCTGGAAGAAAGAAAGAAGAATGATATGGGGAGGCAATGTTAGCTTAGCTAATGGCTATGGTAATGTTGCTTATAATACCTTTAAGGCTCTGATGCAGTTAGGAGTAAATGTTGGCACATGGGGAGGATTAAGTGGTAATCCATTAAGTGGTTCTGAATTTGTTGACGATATTGTAAAAGAAGCAGTTGAAAAAGATCCCTATCCTGATTGCTTAGAGATTCAACATCAACAGCCACCAGCTTTTAAGCATAATATTATTGAAAAGCGTTGGGCATACTCAATGTATGAAACTACTCATACACCTCGTAGCTGGATAAAGATACTGAATCAGATGGATCATATTCTTGTACCCTCAACATGGTTAATTGATTCATGGAAAGAGCAAGGTGTTACCCGACCAATTGACGTGTATCAACATGGTATTGATCCTGAGATTTATTATTATATGGAGCGTCCTGAACGTGAAATGTTTACCTTTATTCATTATTGTCAATTATCTGAGCGTAAAGGAACAGGATTATTAGCAAAAGCCTTTGCCGATGAATTTGGTAAAACAAAGGATGTTAAGTTGATTCTTAAGAATATCTTTCCTATTTTTCCTATTAGTCCTAGTGTAAGAGATAGAGCTAATATAGAGTGTATTGCTCAGACAATGACGCAAGATGAAATGAAAGACTTCTTGTTTAATGCAGATTGTGCTGTTTATCCTTCTTCTGGTGAAGGCTTCTTACTTCCTGGATTAGAATGTATGGCTACAGGTATGCCTCTTATTACTACTGGCTGGTCTGGTATGGTAGATTATGCTGATAAAGAAGATACTTTATTGCTTGATTACAAAATGGTTCATTCAACAGAATTTGATATGATTTATAAAGAGTTCTATGAACAAGGCGAGAGTGCAGGAGATTGGGCACAGCCTAGCTATGAGGACTTACGTGCTAAGATGCGTTTTGTGTATGAAAATCGTAAGAAAGCAAAAGCAATGGGCAAGCACGCTGCCGAGCGTGTAGCCCGCAGTTGGAAGTGGATAGATAAAGCATCTGATCTTATTTCGATTATAAATAATAATATATAATAATTATAGATGAAACGTGGTAAGTATATAAGAACTGAAGAGAGTAAGAAAAAATCTAGTGAATCTCATAAAGGGTTACAGGTAAGAAGTTATAATCCCTTTTTTGGCAGAAAACATTCTAAAGAAACCAAAGAGAAGATAAGTAAAGCAAATAAAGGTAAAATTGGTTATCCTACAATGTTAGGTAAAAAACATTCCAAAGAAACCAAAGAAAAAATGAGACTAAAAGCTCTTGGAAATAAAAGAGCGTTAGGGTTAAGACATACCGAAGAAGTAAAGAGAAAAATAGCAGAAAGTAATAGTGGAGAAAGAAGTAATTTGTGGAAAGGTGGAATAACACCTTTGTATGCTCAGATTAGATCATGTATGGAATATAAGATATGGAGGTTAACTGTTTATAAAAGAGATAATTATACTTGTACAATATGTGGAGATAATAAAGGAGGAAATTTGGAAGCAGATCATAAAAAAGCGTTTTCATTAATTTTAAGAGAAAATAATATTTTAACATTTGAGCAGGCATTAAATTGTAATGAGCTTTGGGATGCTGATAATGGAAGAACGCTTTGTAGAAATTGTCATCAGGGAACACCCAACTGGGGTTGGAAGGCGGTGATTTGAAGATGAATGGGATTCAGATAGAATACTTTTTAGGTATTTATTTTGCAGTTAGTGCTTTAAGTCTTCCTTATCGTGGACCCTTTAGTGCTGATTGGGTAAGATTCATTATTGGAGTTGTACTTATCATTTTTGCAGCAGCAAAGATAAGTCTTATCTAATAAGAAAATAATGATGAAAGCGAGGTGATAATGAAGTATGAAACGAGATAAACTTGGTAGATTTGCTAAAGAGAGTAATCCTGAAGTGATTGTTTCTGTTATTCTTGATAAATCAGGAAGTATGGATTTCATTCGTCAGGCTACTATTAGTGGCTTCAATGAGTATTTAGGAACGCTAAAGAGTAAAGAACAAAACATTAAGTTTAATTTAACATTGTTCGATACTGAATCAATTGAGAAGCGTTATATCAATACTCCTCTTAGACAGGTAAGCAAGCTCAGCATGGAGAATTATATTCCTAATGCTGGTACACCTTTGTATGATGCAGTAGTTGATTCTGTAGAAATGCTCTTTGAAACAGTTAAGAATAAAAAGACACGACCATCTGTGGTCGTTGTTATTATGACTGATGGACAAGAGAATAGTTCACAGAAGCATGACCAAAAGTGTATGAGAGACTTGATTAAAAAGCTCCAAAAAGAATATAACTGGACATTTATTTATATGGGAGCAAATCAGGATTCTTATGCTAATGCAACTAATTATGGTATTTCAAAGGGAAATACTGTTAATTGGGGTTATAGCGATAAAGGTAGTAGAGCAGCATTTGTTGGAATGGCAATGGGAACAATGGCATATTCAGCAAATGTAATGAATACTGGTGGTGGAGGTGGAGCAGGATATAAAACCGATGCTTTCTTTAGTAAAGCACTAAAGAGCAAAATTGAGCAGGAGGTGAAATAATCATGCTGCATCAACATCATAATCATTCTTACTATTGCGATCACAGCAATGTAAGATATTGTTCGTATTGTGATAAAACCTATTGCACGAATTGTAATCGAGAGTGGGGAACAAACTCAACTTCTTGGACAACGTGGAACTCAGGTTTAGGTGGTTTAACAATGGGAACTCTGAATGCTAGTGGACACACTCATTCATAGTTTGATATACTTAATTAAATCGCTCATGTAATGAGTAAGAGGCAATCTTCCTGCTTAGGTTGCCTCTTTATTTTTTGTTCTTACTAAGCGAGCTTTATTTTGTGATTTTATAAGAAGAAATCCAATTTGAGCTATAAATCCTCCAATACTTCTGTTCTAGTTTCTTTTTAGTATCAACAAAATCTTTTATCTTATCTGTCATAGTCCTAAAATCTTCTAATTTTACTCGCTTTTTATAAAGTACTCATTGCCATCTCGCTAATTGCTATAAAGTACTTTTAGTTTTGTGGATGCAATATATCATGGCTAAAATAGCTCACCGAACACTGCATCCACATCTATGACAATACCCACAATTATATTCCTTATGCTTTTTATGCCCAATAATAAGACAGATAAGCTTTTTCATATTCCCTTTAATGCCTCAAAATAATGAGCCTCACATAATCCCCCTCGGTAAACATGACTAAAACATCCAAAAATAGCACAATATTTTTCACTTTTCATAATTGAACAGTTTTTTATAAACTGGATCAAACCATTTTACTTTATGTGACCACACCCCTAACCAATACCAGATATTGATTTTATCTGGAACCCATACTGATACGATAAATAATAATGCTGCAATGCTCATAAAATCACTTATTTTTGCGCTTAATCACGATATATTTCTTTTTTTACATTTTTAACCAACGATTCAGTGATAACTTTTTCTCCGTTAAGCGATAATGGGTAATTATTTCGATATTCTTTACACACTTCTTTAGCTAATGCTTCGATAGCTCTTGTGTTATTGGAAAGTTCTTCTAATTCTATTTTTACTATTTTTTCTGCTGTTGTCATGTTCTAAAAGTGATTCTCCCTCGGACTAAAAACTCACAATGGGCGGGGCACTTGTTGTCTCAAGCGGTTTTTCCCCGACCAATATCAATCTTTACTCCGAATGCTGATTCATATAATTATTATTATCGCTAAAATAAATATAATAAAACAAATTATCCATAAAATTGATCCAAAAAAATCTTTATCAAAATCATGTTCAATTCCTTTAGTAAAATCTTCTATGGTCATAGTTCTAAAAGTGATTCTTTTTTAAGATATAACCACATCTTAGCTGCTGCATTAGTAATATCCATATCCCATTCTGTGTTTAATCGCTTATTTTCTGTTCTTTCAGGAAAATCAGTTATATATTTTATCCCCCATCTTAATGTGTCAATTTTCTCTATCACCAAAATATATATATTTCCATCTTCTCCCACTATCTCCATTGGTAATAAATTTAATATTTCATCTGCTGTTGGTGCTGCAATATTTAATCCTAAATCTTTTGAAGCATAATAAAGCATAGCATTTTTTATTCGTTGAACATATCTCTCTTCATCAGTTGACCATACCCAATATATATCAGATTCTTGTGAAAATCCTGCTTCTTTTAATGCTTTTGCTAATTCAAGTGAAACTGTTTTCATATAATTGGATCTCCCATTTGCCTTTCTCTTTGTTCTCGAACAGACCTACTTAAATTTTCTTGCCAGTCTTCTAACATTTTTTCTCGTTTTGTTTCAGTAATAGTATCTAGTTCATAGTCATATCCATATTCTTCGTCAAAACGTTCTCTTGCTTCTTTTTCAGATGGAGCATAAATAGTAATCTCATCTCTTTCAGTATAAGTATACTCAATAACATATATATTATTCTCAAGA
>Ga0335069_10003177_pt1 | contig 24979 bp, 24 predicted proteins | sample Lox_Sample_11_FD_206714 | JGI IMG/M metagenome (GOLD analysis project Ga0335069, IMG submission 206714) | Soil microbial communities from Loxahatchee National Wildlife Refuge, Florida, United States - Lox_Sample_1.1 | ecosystem: Environmental > Terrestrial > Soil > Wetlands | place: USA... | reverse complement strand
GCGCGCCGCTCACCCGGCGAATCCGTCCTTGGCCGCCCGCAGGGCGGCGAAGGCCTCGTAGTCGGGACGGCCCTCGAGGCCCAGGCGGGGGGCCAGGACCGGCGCGCGCAGGAAGGGGTTGGCCGCCTTCTCCTGGCTGACCGTGCTGGGCGTGGTCGGCTCGCCCCGTGCGCGCGCCTCGAAGATCGCCTCGGCCCGGGCCTTCAGCGCCGGGGCGTCATCGACCGAAAGGGCGAAGCGGGCGTTGGACGCCGCATATTCGTGAGCACAATAGAGCCGGGTGTCGTCCGGCAGGGCGGCAAGGCGCGACAGGCTGCCCCACATCTGCTGGGGCGTGCCCTCGAACATCCGCCCGCATCCCAGCGGGAACAGGCTGTCGCCTACGAACGCCACGCCTTCGGCCGGCGCGTGGTAGGCGATGTGCTGCAGGGTGTGGCCGCCCACGTCCAGCACCTCGAACCGGGTCCCGCCCAGCCACACCTCGTCGCCGCCGCCAACGACCCGGTCGAGCGGCGCCACCCGCGCCACCTCGGCCGGGCCGACGATGGTGCAGCCTGTGCGGGCCTTCAGCACTTCGTTGCCGCCGGCATGATCGTGATGCCAGTGGGTGTTGAAGATGAAATCCAGGCTCCAGCCCTTTTCCGCCAGCGCGGTCAGCACAGCCTCGGCGTCCGGGGTGTCGATCGTCGCCGTCAGTCCCTCGGCCTCGTCGTGGGCGAGATAGCCGTAGTTGTCCTGCAAGCAGGGGAATTGAAAGATGGTCAGCGTCATGGCGGCCGTTGTTCTACCCCCGGATGGCCCCGGCGCGAAGCGCCCCTATATTGAATATCCGCCGAACCAGATTCGGTTTCGATAAGGACGCGCATGCGCCGCGACGTGGTGGAGCTTCGCCGGTTTTACGCCGGGCCCCTGGGCCGGGCCGCGCGCGACATGCTGGGCCGCAAGCTGTCCGAAACCTGGGGCGACGTGGCGGGCCTGGACGTGCTGGGCCTGGGCTATCCCGCGCCCATGCTCGAGCGTTTCACCAAGGCGCGCCGGGCGGTGGCCGTGATGCCCGCCGAACAGGGCGTTGAGGCGTGGCCGCAGATGGGGCCAGGCAACCGCACCTGCCTGGCGCGCGAAGGCGCCCTGCCCTTCCCCAACGCCCTGTTCGATCGCGTGCTGGTAGTGCACGGACTGGAAGAAAGCGACGACCCCCTGGCCCTGCTGCGCGAGGTGTGGCGGGTGATGGCGCCCACCGGCCGGGTGGTGCTGGCCGCGGCGGCGCGCAGCGGCGTGTGGTGCCATTCGGAAGACACCCCGTTCGGCTATGGCCGGCCCTTCACTCGCGCCCAGCTCGAACAGCTTGCGCGCGAGGCCGAGCTGGAGCCCATCGCCTGGTCCAGGGCGCTCTACGCCCCGCCGATCGCGAGCTTCGCCCGCCACGCCGAGGCCTTCGAGCAGGCCGGCGCGCGCCTGTGGCCGCGGTTCGCCGGCCTGATCCTGCTGGAGGCGGTCAAGCAGACCTTCGCGGTCAAACCCAAGGGCTTGGGCGCGCCCGCCCGCGTATTTGCCCCCGGCGCCTTGCGGCCCGCCCGCACCAGCCTGTCTATCGAGGCGGAAAAGCCTCGCTGAGCGGGGCGAAAACCCAAGAGTCGCTTGGACCGCGCGCACAATCGCCTTAGCTTGGCCCGCGAAATCGTATTGAAAAGGACGCCGCCATGAAGCTGATCAGCGCCATCATCAAGCCGAGCCGCCTGGACGCGGTGCTGGACGCGGTGACGGAAGCCGGGGCCTCGGGTCTGACCGTGACCGAAGTTCGCGGCTATGGGCGTCAGAAGGGCAAGACCGAGGTCTATCGCGGCGCCGAGTACGAGGTGAAGCTGCTGCCCAAGGTCAAGCTGGAGATCGCCGTGCCGACCGATGTGGTCGAAAAGGTGATCGAGGCCATCGCCCGCACCGCCAATACCGGCAAGATCGGCGACGGCAAGGTGTTCGTGCTCGACCTGGAAGCCGCCATGCGCATCCGCACCGGCGAAAAAGACGCGGCGGCGATCACGGGGTGAGAAGCGGCCTTTAGTGGCACGCTAAAGGCATGCGATGGCCAACGATTTGGCCTTAGCCGCGCCGAACGCCCGCAGCGCAAGCGAAGGGCCGGGCGCATCGGGAAGCGCCCTTACTTCCGGCTCAGCATGAACAGCGCCTGCTCGGCGCGCCAGTTCTCGATCGGGCGCATCGGATCGATGGCGCGGGCCGGCCGGCCATCGGCCAACGACGCGCACGCCTCGATGTTCAGGTCCAGCTCCTGGCACAGCTGGGTGAAATCCCTCAGGGTGCACAGGTGGATGTTGTCGGTGGCCCACCAGGGGATCGGCAGGGCGCCGGTCATCGGCATGCGCCCGCCCACCATCAGCGACCAGCGCACGCGCCAGTGGCCGAAGTTGGGGAAGGACACGATGGCGCGCTCGGCGATGCGCAGCAGCTCCGACAGCACGTGGCGCGGCTGGCGCACCGTCTGCAGGGTCTGGGACAGGACCGCGTAGTCGAAGGCGCGGCTGGGGAAATCGTCCAGATCATGGTCGGCGTCGCCCTGCACCACCGCCAGCCCCCGCGCCAGGCACAGGGCCACATTGTCAGGGCTGATCTCCAGCCCGCGGCCGTCGACGCCCTTGTCGCGGGTGAGCAACTCTAGCAGGGCGCCCTCGCCGCAGCCGATGTCGAGCACCCGCGCGCCGGGTTTGACCAGGCCAAGGATCGCGCGGAAATCCTCGCGCCGCGCCGCTTCGGCCGGGCTCATGAAAACCCTCTCGCGGCGCCCGCCGCGTCGATGAAGCCCGCCAGGGCCGAGCGCATCACTGGCTCGTCGAGCAGGAAGGCGTCGTGGCCCTTGTCGCTGTCGATCTCGACGAAGCTGGCCCGCGCGCCCGCCGCGTTGAGCGCGCGCACGATCGTGCGGCTTTCCGGCGTGGGATAGAGCCAGTCGGAGGTGAACGACAGGACGCAGAAGCGCGTCTGCCGCGCGCCGCGGAACGCCTCGGCCAGCACCCCGCCATACCCCGCCGCCAGGTCGAAATAGTCGATAGCGCGGGTGATATAGAGGTAGGAGTTAGCATCGAAGCGATCGACGAAGGTCGAGCCCTGGTGGCGCAGATAGCTCTCCACCTGGAAGTCGGCGTCGAAGCCCCACGACAGGCCGTCTCGCTGCAGTTCGCGCCCGAACTTGCGCTGCAGAGCCGGCTGCGACAGGTAGGTGATGTGCGCGGCCATGCGGGCCACCGCCAGTCCCTTTTCCGGGCGCACGCCCTGCGCCGCGTAATCGCCGCCGCACCAGTTGGGATCGGCCATGATCGCCTGGCGCCCGACTTCGTGGAAGGCGATGTTCTGGGCCGAATGGCGCGTCGTGGCGGCCAGGCACACGACCGAGAACACCCGTTCGGGATAGTCGGCCGCCCACTGCATCGCCTGCATGCCGCCCATCGATCCGCCCACCACCGCGAACAGGGTGTCGATGCCGAGCTGGTCGATCAGCATGGCCTGGGCGCGCACCATGTCGGCGATGGTGATCACCGGAAAGCTCAAGCCCCACGGCTTCCCCGTGTCCGGATTGATCGAGGACGGGCCGGTCGAGCCCATGCAGCCCCCGATGACATTGGAGCAGATGATGAAGTGCTTGGCCGGGTCGAGCGGCAGGCCGGGGCCAACGGTCTGGCTCCACCACCCGGACTTGCCGCTGGCCGGGTGCAGGCCGGCCACATGCTGGTCGCCGGTCAGGGCGTGGCACACCAGCACCGCGTTGCTCTTGTCGGCGTTGAGCGCGCCATAGGTGCGGTAGGCGATCTCGACCTGGTCCAGGCGCGCGCCCGACTCCAGGCGCAGAGGCTGCGCCAGGCGGACGAGGCCTTCGCCATCGACAGCGGCTGACCGAACAGGGTCTGAAATGCTCATTGCACGCCTTGGATCGCTTACCTTGCCTGGTGTCAACTGGAGCGCCTCTTCCCTGCGCCCCCGCCAGGACCTATGAACCGGACCGGGGCCCGGCACATATAGGGAGCGCAAGCACGAATGGACCGGCTGATCCTGCTGAGACACGGCAAGGCGGAAGCGAACGCGCCATCCGGCAAGGACTTCGACCGCGTCCTGACCGAGCGGGGCCGGCGCGACACCCTGATGGTGGTCCGCGCCCTGGTCGAGGCTGGCTTCGTCCCGGACGTGGCGCTGGTGTCGCCCGCTGCGCGCGCGCGGGACACCTGGGCCGCCGCCGCCGAAGCCCTGCCGGGAACCACGGCCCTGTTCGAGCCGGCGCTCTACAATGCCGAGCCGGACGTGATCTGGGCCCAGGCGCAGGACAAGGGCCAGAACTATGGCGCGGTCCTAATCGTGGCCCACAATCCTGGCCTGCACCAGCTCGCCGCGACCCTGGCTCAGCGCTGTTCCGACGCGCCGGACCGGATCCAGCTCAACGCCGGCTTTCCTACCAGCGCCGCCGCCGCATTCGACTTCCAGGCGAGCCGGTTCGTCCTCTTCACCGCCAAGGGCCTTGGCGGCGGCGCCGGTGGCTTCGCGCCATGACGCCGGTCTACAAGATCCTGCCGGCCGGCGAGTGGCGCGCCGCCCTCGCCGTGGGCCGGTTCGAAGGCTCGGCGGTGGACCTCCAGGACGGCTATATTCACCTGTCGACCGCCCAGCAGGCCCAGGAAACCGCGCGGCGCCATTTTCACGGCCAGGCGGATCTGGTGCTGGTGCGGCTCGACGCCGACGCCCTGGGCGGCGCGATCCGGTGGGAGCCGTCGCGCGGCGGCGCGCTCTTCCCGCACCTCTACGGGCCGCTTGATGTGGCCGCCGCCCTCGACGTGCGCGCCTTGACGCTTGGCGAGGACGGCGCGCCGCTGGTGGACGCGCCATGATCCACACCCTGGCCGCGGCGGCCCTGCGCCGCATGGACCCCGAACAGGCGCATGGCGCGGCAATCAGCGCCCTCAGGCTCGGGCTCGGTCCCCGCGACCGGACGCCGGACGATCCGGTGCTGGCCACCCGACTGGGCGCCCTGATCTTGCCCAACTGCGTCGGTCTGGCCGCGGGGTTCGACAAGAACGCCGAGGTCCCCGACCCCATGCTGGCCGCCGGCTTCGGCCTGGTCGAATGCGGGACCGTCACGCCCCTCGCCCAGGCCGGCAATCCCCAGCCACGCCTGTTTCGCCTGCGCGAGGACGGGGCCGTGATCAACCGGCTGGGCTTCAACAACCAGGGCCTGGACGCCTTCGCGCGCCGCTTGGCCGCCCGTCCGCGTCGCGGCGTGGTCGGGGCCAATGTCGGGGCCAATAAGGAGTCCCAAGACCGCATCGGCGACTATGTGACGGGGCTGAGGCGACTGTGGCCCCTGGCCGACTATTTCACCGCCAACATCTCCTCGCCCAACACGCCCGGCCTGCGCGACCTGCAGTCCGGCCCCGCCCTGGACGAGCTTCTGAGCCGGATCGCCGAGGCGCGCGCCGAGCTGACCGCCGGGATCGGTCCCCGCCCCCTGCTGCTCAAGGTGGCCCCCGACCTGATCGACGCGCAGATCGAGGCCATCTGCGACGCCGCCGCCCGCTACGGCCTGGACGCTGTCATCGTGGGCAACACCACCCTGTCGAGGCCCGCCTCCCTAAGATCAGCGTTCAAGGACGAGACAGGCGGCCTGTCCGGCGCGCCCCTGATGGCGCTATCGACCGAAATCCTGCGCCAGTTCCATGCCGCGGCCCGGGGCCGGTTCGCCCTGGTCGGCGCGGGCGGGATCGCCAGCGGCGCCGACGCCTACGCCAAGATCCGCGCGGGCGCGTCGCTGGTGCAGCTCTACAGCGCCATGGTCTACGAGGGGCCGAGCCTTGCGGCGCGGATCAAGCGCGATCTGGCCGCCCGGCTCAAGGCCGACGGCTTCGCCGCCGTCGCCGACGCGACCGGCGCGCGCTAGGCGCCCGAGGTGGAACACCCCCCCAGCCGCGAGCCCGTCACCCCCCTCGGCAAGGCGCTCAAGGCGGCGATGCGCTTCGGACCGGCTGTGGTGTTGGCGGCGGGCCTCGCCTGGGCGCTGTCGAGCGGCGTGCTGCGCCACCTGTCGCTGCGTGAGCTGCGCGACAGCCGCTTTGAGCTCCAGGCCTTCGTCCACGCCCATCCGCTCGAGGCGCTGGGCGGCTATGTGCTGGCCTATATCGCAGTGGTCAGCCTGTCCCTGCCGGGCGCATTGATCATGACCCTGACCGGAGGGTTCCTGTTCGGGCCATGGCTCGGCGGCGGCGTGGCCGACCTGGCCTGTTCGGCGGGGGCCGTGGTGGTGTTCGCCGTCTGCCGCCTGGCCGCCGGCGACAGCCTGGAGCGGCGCGCCAACCCGCGCTTCAGGGCGTTCGAGGACGGGTTCCGCAAGGACGCCTTCCTCTATCTGCTGACCCTGCGCCTGGTGCCGGTGACGCCCTCGTGGCTGGTCAATCTGGCGGCCGGCGTGATCGGCCTGCCGACAGGCAAGTATATCGCCGCCACCGTGCTGGGCTTTCTGCCGGTGTCCATCATCTACGCCAGCCTCGGCTCGGGCCTGGGCCGCGTGTTCGACCGGGGCGAGCATCTGGGCCCGCAGATGTTCTTGGCGCCGCGCATCGTCCTGCCCCTGGTCGGCCTCGCCCTCCTGTCGATCCTGCCGATCGCGCATCATTGGATTCGGGCGCGGCGGGGCGCCAATTCCCAACAAACCTAGCTGGCGTTTGCCCCCGGCCCTGGCGTGCGGTACCCAGGCGCCATGACGCAAGACGCGCCAAACCCGGCAGCGCCCCCGCCGGCGCCGCGTTCCGCCGCGCCCTGGGCCCGGAACGCCCGCCGATGGTTTTGGCCAGCGGGGCTGTCCGCGCGCCTGCTGGTGCTGACCGCCCTGTTCGTCATGGCCGGCGAAACCCTGATCCTGGCGCCCTCCCTCGCCGGCTTCGTACAGAGCCGCCTGGAAGAGCGCGTGCGCGCCGCCGAACTGGCCTCCCTGGCCGTGGAGGCCGCGCCCGACCAGATCGTCACCGATACCCTGGCCAGCCAGCTTCTGGCCGGGGCCGGCGTGGTCTCGGTGGCGGTGCAGAGCGACGGCATCCGCAGGTTGTTGCTGCAGGGCCCGCCCATGCGCCGGGCCCCCGAACTGGTCGACCTGCGCCGCTCGGACCTGGCCAACTGGCTGACCGAGCCGTTCGCCATCGCCTTCGGGCCCAAGGACCAGATGGTGCGGGTGGTGGCCAAGCCCCGCTTCCGCGACGGCGATTTCGTGGAGATCATCACCCCCCGCGCCCCGCTGCGCCGCGAACTGGGCTCATACCTCTTGGGCCTGCTGGGCGTGACCGCCTTCGTCGCCGTGGTCGCGGGCCTGCTGATCTATCTGTCGCTCGACGCCCTGCTGGTGAAGCCGATGCGACGCATCACCCTGGGCATGGAGCGGTTCCGCGCCGATCCCGACGATCCCCGCGCCAAGATCGCCGCCTCCAGCCGGCGCGACGAGATCGGCCGCGCCGAGGCCGAGCTGAACCGCATGCAGGCGGACCTGCGCGCCGCCTTGGCCTCGCGCGCCCGGCTGGCGGCCTTGGGCGAGGCGGTGGCCAAGATCAACCACGACCTGCGCAACATGCTGACCAGCGCCCAGATCGCGTCCGAGCGGCTGGCGATGAGCGGCGATCCCAGCGTGGCCAAGGTGCTGCCCCGCCTGGAGCGGGCGCTCGACCGCGCCGTGGCCCTGGCCTCGGACGTGCTCGACTATGGCAAGAGCGAGGAGCGCGCGCCGGTGCAGACCCCGACCGCCCTGCTGGCCGCCGCCGAAGCCGCCGCCGAGGACGCCGGCCTGCGGGGCCTGGACCACGAGGGAGGGCCTGCCGGCGTGCTGGTGCGACTGTCGATCGACCCGGCGCTGGAGGTAATGGCCGATCCCGAGCAACTGCATCGCATCCTGGTCAATCTGCTGCGCAACGCCCGCCAGGCGATCGAGAGCGCGCCTGAGCCGCATCCCTCGGGCCTGATCCAGCTGGCCGCCGAACGGCGTGACGGCGCGGTGACGCTGCGGGTGGCGGACAACGGGCCGGGCCTGCCGGCCAAGGCGGTCGATGCGCTGTTTCAACCCTTTGCGGGATCCACGCGCCCCGGGGGCACGGGCCTGGGCCTCGCCATCTCGCGCGAACTGGCCAAGGCCAACGGCGGCGAGCTGAACCTGGCCTCCACCAGCAGCGAGGGCGCGGTGTTCGAGCTGGGCCTGCCGGCTGTGTGAACGGGCCTAGTGGCTGAGCGCCACGCCTTCGCGGCGCGGATCGGCCGCGCCCACCAGACGGCCGCCCCGAACCTCGACCACGTGGAAGCCGGAGTCTTCGCCCTGGCCGGGCCGCAGGGTCACGCCCAGCGCCGCGAGCCCCTGGACCAGGGCCGGCGTCATCTTGTCGACCTCGCCGTTGATGGCCCCGCCGTGGGCGATGACGTTGGGCAGGGCGATGGCCTGGTCTGGCGGCAGGTTCCAGTCGAGCAGGCCGACCAAGATCTTGAGGTTATAGGCCAGGATGGCGTTGCCGCCCGGCGAGCCCAGCGCCGCATAGAAGCGGCCCGCGCGATCGAGCACGATCACCGGCGACATCGACGAGCGCGGCCGCTTGAGCGGCGCCGCCGCATTGGCGGCAGGCGCGCCGCCGGGATCGGTCGGGTTGAACGAGAAATCGGTCAGCTGATTGTTGAGCACGAAGCCGTGGACCATGCGGCCCGAACCGAACACGCTCTCCACCGAGGTGGTCATCGACACCACATCGCCCTGGGCGTCGACCACCACGAAGTGCGAGGTGCCCCCCGCCTCACGGGTGGCGTCGGCGGTGCGCGCGGGCGCGCCGGGCGGCAGGCCGGGCGGCGGCGGCGGCCCGGCCCGCTCGCCGATCAGGGCGGCGCGCGAGGCGGCGTAGGCGGGGTCGAGCATGCCCGCCACCGGGACCGACACGAAGTCCGGGTCGCCGACGTAACGGTCGCGGTCGGCGTACATCAGGCGGCTGGCCTCGATGAACTGAAGCCAGGCTTTGGGATCGGACGGCCCGCGCGCGGCGATGTCGGTGTGATCGAGCATCTCGAGCGCCTGCAGCAGGGCCTCGCCGCTCGACGGCGGCGGCGGGACGCACACCAGAAACCCTCGATGGGGGCGGCAGACCGCGTCGGTCTCCAGCGGCTTGTAGGCCGCAAGGTCGCTAGCCGTCAGCGTTCCGGGGATCGGATCGTCGTGCACGCGCGCCTCGATCGCCTGGGCCACCGGCCCGCCATAGAGGGCGTGCGGGCCTTCGGCGGCCAGACGGCGCAGCATGTCGGCGTAGGCGGGGTTCTTCAGCACGTCCCCGGTCCTGACCTCCTGGCCGTCCGGCTTGGTGAAATAGGCGACGATGTCGGGCGCGGCGGCCTGAGGGGCCAAACCGCCGTTGACGAAGCCCGACAGGCGCGGACTGACCACGAACCCCCGGTCGGCCAGGCGCTCGGCGTCGCCGAACAGCGCCGACCATTTCAGCCGTCCGTGCGTCTTCTGCGCCAGAGCGAGCATGGCCACCGCCCCCGGCGCCCCGGTCGAGCGACCGCTCAGCACCGCCGTCATGAAGGGCAAAGGGCGGCCGGCGCCGTCCTCGAACATGGCGGGGGAGGCCCCCGCCGGCGCCATCTCGCGCCCGTCGTAGGCGCTGACCTTGCGGGTCTTGGCGTCGTAGTAGGTCATGAACGCCCCGCCGCCGAGGCCCGAGCTCTGCGGCTCGACCAGCCCCAGCACCGCCTGGATCGCCACGGCCGCGTCGCTGGCCCCGCCGCCGGCCTTGAGCACCGCCATGCCCGCCGCCGCCGCCAGGGGATTGGCGGCGACCACCATCACATGACCTGGACGCGCGGCCGCCGGCGCGGGGCTGGGCGCCAGGCCGGCGATAGCGATCAGGGGCGCGAACAGGGCGGCGGCGAAAACAGACGGCTTGAAATGCATGCGGAACGCCCAGGCGGATACGGCCTCCATGTGAACCACAGGCCCCTGCCAGGTCCAGGGGGCAGACGCGGCCAGCCCGCCGCCGCCCCCAAAACGCCCGCGAAAAATTCCCTCAATCACCCGGTTGCGCCGGCGCCCCGTTGCCGCTAGTTTCCGCGCCCTTGCCGCAAGGCATGCGCGCCCGTAGCTCAGCTGGATAGAGCATCAGACTACGAATCTGAGGGTCGGACGTTCGAATCGTTCCGGGCGCGCCAAATTCCTTCCTAAAATTCAATATATTAGTACTTCGATCGAGTTGGGCCATCAGGCCTGTGCGAATCCGTGGAAGCAATGTGAGCGTGGCCGCGCGGGTCGCGTGGACGATTGACCAGTGCTGCTCGCACTACACCGGGCTGTCACGCCGCCACCGTTTCGTCCATTCAAACGCCACGGATTAAAGTCACGTGCCGCACGTAGGGGGTGTGCATTATTCAATGCCCTGACCGATCAAAAAACGCTCGATGTTGAAATTACCGATATGACCGCACAAGTACCTGAGATGCTGCGCTACGGCCCTGGCCTTCACCGTCCGATGCGCTCATGCCCGCTGGATAAATACCTCGATCAGTTTGGCGATGAGCCTGTTTTCGCATTGAGCAGCTCAGCCTGTTGGCGCAGCTACATCGGGACTTGGGAGGTAAAAAGCCGGCGCCTGTATCTTGTAGGTCTTGATGCGCAACTCCCAGACTTCACCCGCGCATCGCTCGAACACCTCTTTCCAGGATGCGGCGGCCAGGTATTCGCGAATTGGTATACTGGTCTGGTCAACCTGCCCTACGGCCGAATGGTGGACTTCACGCGTGGCGGCCCTGAATACGAAGCCAAGGTAGTATTGCGCTTCGAGCGCGGCGTGTTGATGGCCTGGGAAGACAACCGGCCGCATTCCGGGCCGAGCGATGTAAAGGACTCTTCGACCATGGACATGCTTATTGCCGGCATGTTCTGGGAGGCCGCAGTGAGCCCAAACCCCTAATAACAACTGGTCGTAAGGGTATACGGATTGGCCCGTGTCGTGCAATTTATAGGAGGCGGTATAACAGGAGCCGGTGGCGGCGGTGGGCTTCTGATCAAGGCTTTCCAACTCTCCGGCTTCCAGGCCGGAGAGCGGCGATGATTGGATTGATGTTGGCGGCTCTTATCGAGGCCGCGCCAGGTCAATGTGCTAAGCTAGGATACCCCGGCCCAATGGTTGGGTGGGATGCCGACAGGCATATGGACATCTGTGATCCAAATAGGCCGCCCAAAGCAGTGGCCCACGACCATTTTGACTATTCTCCCCAGCAGTCAATACGTCAGCAGCTCACGGCTCAGAAAGAAGCTGGTGTTTCATTTTGCGTAGAGCAAGTAGTGGAGGCGGGCGTTGCTCAAGGCATCCGAAGCGTGCAAGAACTCCAAATTCAAGCCCGGCGGCGCAATGCTTTGATTGTGTTGGGTCTCACTACGCGGGCCAAATCAAACTCTTTTACAGACCTGCTTACGATTGAAGACGTGAATAAATTGCCCGGAATTTCCAACCGATGAAGGACGGTTTGCTGAAGGATTTTACTGTCCGGCGCTGGCCAGTGCCTAGGCTCGAGGTCAGATCTAGAGCGTCACGGTGCGACGTTTGCTGTCGCAGCCGAACTCAGGCGTTGGGGATCAACTTCTCCCTGACAAACTCGATCCTGCCCATGAGCATCTCAGCATGCTCGCGGGTCGGGGCAACTCTGATCGGATAGCATTCGGACTTATCGCGTCCGGTGAGCACAGTTTCCGCCCAGTCCTCGCATATTGCGCAGTAGAGTTTCAGCGCTAGGGCCGGGGTCGGCGCGATGTCCGTTTCGAAGCAGGCCGACGGCAAATCGCCCACGACAACCCACTGCTCTGTTTCCCCCTTCATTTCGCCCGTGAGCGCGCGCGTAAAGCGGACAAGGAACAGCCCAATGATTCCCCCTACGCCATAGGCCAAGAGCAGATCTTGAATCGGCGGCGCCCACGAATGGGACTGAATGAACGCCCTGGCCTCGGTAGCCAGTGCATCAAGTAGGGGGCCTTCCCCCACCTGGTCTTCACCAGCTGCTACGCCCATTTGAAAGGTCGAAGTATCGATCGGAGGTGTCACGTCTTCGGCCCGCTGGAGTTGGCTAGCTCCTATAGCTCATAAACAATTGGGTCGCCCGGCTTCCAGCTCGGATTGATAGCCTTTTGCTGATCTTCCAGGCTGGGAACTCCCATCATATCGCTTGTGAAATTGTCCCAATTGTCCGTTCGGATTCGGCCGGAAATCATTCCCAAGATGTCGCTGAAAATGGAAAGCGGACCGAGGGATCGTGCGACCGTTCCACCGAATGCCCGAGCGATTCCCGGCCTGCGACCCCACCGGCCCGGATCGCCATTCGCCATGTGCTCTGCGAAGTGGTCATCAGGGTGCATCGGGCGAATGTTGTCGACGTGATCCTTGCCGCCATCCGCCTTCGCAATGATATGCGCAACGTCATAGTTTCTGCCGGTGACAGGATCACTGGGCCACGGAAGGCCCCACTTCTGCGACCACTCCCTGCGCAGGCGTGGATGGGCCGGGTTTCCAACCAAGGAGAAGGCCCCGCCGTCGTCGGGACCGGCTAGGCCATCGTCGTACAAATTGTTTGGAATCGACCCGGCGAATGCACTTGTCTGCCCGTCTGAAACTCCACCTGAGAGGGGGATTTGCGAGGGTGATAGCGGATGGGCCGTTGGATTTGTGTCCGGCAGTTGGCTGTCGTTGTCGCCATACTGACTGGCCATCGCACCGGCGGGGGCATTGCTTCCCGAGGCGTCGTCCTGAATGCCGAAGAAGTTGTTGTATTGCTTCCGCCTTAGAGCCTGCCTCTCCTGATCGATCTGCCAAGGTGATCGACGGTACCACTGAACAAGGTCGTCGCCTTCCAGGCTGGCGGGATCGACCGGACTATTCGGCATGGATTTGCGCCTCACGGCATGGGAAATCGCCGCCTTCTACGAAGGCGTGCGAAGCGAGTGTTTTTGGGAAAGGTTCAGGCCAACGGCGTAAAACGCGAAAGCGAAGACCTGTGATGAGCTACAAAATAATATCCGTACCGCGCCCGCTCGTCAAGAACAAAAACAGAACACTTCTCAAGTGAGAATTGGACAATCTTGTGAGGAGAATGCCGCCACATTCCCCTCATGTTCTGATGCGAACTTGCATCTGCGGCGAATGAGCCCATATTCGCCTCACCTTCTGAGGGGAACATGTACATCTGGGAAACGCCGGAATGGCCGAAATTCGAGTGGGACGATAGAGCGCTCATCGAGCCCCTCGCGGCGGCCCGTCTGAACCAAGGCCGGCTGCTCGGACGCATGCAGAGCCTTGGCTTTGATCTCCAGCTTGAGGCCCAGCTCCAAGCCCTGACAAACGAAGTCCTCAAAAGCTCGGAGATCGAGGGCGATATCCTCGACCACGCCAGCGTCCGTTCGTCCCTAGCGCGCCGCCTCGGCGTTCCCGAAGCGGCGACCACCCCGATCGATCGGCGGACCGAGGGCGTCGTCGAGATGATGCTCGACGCTACCCGCAACTTCGATCAGCCGCTTACCGCGGAACGCCTGTTCGGCTGGCAGGCCGCGCTCTTTCCGACCGGCTATTCGGGCCTCGCCAAGATCAAAACCGGCGGCTGGCGAAAGGACGTCGATGGTCCGATGCAGGTTGTCTCCGGCGCCATCGGGCGCGAACACGTTCATTATCAGGCTCCGCCAGCAGCACGTGTTCAGGAGGACATGGCCGCCTTCCTCGACTGGTTCGCGGCGCCGTCAACCACCGACGGCCTCCTAAGGGCCGGCCTCGCCCATCTATGGTTCGTCACGGTCCACCCGTTCGAGGACGGTAACGGCCGGGTCGCCCGCGCTATTGCAGATCAGGCGCTTGCCCAATCGGAGGGCTCGCCCCAACGCTTCTACAGCATGTCGAGCCAGATCCGCCGGGAGCGTGCGGAATACTACGCCATTCTCGAGCGCACGCAGAAGGGCGGCCTCGATGTCACAGACTGGCTCCAGTGGTTCCTGGCCTGCTTCAACCGCGCCATCGATGGCGCCGAGGCGAGCAGCGCGGATGTCCTGCGCAAGGCCGAGTTCTGGCGCGCTCACGAACGCGTCGCCTTGAGCGACCGACAACGCATGATTCTCAACCGTTATCTCGACGGCTTCGAAGGCAATCTCACCGCGAAGAAGTGGGCCGTCCTCGGCAAGTGCTCGCCGGCCTCTGCTCAGCGGGACATCGCGGACCTCGTCGACAAAGGCATCCTTAAGCGCAATCCCGGCGGCAGTAAGAACACCAGCTACGCTCTGGCCTGACGGTTCGCGCTCTGGCGTAGGGCGGAGGGCGATCGGATAGGGCGCCTGGGGTTCTGATTATGATGGCAAGATAAAAGGCGCACGGTGCGCGGGCCGTTTTTGGGTGAAAAGGCCAATGATTTCAAAGGAAAATCGCACGGTGCGTTGGGTGCCCGCACCGTGCGGATTTGACGGCCGCTGGGCAGCAGTTGCTCGCGCTCCTCGGCGGATAGTCCAAACTGCGCGGCGACCTCTTGCTCGACATCCGCAACGCGCCTCTCGCCTTGGGCGGCTGCGCGCAGAACAGGGAGCATAAGAGATTGATAATCGGGAATGGCCACGAGCTGGTTAGCCTCAATCTCTATTGCAAGCCCGAAACGCCGCGTTTCGGGCCCAGGACAACAGCTTCAGGCCCAAAATGTCGGCTGAAGGTGCGAGCTCATTCGCTCGAATCCCGTCGTAAACCTCGCTCATAATCGCTGAAAACAATAACGCGGAGTGATGCGGACCTCGTCCCACGTCTTCGTGGGATTTGCCAAGGCGGTCGGGCGCAAACCGCGCGGGATGGTCTTCAGCCTAGCATCGCCCCAGGCCGCGCGCCCTCACGCCGGCCGAGGTCCGCGCTCTACTGGCGGGCCTTGCGGGCGGCGTATTTGGCGTCGCGCTTGGCCTTGGCTTCGGCCGCGCTGAGCGCCTTGCGTTCCTTGCGCTGGGCGCGCTTTTCCTGAAGCACCGCGTCTTCAGCGGCCATGCGGGCCTGTTCGGCCTCGAACGCGGCCTGGGCGGCGGCCGCGCGGGCGGCGGCCTTTTCCTCGGCGCGCTTCTGACGGATCGCTTCGACTTCGGCGGCGCGCAGTTCCTCGCGCCGTTCGAAATCAGGATCGGTCCGCGCCTCGATGCGACGCATCTTCTGGATCAGGGCTTGCTTGGCGGCGGCGGATTGGCTCAGCCGGTCGACAAACCCGGTCTTCAACTTAGCTTGCATAGGTTCCTTTGAATTCCGTCTTCGGGGGGAAGAATCCCAAACGACGGCGGCGAGATAGCCGATTTAGCCCCAAGAGCCAAGACCTGCCTGCGGTCCGCGCGCAGGCGCCGCACGCCAAACGGCGGGACGTGAAGCGCTCGTTAACCACAATCGTGGCGCCATGGGGCCTGACCAGCCGGAGAGCTATGGCCTTGGCGCTCGATCATGCCTTGCCGCGACAGGATTTGGCCGCGCCCCCGCCTCGAACAGCGCCAGGCGACGCGCCGGTCCGCCTCGTGGACCTGCAGACCATCCCGATGGCCAACGGCGTGCTGGGCGTGGCCGAGGTCGGCCGGCACATCGGCTTTCCCGTGCACCGCGCCTATTACATTCGCGACGTGCCGTCCGGGCAAAGCCGGGGCGGCCACGGGCACAAGGCGCTGCGCCAAGGCTTCATCTGCCTGCGCGGATCGGTGCGCCTGACCCTGATCAAGGCGGGGGTCAGCCATGTAGTGGAGCTGAACCAGCCCTCGCGGGCGGCGGTGGTCAGCCCCGGCTGCTGGCGCGACCTCAGCGACTTTTCCGAAGACTCGGTGGTGATCGTCCTGGCGTCGGACGCGTACGACGAAGCCGACTACATCCGCGATTACGCAGACTTCCTGCGCTGGGAAGCCGGGCGCGAGCCCGCGCGGGCGGTGCCCTATCTGGACCTGGCGCGCGGGACGCGGGCGCTCGGCCCCGAGCTGGAGCTGGCCATGCGCCGGGTGACACGCTCGGGCCGGCTGGTCGGCGGCGAGGAGGTGAGCGCGTTCGAGCACCGATTCGCCGACTATTGCGGCGCGGCGGCCATGGTCGGGGTCGGCAACGGCCTGGACGCCCTGACCCTGGCCCTGCGCGCCTGGAACATCGGCCCGGGCGACGAGGTCATCGCGCCGGCCCACACCTTCGTCGCCACGGCCCTGGCGATCGACGCGGTGGGCGCCACGCCGGTGCTGGTTGACGTCGAGCCCGACACGGGCCTGCTCGACCTGGAGCGGACCGCCGCGGCGATCGGGCCGCGCACCCGGGCGATCGTGCCCGTGCACCTGTACGGCCATCCGGTCGACATGGACGGCCTGACCGCCCTGATCGGCGGACGCGACATCAAGCTTCTGGAAGACGCCTGCCAGGCGCACGGCGCGCGCTACAAGGGCCGGCGCTGCGGCGGCCTGGGCGACGCCGCGGCCTTCAGCTTCTACCCCACCAAGAACCTTGGCGCGCTCGGCGACGGCGGGGCCCTGGTCACCCACAACGCCGACCTGGCCGACCGCGTGCGCATGCTGGCCAACTATGGCTCGCACGAGCGCTATCGGCATGACCTTCTGGGCTGCAACTCGCGCCTCGATCCGCTGCAGGCGGCGGTGCTGGATGTGAAGCTCGGCCATCTGGACGACTGGAACGCCCGGCGCAGCGAGCTGGCCCTGCGCTACATGGCCGGCCTGTCGGACGTTGCGGGTTTGCATCTGCCGGCCGTGCGGCCGTGGGCCGAGCCGGTGTGGCACGTCTATCCGGTGCGCGCGCCGGGCCGGCGCGACGCGCTTCAGGCCTTCCTGGCCGAGCGCCACATCGGAACCAACATCCACTACCCTATCCCCGTACACCTGCAGCCTTGCTACGCCGGCCGCTGGGCGCCGGGAGACTTCCCCGTCGCTGAGAGTCTGGGCGGTTCGCTGCTGAGCCTGCCGCTCGACCCAACCCACACCAATCAGGAGATCGATCTGGTGATCGCGCGCGTGCGAGAGTTCTTCGGCGCATGACCGGCTCCGCGATCGACCTGGCGAGCCTCGCGCTCGACTACGAGGGCTTCCGCAAGCTGGCCACGGACGCGCGTCTGAGCGCGCACGAGAAGATCGGCTTTCCGGACGCCTATCGCGAGGGGTTCGAGGCGGCGATCCTGGCCGACATCCTGACCAAACTGCCGCGCCTGGCCTCCGACACGGGCCTGCGCGTGGCCGACATCGGCCCCGGCTGCGCGGGCCTGCCCCGGTTGCTGATCGACCTGTGTCGCCAGCGCGGACATGTGCTGACCCTGGTCGACGCCCCTGAAATGCTGGCGCAATTGCCCGACGCGCCGGGCGTGGTCTTCAAATGCCCCGGCCCCTTCCCCAAGGTCGCCGCCGATGTCGCCGCCGCGCTCGGCGGGCCGGCCGACGCGATCCTGTGCTATAGCGTGCTGCACTACATCTATGTCGACTCCAACCTGTTCGACTTCATCGACGCGGCCGTCGGCTTGCTGGCGCCCGGCGGCCGGGCCCTGATCGGCGACATCCCCAACCATTCCAAGCGCCGCCGGTTCTTCGCCACCGAGCGCGGCCAGGCGTTCCATCGCGCCTTTACCGGTTCGGATGCGCCGTACACGGTGGATTACGGTGCGCCCGCGCCGGGCAAGATCGACGACGCGGTCCTGACCGGCCTGATCCAGCGCGCACAGGCCGCCGGCTGCGACGCCTATCTGATGCCCCAGGCGGCCGGCCTGCCCATGGCCAACCGGCGCGACGACCTGCTGCTGGCGAGGCCCTGACCTTGAGCGCGCACAAGCCACTGGTGATCGTGGGCAACGGCGAGATCGCCGAGATGGCGTGTGAGTACTTCGCCTACGACAGCCCCCGCGAGGTGGCCGGCTTTTGCATCGGGGCGGAATTCATCACCGCGCCGACCTTGCACGATCGGCCGGTAACGCCGCTGGAGCAGATGACCGACCTCTATCCGCCGGACGCCTACGACGCCTTCGTCGCCATCGGCGACAGCCAGCTCAACCGCGTGCGCCGCCGGCTGGTCGATCACACCAAGGCCCTCGGCTATGGCCTTGCCAGCTATGTCAGCTCCCAGGCGTTCGTCTGGCGCAATGTCACCATCGGCGAGAACTGCTTCATCCTGGAGCACAATGTGCTGCAGCCGTACACCGCCGTGGGCGACAACGTGACCTTGTGGAGCGGCAATCACATCGGCCACCGCTCGGTGATCGAGGACGACGTGTTCATCGCCTCGCACGTGGTGGTGTCGGGCTTCTGCCGCATCGGCGCGCGCAGCTTCATCGGGGTGAACGCCGCGCTGGCGCATCAGGTCGCGGTCGCGCCGGATAACTTCATCGCCATGGGCGCGGTGGTCACGGCCGCGACTGAACCGGATTCGGTCTACAAGGGCCATCCCGCCGAAAAGCGCGCGATTTCGGCCAAACGCTACTGCCGCGCCCAGGACTGACGGCATGCGGGCGCGGCGCTGGCGGGCGGACGAAACCGAGCGCTGGAACGCGTTCAACGCGCGGGCGGTGACCGGCCATTTCCTGTTCGACCGCGGCTTCATGGACTATCACGCCGACCGCTTCGCCGACGCCTCTCTGGTGGTCGAGGACGCGGGCGAGGTGGTCGCCCTGCTTCCGCTGAACCGTGCGGGCGAGGAGGCCTGGTCGCATCAGGGCCTGACATTCGGCGGCCTGATCCACGGCGGCCTGGGCGCCAGCGCGGCGATGCAGGCGCTGGACGCGTGCTGCGAAGCCCTCAAGGCCGAGGGCGCGACGACCCTGATGTACAAGGCGCTGCCCTGGATCTATCCGGCCCGGCCCGCCCAGGAAGACCTCTACTGGCTGCAACGCCGCGGCGCGGCGCTGGTGCGGCGCGACCTGAGCAGCAGCATCGACTACCGCGCGCGCGGGCCCGTCTCCGGCCGCCGCGAACGCGGCGCGCGCAAGGCGGTCAAGGCTGGCGTGGCGTTCGCTCCGTCCACCGATTGGGCGGGGTACTGGACGCTGCTGGAGCGGGTGCTGGGCGAGCGCCACGGGGTCAAGCCGGTGCACGCCTTGGCCGAGATCGAGCGTCTCGCGGCTTGTTTCCCGGGCCAGATCGCCCTGCATGTGGCCACGCTCGGCGGCGACATCCTGGCTGGCGTGGTGATGTTCGCCTCCGCCCAGGTCGCCCACGCCCAATACATCGCCGTGGGCGAGGCCGGCCGCCAGGCGAGCGCGCTGGACGGGCTGTTCGACCGCCTCATCGCGCAGTACGCCGCCAGCCACCGCTATTTCGACTTCGGCGTCTCCACCACCGACCAGGGGCGCCAGCTGAACGAGGGACTCGTCCGCCAGAAGGAGGAGTTCGGCGCAGGGGCCGTGGCCTACGACGTCTACCGCCTGGCGCTTTAGTCCGCCGGTCGCCACATCAGACCCGCGCCGGTGCGGCCAAAGCCATCGCCGTTGTAGAACAGCAGCTCATGAGCCCCCACCCGGCAAGGCGCGCCGAAGCAGGTCATGGCCCGCTCCCACGGCCCCAGCGGTTCGGGGACCACGGGGCGCATCGGGGGGCGCGTTCCGGGCGCGAAGGCCCGGTCCATCTCGACCAGGCGGTAGCCGTCCTGGGTGCGCACTGACAGCATCAGCCGGTCGGCCCCGTCCGACTGGTAGGATACCGGCCGGCCAAAGCCGATCTCGCCCCTCGCCCGATCGGGCGCCAGCAGGCAGCGCGATGGGCCATCCCAGTCCCAGAGGGTTTCGCTGGCCATTTCCATCAGACTGTAGATCGGCAGCGCCTTGCCGCCTGGGCCCGGCGCAAAGGCGTCGCCGCCGATATAGAGCAGGCGATAGCCATCCGGTCGTTGTTCGACGAAAGGCGCGGTGCGGAACAGCCGCTCGCTCGCCCTTGGGCCAAGCATGGGCTCGCCCCCGCGCGCGAACGTCGCGCCCTGGTCGTCCGAAAATGCGACGCCGGCGAACAGGGTGTAGGGCGCCTCGGCCGGACCGCGGCGCCAGCCGATATAGAGCAGCGCCAGGCGTCCCTCGACCATCAAGGCCTGGGACGGATTGACGCCGTCGCAGTCGAACGCGCCGGGCGGACCCAGGTCCAACACCGGACCGGCCGAACGGCTCATCAGGCGGAACGGCGGCTCACGCTCGAAGTCGGCGGAAAACACGCGGCCGCGCAGATCCTCGTCGCACGCGGTGTAGAACACCCTCAGCCGGTCGGCCATAACGAAAGGCGTGGGCAGCATGGCGTGGCTGCGGGCGAGCGGCGCGCCCGAGGCCTCGAGCACGCGGCCAAGCTTGCGCCAGGGCTGCGTCATGGCTCTAAGCGGCGCCTTTGACCGCGGCAAGCGGGGGCGCGGGCGCGCGAGAGCGCCACAAGTCGAACATCGCGCCGAAGGCCGCTTCGACCCGGCGGGTGAAACCGGCCTCGTCGGCCAAGGGCCCGTTGTCGAAGCCCGGGCGCACCCGCGCCCGTAGTGCGTCAAGCTTGTTCGCGTCGGCGGCCAGTTCGGCCGCCTTGCCCACGAACGCCTCCGCGCTGTCGCACGCCAGATCGGCCAGGCCCGCGGCGTTCAGGATCGCCCGCACATACAGCCCCCCGCTGGTCGGCGTGGGCTTGGCCAGCACGGGCACGCCGTTGGACAGGGCGTCCAGGGTGGTGGTCGAGCCGGGCGCCGGCCAGCAATCGAACATCAGGTCGATCTGGCCGAACGCTTCGAAATAGGCCGCGCCGCCGGAGTGTCCGGCAAACGCGATCCGTTCTGGCGCGACGCCGCGCGCGGCGAAACGGGCCTGGGTCACGCGCTGCAATACGGGGTCGATGAAATAGCCGTACTTGAGCAGCAGGCGCGCGTTCGGCGCCTGGCGCAGTGCGGCGGCCCAGACATCGAGCGTGGCGTCGCTGAGCTTGGCCGGATGGTTGAACGAGCCAAAGGTCACTTGGCCGGTCTGCAGCGCCGGCGCGCGCGTGGGCGCCAGACGGCCCGCCGCGGGGCGAAAGGCGTTGAACACCGGGCCGATTGGCCACAGGCGCTCGGTGTACACCGCCTCCATCCCCGTCAGGTCCGCCGAGGCGTCGGCGTGCAGCACATAGTCCATCTGGTCCAGGCCGGTGGTCTGGATGAAATTGATCCAGGCGACCTGCACCGGCGCCGGGCGATGGGCGAACACCGGCAGACGCGAACCGGCGGTATGGCCCCAGCAGTCGGCCAGCACGTCGATCCTGTCCGCGCGGATCAGCGCCGCCGCCGCCCGGTCGTCCAGACCGCCGATGGGATGCGTCTGGATCCAGCTCGGCCACGCGGCCTCGGTCGCGGCCTGTTGAGGATAGAGGACGACTTCGACGGCCGCCGGATCGTGATTGTCCAGCAGGGGCGCCATGAACTGCTCGAGCTGGCAGCCCGCGAAGCGCGGCGCGACATAGCCGATGCGCAGCTTGCGGGCCTCGCGCGGCGGATTGGCGTGCGGCGCGGCGGGATGGGCCGGCGCATGCAACGCAACCCAGTCGCGGGCGGCGGCGAAATGGCGCGCGTCGCCGTCCTCGCGGAACAGCTGCGGATAGATCAGGAATTGACGGACAGCGGACGAGGGATTGGCCGAGGCGGCAGCGCTGAACGCCCCGCACGCCTCATCGATCCGCCCCTGGTGCTGCAGAGCCAGGCCATAGCCCAGCAGGCTCTGCGCGTCGGCCGCGCCATTGGCCAGGGCGAGGCCGCGCAGCACCCCCGCCAGGGCCACGCACCGGTGCGCGTAGAACTGGTCGGCCAGTTGGCCCGCATAGGCGGCGTCGGTCTGGCATCGGCCGATGTCCACGCCCAAGGCGTGGGCCTCGGTCAGGGCGTGCAGGGTGCGCGCCTTGTCCATCGCGGCCTCGGCCTGAGGGTCGCGGGCGCCCAACAGGGCGCTAGCCAGCCAGTAGCGGGCCTCAAGGTCGGCGGGGGCTTCGGCGATGACATCGCGAAAGATCTGCACGGCGACCGGCGCAGCCCCCGCGAGCAGCGCGCCGCGGCCGCGGGTGATATCGGACGAAGCGGACGGTTCGGTCATGGACGGGCTCGCGCGAAGCGCCAGCGTGGCCAACGAACGTGAATCCGCGGTTAACCATGTTGGCGGGCTGCGCCCGCCCGATCTTAAGGGCCGAAGCGTTTGACGATCAGCGCCAGGGGCACGGTGAAGAAGAAGTGCGACATGAACCCGCCAATGATCACATTTGGGTCGGCATAGTCGGGGTGATGGCTCGAGACGATCGAGATCGCGCCGTGCATCACGAGCCACGCCAGCACGGCGTAGAACAACGCGACCAGGGTCGCCTCCACGCCGCGGCGCCGGAAAAACGGCCACGCCAGGGCGAACAGCACGCCCCATACCGCGGCGAACGAGAAATGGATCGCCGCGCCCAGGACCGAGGCCAACGGTCCGAGCCCCGCCTGAACCTGGGCGCCGAACACCAGCCCAGTGGCGTTGGCGGGTATGCCGCCCAGCGGCAGCAGGTGCTCTGCGCCGACCCACACCACCGCCTCGTAGGCCCAGATGCAAACCCCGCCCGCCAAGCCTGCGGCGGCTCCCACCGCGATCGTGCGCGCCAATCCCGGCCGCGCGGGCGCCGCGGCGCCATCCGTGGACATAAGCCTCCCCCTCCGTTGCTTGGCGGCCATTTGGAACCCGGCTCATGCCCCGTCAAGCCCCGGGTCCCAGGCCTGATGTCGCCAGAGCCTCAGGGCCGGCGATCTCGCGCCCGCCGCACCCGGGCGCCCAGGGCTTCAGGCCGATTGAGGTCCTTCCTGATCTCGTCGCGCTTTTCGTGGACCGAAGCGATCACGAGACCCATCGGCACCCCCAGATCCACCAGCAAGGCTTCGGACAGTTGCAGGCTGGCCTCGACCGTCTCGGGCACCGCCTCAGTCGCGCCCAGTTCATACAGACGCCCGGCCTGGCGCGCGTCGCGCGCGCGGGCGACAATCACCATATCGGGACGAGCCTGGCGTGCGGCGGCGACCAGGCTCTCGACCGCCTCGGCATTGTCCATGGTGGCGACCATAGCCGGGGCCATGTCCAGGCCGCATTTGCGCAGGAACTCCACCCGCGCCGCGTCGCCGAAATATACCGCGTGGCCGCGCCGGCGTCCGGCCTCCACCAGCTTGGCGTCGTGGTCGACCGCGACCCAGCCGATCTGGTGTCGCTCAAGCATGTCGCCGACCATCAGCCCGACCCTCCCATAGCCGATGACCAGCACCCTGGGCGCGCTGGCCGCGCCAGCCTCCGGCGTCGCCAGGCCCGGCGGCTCGACCGGCAGGACGGCCGCGTGCGTGGACGAGCGACCGACGCTTTCGCCGATGCGGGTCAGGGTCGGAATGGCGAACATCGACAGGGTCGCGATCAGCACCAGGCTGCGGCCGGCCTCGGCGTGGACCAGGCCCGAGCCCATCGCCTGGGCCATGACCACGAAGGCGAATTCGCCGCCGGCCGACAGGATCAGCCCGACCTCCACGGCGCGCCGGATCGGCCGGCCCGACGCCTTGACCAGGACGCTCGTGACCAACGCTTTGAACAGCACCAGGGCCGCGACGCCGCCAAGAATCTCGATCGGGTGCGCCAGCAGGCGCTCGAAATCCAGACCGATGCCGACCGATAGGAAGAACAGGCCCAGCAGCAGGCCCTTGAAAGGCTCGATCGTGACCTCCGCCTCGTGGCGGAACTCAGTCTCGGCCAGCAGCAGCCCGGCGATGAAGGCGCCCAGCGCCATCGACTGGCCCGCCGCCGCCGAGGCTAGCCCCGCCCCGACCACCACCAGCAGGCAGGCGGCCATGAACAGCTCCTGGCTCTTGGCCCGCGCTACCGACTTGAGCATCGGCCGCAACACCGCGCGCCCCACCGCCAGGATAAGCAGCGGGGTGGCGATGGCCGGGGCCAGGGCGAAGACCAGGTCGGGGCCCGTCAATCGGGCGTGGCCCTTGAGCAGCGACACCGCGACCAGGATCGGCGCCACTGCCAGGTCCTGGAACAACAGCACCGCGAAGGCCGCCCGGCCGACGTCCGAATGCTGGCGCCGTCGCTCGGCCAGCGCCGGCACGATGATCGCCGTGGACGAAAGGGCCAAAGCCATGCCGATCACCGCGGCGGCGGCCGGCGGCTGGCCGAAGGCGGCGGCGACGAGGCCCAGCACCAAGGCGCTGAGCACCGTCTGGGCCCCGCCCAGGCCGAACACCAGCCGCCGCAGCAGGCGCAGGCGCTCGAGCGACAGCTCCAGCCCGATCATGAACAGCAGGAACACCACGCCGAATTCTGCGATCTCCGCGATGTCGGCCTGATTGGAAATGGTCAGGAGCGCCAGGAGCGGCACGCTCTTGGCCGCGGCCCCCAAGCCGTAAGGCCCCAGGATCACGCCGGCGCCGAGAAAACCCAGGATCGGGCTGATCTTGTAGCGCTTGAAGATGGGCACGATCACCCCGGCCGTGGCCAGGAACAACACCAGGTCCTTGTAGTTGGAAGGTGTAACGCCGTGATCCACCGCTCGCCTCGCGCCGCCAGGGTCAGACTATGGTCACTTCACGGCGGCGGCGAAAGACGGCACAGCTCAGGGCGCGCCCTAACCTCGCCCAGATCGGCGGCGAAGAGGGGATTGCGGCTAGGCGACAGGGAGATGCGGCGCATGAAGTTTGGTGCGGCTTTGACGGGCGCGCTCCTGATCGGGGCTAGCGCCGCGGCGGTTCTGGTTGGACCTGTCCTGGCGGAGCCGGCGAACGCCAGCGCGGCCGTGGACCTGACCCAGGCGCCGAGTTTCGGGACCTGGGGCTTCGACGCAGGCGGCGAAGACCGGTCGGTCAAGCCGGGCGACGACTTCTACCGCTTCGCCCAGGGCAAGGCGGCCGACGCCCTGGTGATTCCCGCCGACCACGCGCGCTATTCCCGCTTTGACACCCTGCAGGACCTGTCGGAGGCGCGCAGCCGGCAG
>Ga0335069_10003176_pt1 | contig 24979 bp, 22 predicted proteins | sample Lox_Sample_11_FD_206714 | JGI IMG/M metagenome (GOLD analysis project Ga0335069, IMG submission 206714) | Soil microbial communities from Loxahatchee National Wildlife Refuge, Florida, United States - Lox_Sample_1.1 | ecosystem: Environmental > Terrestrial > Soil > Wetlands | place: USA... | reverse complement strand
TCATTGAATTGAAACCCCTTAGGTTCTATACGTGCGCCATCTCGACGCCGTAGATCGAATGCCAGCTGGTTGCGGCTTTCAGCTTGTCGTTGACATTCTTGATGTTCTTGACGCCTTCGGTTTCCAGCCACTGACGGAACGCATCGGCGCCTTGCTTGGCGTAGACGGGGATGCCTTCTTTCCACGTCGCGCGGCCGCAGAGGACGCCGTTGAACTTCACGCCCGACTCACCGGCGAGTTCAAGAGTCTCGCTGAATTCGGCGTTACTGACGCCCGCGGACAAATAAATGAACGGCTTGGTCGCGGCCGCAGCGGCGGTGTGGAAGTGCTCGATGGCTTCCATTTTGCTGTATGCTTTCTGGCCGGCGAATGACTTCGTGCCTTCGACAAATTTCATGTTGACTGGCACTTCGACCTTGAGCACATCTACGCCATAGCGATCCTTGCTGAACTCGCGCATACTCTCAGTGACGATGTGCGGTTTTTTCTTGGCGTACTCCGCGCCCTTCTCGTCGGCGCCTTCTTCATAGCCCACGAACTCCAAGAAGTACGCGATGTCGTTGGCGCGGCACTCGTCGCCGATGCGCTCGACCCAGGCATGCTTCTTTTCGTTCACGTCTTTTGGATCATATGGCGTGTAGTAGAGCAGAATCTTCACGCAATCCGCGCCCGCTTCCTTCAAGCGCTTGGCGGACCAGAGATCGAGCAGGTCGGGCAGGCGGCCCGGGCCAGTCTTGTCATATCCGGTTTTCTCGTAGGCAAGCAGCAGGCCGGCATTCTTGGAGCGGCGCTTGGCGGCGGGCAGACCCCACTCGGGGTCGAGCAGGATGGCGCTGGCGTGCGGGGTGAGGACTTCGGTGACCAGCGACTTAAACTCTTCCATCATCGCGGAGGTGACTTCCGCGCCTTTTTCCTTGGCGAGTGACTTTTGCAGAGAGCCACGCTGATCCATGGCGGCGGCGGCAATCACACCGCGTTCGTTCGAAACAGCCTTCATACCAGCCAGTTTGCCGGGGGTGAGCTTCATACTTCCTCCTTGGAGTATTAGTGCGTAGAGTAACCAACCATTTTAAACCCGCCAGAGCAGTCATGGAAAATGACGTGGGTCAATCGTTGTGTCTTCACACAGCTTCAGACTAGTTCAGACGCTCTCCATGGCGTTACGCGGGTGTTTGACGCATGATGCATCTCGTTGGGAGCGAGCTTCCCCGGAGTTCCCGAATCAAGGAGGAAGTTATGAAAAAGCACGCTGCAACACTTCTGATTCTCACGCTGGTTGCGATGTCGGGGATGCTGAATGCGCAAACGATCAAGGCGCAAGTGCCGTTTGACTTTATGGCGAAAGGGCAGAGCATGCCGGCGGGCGAGTGCACGGTTCAGGCGACGGGATCGAGCCAGACGATTCTCCTGGTGACCTGCGGGAAGCAGCACGTAATGATCGCTCCGAATGCGTCGGAAACACTCAATCCGAGCGAAGCGACGAGTCTTCTGTTCCACAAGTACGGAGGCCGCTATTTCCTGGCCGGCGTGACCCGCGAAGGGGAGAATCGTGGCTACGAGATTCCTGCAACCAAGATTGAGAAAGAACTCCGCGCCCAGAACATCGCCGAGAGCAACGTAACGCTCCTGGCCTACGCGAAGTAGCCTAACGAAGTAGAAGTAAACAGCGAGGGGGCGGACTTGGATCCGTCCCCTCGTTCTGTTTTGCACGTGGAGAATGATTCAGCTTGGGTAGAATGTCCGGGTGCAAGACCTAAAGTCGACCCCTGCAAAAATCCTGGCGCAAGCAGCCCTTTTCTCGGGGCTTTCGGAAAGCGAACTGAATTTCCTGGCACACCGCGCCGTGCCGCGCAAATTCTCAACCGGAGAGATTGTTTTTAACGAAGGCGATCCTTGCGCTGGGATGTACGTGGTGCAGTCGGGGTCGATTCGCATTTTCAAGACGTCCGTGGCGGGACGTGAGCAGGTGTTGAGTATCGACGGCCCGGGCGGGTCGGTGGCAGAACTGCCCGTATTTGACGGAGGAAACTATCCGGCGTCGGTGTCAGCGGTCGAAGACTCGATTCTCTTGTTCATCGCAAAACAGGACTTCCACGCCCTGTGCATGACGCACCCCGAAGTGGCGTTGAAAGTATTGCGGGTGATTGGGTCGCGGCTGCGGAAGTTGGTGGGCATCATCGAGGAGCTCTCGTTTACGACCGTGCGGCATCGTCTGGCGGCGCTCCTGGTGCGGTTGGCGCGGCACGATGGCAAACGAGTGGCGGGTGGGGTCGAGATTATGCTTCCCGCCAGCAATCAGGAATTGGCGGCGCAGATCGGGACGGTACGGGAACTGGTTTCACGCAACCTGAGCCGATTCCAGACGGAGAAGCTGATTCAGATGGATGGGAGAAGGGTTGTGGTGGCGGATTTGAAAGGGCTGGAGGCCGAACTGGCGGAGGAGTAGAGCGAGCTGCGAACGTCGGCACTTTGCCCTCCGCTCCTCCATTCGCTACACTTCCAACATGAATCCGCCGAACCAACCGAACGTCAAATTCATACAGACTCCCGAGTACCGCGACAACTACTCCAACAGCGTCCAAATTCGCGTCAATGTCTGGGACTTCTTTCTTGTTTTCGGAACCATGCAGCAAAGCACCGAAACGCAGGTTGAGTTGCACAACTTTCAGGGAATCTACCTCAGCCCGCAACAGGCAAAAGCTCTCATGGCCCTGCTGCAGCAGAACGTGACCAACTACGAGGCTGCGTTCGGTGAGATCAAGCTCGACCCCCGCGCCCCGGTAGGTCCAGTTCACTGATGGCCAGAGGGCCACTCGCCTTGCCGAAACCGCAGTCCTCAGGTGCGCCGGCTCATTTTCCCTGGTCGCAGCAGTTTCTTGTGTTCGCATTGTTTTTCGCGGGACTCGTCCTCGCCCACGCGCCTCTTTTGCGCCTGCCTTACTTTTGGGATGAAGCCGGCTACTATGTCCCTGTCGCCCACGACCTCTACCTGACCGGTTCGCCTATCCCTTTTTCGACGCCGTCCAACGCGCATCCGCCGCTGATCATGGCCTGGCTGGCGCTCATTTGGCACATCTTCGGCTACTCGGTGCTGGTCACGCGGCTGGCCATGCTCTTTGTTGCTGCCTTCTCTCTTCTTGGGTTGTTCCGGTTCTCCCGCTTCGCCACGAATCTTTCTTTGGCGTGGGTCGTGGTCGCGCTCGTCGCCGCCTATCCCGTATTTTTCGTCCAGAGTTCGCTGGCGCAGGTCGATCTTCCCGCGGCCGGATTTACATTCTGGGCTCTGCTCGCTTATCTCGAAGAACATCCGGGAGAAATGGGGTTGTGGTTCTCGGCGGCTGCCTTGGCGAAAGAGACGGCAATCATGGTTCCGCTTGCTTTGTTCGGATGGCACGTGCTGACTTCATTTTTACCAGCGCAATGGAAGAGGCTGAGAGTTCCAGCCGCGCGCCGAATTCGGCTCCTGCATCTGCTGATTCCAGTAGTTCCCTTGGCTGCGTGGTTCGCCTATCACCGCCTGAAAACCGGCTTCTTCCTTGGGAATCCGGACTTCTTCCGCTACAACGTTTCTTTCACTCTCAACCCACTTCGCATCCCGCTCGCATTTGTCGTGCGCCTTTGGCAGACTTTCGGCTATATGGGGCTGTATGTTCTGAGCATCGCAACGCTGCTCGCAATGCTGAATTCTCTCCGTGCCAGAGAAAAAGCAACTTGTGCATTGATCGCCCCCTGGCAGCAATCGGCGTTTGCGTTTCTGCTCTTCGCCTATCTTCTTTTTGTGTCTGCTGTCGGAGGAGCCGTCCTGGCCCGTTACCTTCTTCCCGTGCTGCCAGTTTTCATCCTGATGGCCGTCTCCAAACTCGCCGAGCACATGCGCTACTGGAAGCTTGTGGTTGCCGCGATCGCCATGGCTTTCATCGGCGCATTGTTCAGCAGTCCTCCGTACGCCTTCTCCCTGGAGGACAACCTCGCCTACCGCGATTACATCGTCATGCACGTCGACGCAGCTCGATTCCTCGCTATGCGCGAGCCTGATGCCCGCGTGCTCACGGCATGGCCCGCGTCCGATGAACTTTCTCGTCCGGGGCTGGGGTACGTAAACCAGCCGTTCTCCGTGGTCCGAATTGAAGACTTCACCACGGCCCAGATCGAGCATGCCACCGCAGGGCGCAACAATTTTGACGTCGCTCTCGTTTTCTCCACCAAGTACGTTCCCGCCCGGCCGCTATTTGAAGAATGGAATTTCTGGCAACGCGCGAAAGAAAGCTTTTTCGGTTATCACCGCGATCTCAAACCCAATGACATTGCCCAGCGCATGGGAGGCCAGATTGTTTTCCACAAGGAAAGCAGCGGACAATGGATCGCAGTGATCAACTTTCGGTAGAAAGGCGGACATTCCCGCACTACTCGCTCAGCAAGTGACACGAGTGCGTCTTGATTACGGCCCAAACGGGTTTGCCTGGCGTAAGCCCCAGCGCATCGCGCGCCGCGAACGTCAAATTAATTTCGAACCGCGCCCCGGAACAGTCCACCGTTGCCGCAATCATTCCCTCGGCTCGTTCCAGTTGTTGTATGACGCCAAGCACAACATTGCGTGCGCTCAGTCCGCGGGGCATCTCGGTCGCCAGCAAAATATCGCCGGCTTGAATCCCGACGCGTAGATGCGCTCCTACATCCGCCCGAATGAGGGGTGTCTCAAGTTCAACAGGACCCGCGCCGAGCCGGCAGGTCATCGTACCGCGGTCTTCGTGTACGGCCGCGACCGTCGCTTCGAAGATATTCTCGAATCCCGAAAGTTGGGCCACCGTTTCCAATCGTGGCGCATGCATGACATCTTTCGGCCGGCCCTGGGCTACAATTTTCCCCGCCTCAAGGACGATAACCTCTTCACCCAGGGCGAATACTTCTTCGCCACTGTGCGTCACGAGCAGAATCGGAATCCGGTAACGTTGGTTCCACCGGCGCAGATCGGAAATAATCAACGATCTTGTTTGCCGATCCAGCGCCGCCAGCGGTTCATCCAGCAGCAGCGCCCGCGGCTCGGTGACCAGCGCGCGCGCCAGCGCTACACGCTGGCGCTCGCCGCCGGAGATTTGATCGGGATAGCGGTCTCGAACATGGCCAATGCGAAAACTCTCGAGCGCCTCGAGGCTGCGCCGTCTCCGATCCTCGGCTGAAAAGCGATGCAGCCCGTACGCAACATTCGCCTCGGCCGTCAGGTGAGGGAAGAGTGCGAGATCCTGCAACACGTAGCCGGTGCGCCGTTGCCACGGTGGCTGGTTTAGTTTCGATGCTGAAGAATAAACGGGCGAGCCTCCCAGAAGAATGAAGCCTTCATCGGGCTCCGATAGACCGGCGACGCAGTCCAGCAGCGTCGTCTTGCCAGCGCCCGACGCGCCAAACAGAATCGTGATCCCCGCCACCGCCCGGAAGTGCACGTTCAGCAGGAAACTCCCTTCCGGATTCGCGAATCGCTTCCGAATACGGATTTCCAATTCCGAAGATGCCACGCCCGAGGAGGGTGAGGGAATCCGGGGGGTCAGTTCCACAGAGTCACCGTCACAGCGCGCCGGTTCAGGCCGTACACCAGAGAGAGCAGAAGAAAGGAAATGATCAGCAGCACCAGCGCGGTTTCGTTCGCGGCGGAATACTCCGCCGCCTGTACGTGATCGTAAATATCAATCGAGACCGTTCGCGTCACGCCTGGAATATTCCCGCCTACCATCAGCACCACGCCAAATTCACCGAGCGTATGCGCAAAGCTGAGCGTGAAGCCCGTCAGCAAGCCGGCATTGGAAAGAGGGAGCACGATGCGGCGGAAAGTCTGCAGCGGCGCGTGCCCAAGTGAAGCTGAGGCCCGCAGCAGCGACGCGTCGACCGCTCCGAATGCCGCTGCAAACGGTTGCACCGCGAACGGCAGACTATAAAGCAACGAGCCGATCACGAGTCCTTCGAACGTGAATGCCAGCGTGTGCCCCGTGAGAGATTCCCACCACCGCCCCAAAGGACTGCGCGACCCCAGCGCCAGCAGAACGTAGAAGCCCAGCACCGTCGGCGGAAGCACCAACGGCAGCGCGACCAGTGCCTCGACGAGAAATTTCCATCGCCATCGTGAATAGGTGAGCCAGTAAGCGATGGGAACGCCGACGGCAAACAATACGGCCGAGACGATTGTCGCCAACCGCACTGTCAGCCAAAGGGCGTCCCAATTCATTTCATGGCTTCTCCGCGGGAATGCTGAAGCCGTAACTTTTGAGCAGGGCAGTGGCTTCCGCCGAGTGCAGGAACTCCAGGAACTTCCGCGCCGCTTCCTGCTGTTTCGAGTGCGAAAGCACAACGACAGCCTGGTTCAGCGTGGGATAGGAATCCAGCGGAACTTCCCAGTAGCGGCCTTTGTCCTTCATCGCGGGAGCCAGGGCATGTGACAGCGCGACCAGTCCGGCCTGCGCGTTCCCCGACTCGACAAACTGCGCCGCCTGCGAAATATTCTCACCCAGCACAAGCTTGGCGGAGATCTGATCGTAAATTCCGTCGTGCTTTAACGCCGCTTCCGCTGCTCGCCCGTAGGGCGCGTGCTGCGGGTTCGCGATTGAGATCTTCTTGATTGATGGGTCGAGCAGAGATTTCATGCCGAGTTTGGCCAGATCAAGAGCCGAGTCCTGGGGCACCCAGAGCACGAGCCGCCCAACCCCATACCGAAATAACGTCGCCCCATCGGCAATTGACTCCGCGATCAGTTGTTTCGGATAGTCCTCGTCCGCGGAAAAGAACATATCGAATGGGGCGCCGTTACGAATCTGTGTGGTCAGATTGCCGGAAGAGCCGAAAGTGAGTTTGACCTCGTGTCCGGTCTGCGCCTTATATCTGGCCGAAATCTCCGGCAATGCTGCGCTCAAATCGGCGGCCGCCGCGACCGTGATCTCCTGAGCCCAAACCGGGACGCAGAACAACGCTAACAACACTAGTCTCTGAAACAAACGATGGCCTCCCTAAAGCCTGACACCTGCTCCTAGACCAGCTTCGTCTTTGACAGCGGCATCTCTCGCACCCGTTTTCCCGTTGCGGCAAACACTGCGTTGTAAAGCGCGGGCGCAAACGGCGGCAGGCCCGGTTCTCCCACTCCAGCCGGAGGCGCGTCACTCGCCACAACATGAACGTCGATGTTTCGCGGAGCACGGTTCATGCGCGCCAGCTGATAGTTGTGGAAGTTGCTCTGCTCGATTATGCCGCGCCGCGCTGTGATCTCACTAAACAGCGCCAGGCTTGTTCCGAACACCGCCGCACCCTGGACCTGATTGCGAACGTTATCCGGGCTGACGACTGTTCCAGCATCCATCGCCGTCCAGACGTTGGGAATGTGCACTTGCCCGCGGCCATCCACTTCGACCTCAACTACCGTCGCGACATACGTCAGGAAGCTGCGGTGGGCTGCAATGCCGAAACCCCGCCCTTTGGTCACCGGCCGCTTGGCCCAATTTGATCGCTCCGCAACGATCTCAATCACGCGTCGCCACCGCGCCGTATCGAGCGGATATGCCTTCGCGTCCTCCGCGTCATCCCCCTTCGCTTCCAGAGGAACAATTCGCGCTGGCCCGACCAGATTGAGCAGATACTCAACCGGATCGCGCTTCGCGTTGTGGGCTAATTCATCAGCGAACGAGTGAATCGCAAACGCGTGATAAATATTCGCCACGCTGCGCAGCCATCCAATTCGCACGTGATAATCCGCCGGACCGTTTTCAGCCCGATGATTCGGTATGTCGAATGGCAGGTTGTTCCACCCAAGGCCCATCTCGTCGTCGGCATATTTCGCCGTCGCGTCAAACGTGGACCCAATCGGAGGGTATGTCGTCCGTTGCAGCCACGCCGTCGGCTTCCCATTCGCCCCAATCGCCGCCTTCATGTACATGGCCGCAACGGAATGGAAAAAGTCGAACTGGATATCATCTTCCCGCGTCCAGACTACCTTCACCGGCTTACCCAACTGTTTCGAGAGCACCGCGGCTTCCGCCACCTGATCGGGCTTCGACTTGCGTCCAAAGGCCCCACCAAGCAGCGTAACGTGGCACGTCACATCTTCCTTTTTGATGCCCAACACGTTCGCAATCGTATCCTGCACCGCCTGCGGGTTCTGCGTCGGAGCCCATGCCACAACTTTCCCGTCGCGAAACTCCGCCACCGCTACATTCGGTTCCATGGCCGCGTGCGCCAGGTGCGGAGCGTAATACTCCGCCTCCATGATCTTTCCGCCCTTGGCAAACTCCGCGTCCACGTCGCCGATGTTGCGCACCACTTTGCCCGGCTTTCGAGAGGTCTCCGTCAGTGTCTTGCGAAATTCGACGGAGTCGTACACGGAGTGCGGACTCTTTCCCCACTCGATCTTGAGTTGCTTGCGCCCGTTGAACGCGGCCCACGTGTTATCCGCAATAACGGCCACGCCGCCCAGCGGCTTGAACAGGTGCGGAGGCTCGACCGTATCAATCTTGATGATCTTCTGCACGCCCGCAACTTTCAGCGTTGCCCTGTCGTCGAGCGACTTGATTTTCTGTCCCAACACCGGCGGATGCTCAATCGACGCATACACCATTCCCGGCATCGTCGCATCCATCCCAAAGGTCGCCTTCCCCGTGACGATCTCCGGCAAATCGAACAGCGCATTACTCTCCTTGCCGATGTATCGCCACTCGTCCCGCGACTTGAATTGCAAATCTTCTTTCTTTGGCACCGCCAGGTTCGCTGCCGCGGCCGCCAGTTCTCCATATCCCAGCTTGCGCCCGCTCGCTTTGTGCACAACTATGTGCGGCTCCGTCGAGCACTCTTTCGCCGCCACGCCCCACTGTGCGGCCGCCGCACTGATCAGCATGGCCCGCCCGGTCGCTCCCACCTGCCGCATTAGCTCAAAATTACTCTTCACCGAGTGTGACCCATCCGTATCCTGATCGCCATACTTCGGATCGCCTGGTGCCTGCTCGATCTTCACTCGCTTCCAGTCCGCGTCCAGTTCATCGGCCACCACAATTGGCAACGCCGTGCGGCTGCCGCATCCCATCTCCGAGCGGTGCGCCACGATCGTTACCGTCCCATCCGCACCAATCGACATCCAGATCGTCGGATCAAATGGCGCAGCTGCGGCCTCATCGGCCGCCCATAGCGGCGACGGCAACACTCGCGCACTCAACACAAACACGCCCGATGCAAGCGCTCCCTGCAAGAAACCCCGGCGGCTGACATTCTCAATGAGTCTCATGCCAACTCCTTCGCGGCCTGGTGAATGGCCGCCCGAATGCGCGTGTAGGTCCCGCACCGGCACAAATTCCCCGACATCGCCGTATCGATATCCTGATCCGTGGGGTTCTTCTTCTCTTTGAGCAGCGCGATCGCCTGCATGATCTGCCCCGTCTGGCAATATCCGCACTGCGGTACCCGAATCTCCATCCATGCCTTCTGCACCGGATGCATCGGCTCAATGCCTTCGATCGTCGTGATCGACGCGCCCGCCACATCCTTCATCGCCGTCGTGCACGACCGGATCGCCTCGCCGTTGCGGTGCACCGTACACGAACCGCATAGCGACATCCCGCACCCATACTTCGTTCCCGTCAGCCCGGCCACGTCGCGCAAGTACCACAGCAGCGGCATGTCCGGATCGCCGTCAAACGTTTTCTCGTGCCCGTTCACCTTCAGGCGGATCATGGTCCCTCCTGCGTTCGCACCAAGGAATACGAATGGAATCGCCACTATCCTAGCCGGAGATGTGAAATTGTGGAAGTGGAGAACCGGACTCACCACAGAGACACCGAGTCACCGAGAAAAATCAGAAAAAAGGTTTCTCTGTGTCTCTGTGACTCTGTGGTGAACAGGCTTCTAACGGCGTCTATAATCGTCTGTCATTCAGGAGGCATCTTGCCCTACGACGATCTTCGCGACTGGATCAAAGCGCTCGAACGCGCCGGAGAGCTCAAACGCATCCGCACTGAAGCCGACCCCATCCTGGAAATCACCGAGATCACCGACCGCGTTTCGAAAAGCCGCGACCCGCAAGGCAACGTAGGCGGCAAAACTCTCCTCTTCGAAAACCTCAAAGGCCATCCCGGCCACAAGCTCCTGATCAACCAATTCGGCTCCGCCAGCCGCATGAAGCTCGCGCTCGAAGTCGACTCCCTCGACGAAATCGCCGACCGCATCCGCGCCTTCCTCGACGTCAAATCCCCCCAGGGCTTTCTCGACAAAGTAAGAATGCTCCCCATGCTTGCCGAGATGGGCAAGTTCTTCCCCAAAGTAGTCCCCGCCGGCCCCTGCAAAGAGGTCATCAAGCGCGACAACTTCTCGCTCCTCGATTTCCCCATCCTGCAATGCTGGCCGAAAGACGCGGGCCGCTTCATCACGCTCCCCTGCGTCATCACCCGCGACCCCAAAACCGGCAAGCGCAACGTAGGCATGTACCGCATGCAGGTCTACGACGAACGCACCACCGGCATGCACTGGCAACGGCAAAAAGTTGCCGCCGAACACTACCGCGAGCGCATGAGGATGGGCGCGATCCCGAATGAATCTGTGGGGCCGGGGCTCAGCCCCGGCCAGGCCGACAGTAGTTCCTCCGTCGACATCATGGCCCGTTCCTCCGGCGGAGCCCGTCTCGCCGACGGCCCCCGTCCCTCCGGCCGCATGGATGTCGCCGTAGCCATCGGCACCGAACCCGCTCTCACCTTCTCCGCCATCGTCCCCGCCCCGCCCGATGTCGAAGAGTTCATCATCGCCGGCTTCCTGCGCCAGAAACCCGTCGAGCTAGTGAAATGCGAAACCGTCGACTTAGAAGTCCCCGCCGACGCCGAAATCATCCTCGAAGGCTACGTCAATCTCGACGAACTCCGCACCGAAGGCCCCTTCGGCGACCACACCGGCTTCTACTCGCTAGCCGACGAATATCCCGTCTTCCATGTCACCTGCATCACCCACCGCAAAGACCCCATCTACGCCGCCACCATCGTCGGCAAACCTCCGCAAGAAGACGCCTGGATGGGCAAAGCCGTTGAGCGGATCTTCCTCCCGCTCATGAAGCTCACCATCCCCGAGTTAGTCGATGTCAACTTACCCATCGAAGGCGTTTTTCATAACCTGATGATCGTCTCCATCCGCAAGTCCTATCCCGGCCAGGCAAGAAAGGTGATGAACGCCATCTGGTCGCTAGGTCAGGCTATGTTTACCAAATGTGTAGTAGTAGTTGACGAAGACGTAAACGTCCACGACCTGGCCGACGTAGTGTTAAAAGTCTTCAACAACATCGACCCCGAACGCGACATCCAGTTCACGATGGGCCCGGTCGATTCGTTAGACCACGCCGCACGTCTGCCCGATTACGGCTCGAAGATGGGCATCGATGCGACAAGAAAATGGACCAGCGAAGGCTTCACCCGCCCCTGGCCCGACGAGATCACCATGGATGAGAAGACTCGTGCATTGGTGGAAGGGAAGTGGAAGGCATTGGTCAAAGAACTAGATCTGGAATGAGCGTTCGCAAGCCTCGGGGCCCTGATCATATTGACACTCTCACGGGTCAGTGAATACAGCCGGGTAAATGAAGGACTGGGAACTGGGAAGGGCACGAGCACTAACGATCTCTTCGAAGGGAAAAATCAGCAAACTTCGTTCTTGGATTTAGTGCCGGACAGTTCCGACATTTCCGGATTCCCCATACTCTCGTCCAGGAAGCGGGAAACTCTTATGAAATTACTCACAGCGGTGGTCCTTGCGGCACTCTCGCTTTTGTGTGCCTGTGTTCCCAAAGTCACTATGGATGTTGAAACCCGCGACTCGGGAGGAAACCTGATCGATCGCGGTACCATGACGGTTGACTCGACTTCGCGGAAGTTCCGTGTGGCATCCAATGGCACCATCCTTCTCACCGTTCACGGGGATGACAGCGCGGGGCTGCAAGACCTGAATTTCACCGGCGGCTTCTCCTGCAGCCGGCCCGGGCAGACCCAACAGGGAACCCTCTACGGAAGTGACAGCAACCTTCCGGGCAATCATCCGACCTCGGAGTCGTTTTCCAGCACGCTGCAGGTCCAGTGCGGCGGCGGAACCTATTCTGGTTCCGTTCACGGTTGTGCCAAGAACACCAAGAACAGTTCGAGCTGCACCCAGGATGCTACGTTTTGAGATTCCATGAGGAGTTGGCTGCGATTAGGGCAACGGTCGCCCCAGCGTTAGCTCACTGCTCGCTCAACAGGTTGGTCTTCCTGTGGTTCGGTGATTTCCTTGAACAATCCCGGCAGAGCAGCAGCGTCTTCCGGCGACTGCCCGAAACGCGCAGATCGATAGGCCTTCGTGAAGTTCGCGACTCGCTGTTGGAGGCGGGGGTCCCGGATGGCGGTGACGAAGTCCGTGGGCGTTTGTGAAGGCAATTTTCGCCAGCCGAGCCGTGCAAGTCGCGTCACCATCCGGTCATACCAGAGCGCGGCTGACTGGCGGGGCGCGCGTGCGGGATGTGCACGTATCGCGCGATTCCGTAAGCTGCTGACGATCCGGCGTAAATTCACGACAAGGAGAAGCAGACAGCCTGCGAGCGCCGTGCCGCCGATCCAGCGAATGGGAAAGCGGACCATGCGGCGATGGGCGTGGCGTGCCATTCTGAGCAGCGCGCGATGCTTGCGAACGAGCCAGCTACGAACGCCTTCCACGAAGCCTCGTGTGTTCGAGGCAGCGTCCTGTCCAAGCGCGCGCTGATGGCCGGAATCGTAGTTGATGATCCACTCGCGCCAGAACGAGGCCGCTGCGTCCATGTAAAGTTGCATGCGTGACCAGCCGGTGCGAGTGGGCAGGCTCCCGCCCGGTGTTGGATCGAAGCTGATCCACCCCTGGCCGGGAAAATAGGCTTCGACCCAGGAGTGAGCGTTGCTGGCGCGGACGACGTATTGTCCGGTGAGGTCATTGAATTCGCCCGTGCGAAATCCCGTGATCAGGCGGGAGGGAATGCCCAATGTTCGCAGCATCACGGCCATCGAACTGGCGAAGTACTCGCAGTGCCCCTCCTTCCTTACGAAAAGAAAATAGGCCAGCGGGTCTCGCGGAGTAGTGCGAGGCAAATCCAGCGAGTAACCAAAGTGGGTGCGAAGATAGGCTTCCAGCGCGAGCGCCTTGTCGTAATTGCTCGGCGATGAGGCTGTGATTTGTTCTGCGAGTTTGGCGATGCGGACATCGAGTGGTGGGAGTTTGAGATATTCGTTCGCCGCTTCCGGAACGGAATCCGGGGTCGACCGCAACTCCTCAGGGTCAACGACGGGAAGTTCGGAGTTCGCTTCATAGCGGCCGACCGGATGGTCAGCGTCCAAGTTAAAGACAGCATCGCCGGAGTCTGTACCGAGCAGACGATAATTCCCAGTCAGGCTGCGAGGCCTCTCAGCGAGAAAGAAGACGTTGGTTCCCAGCGGCTCCATGAGTACACGATAGTGAATGAGACGAGAAGCGGGCGCGGACGGAGTGCGAGGAGGCACGAGGTGATAGATGCCGTCCAGCATCGCCTGAAGCGGGCGCTGCTCGAACGAGTTTGACCATACTCTGCCATCGAAGGTATTCAGTGCGACCCCTCGCCACTTGAGGTCGTAGGCGCCTTGAACGTCATTCTGAATTTCGATGTGCATGACGACCGCGCTGGATTGCTGGATCTGACCGATGCGGCCGAGTTGTACGCGATCGGTGAAACCGGTGGAGACATCGCTCGTGGGCGTGTAGGCGGTAAGGTAGCGGGAGGAAACACGCGGCAGCAGAAAGAAGATGAAGAAGCTTCCACCGAGAATGAGAAGCACGAGAGCCGGGGCAATCGCGAGAAGGCGGTGGGCCATCTGCTGCGAATAGTGTTCCGTGCGCGAGTCTTGCGCGAGGACAGGCTCCTTGGTGGCCGAGTGCTGCATTTCCATCAGCACGAAAGTGATCACAGCGACGAGCAGGAATCCGGCGAAGGCGAATAGAAACAAACTGCCAACCGTAAGCACTGCAGCAGCCAGCACCATCAGGAATGAGAGCACCGAGAGCATGTAGTGGTCGCGCGTGCGCTGGAGCGAGAACAAGCGCACCACCATGGTGAAGAGCACGAGGTGCACCGTGGCGGTGAGGAAACTGCCGGAGAGAAGGAAATAGTCGGCGAAGTAAACGACGATATAGATCAGGGTGAGGTACGTGGTCCAGCGCTCAGGAATGACAAAAACCCGTTGCGCCAGGAGTTGGTAGCCACGCAAGACAAGGGCAATGCTGACGATTGTGACCGCGACAAGATCAAGGCCCCCCGTTGAGGCGAGAGTGCCAAACCCGCTTAGTACAAGCAGATAGAGCGCGAGATTAAAGTAGCGCTCGATCGCGCCGGCCATACTGCTTCTGGCTTGCGTCGGATTGGCGTTCACAGGCATGGGTATCGGTCCTTAATTATTGTTCGCGAATTAAGGCGGGAAGGGAAGTGTCGGGGGTAACAACTTGGTCGGACAGCCTCGATGGAAAGACTGATGCGGCGTCGGGAGAGCGGATCGCCATTATGAATAGCGCTTGAAAATTAGGACCGCAGGCTCAAAACGTGATTGCCAGCTTTCCCTTTCAGCGTATAATCCACCGATCCATTGGAACCTTCCCGTCGTGAGGTGCCTGATGATTCGCAGATATACGCCGCCGCGAGCGTCCCGCTCACAAGTATTCAGCCGCCTGACATTCTGGCTGCTATTGAGCTGCGGCCTTGCCTTCGCAGCCAATGTCGACAGAGCAACGCCAAAGGCACCGCGCAGCCGCGCAGGCCAGACCCCGCAAGTGAGCGCTATGGTTGCAGCCCGCTTCCTCGAGCAAGCCAGCTGGGGACCGAACGCGGCCACCATTGCTCAGGTACAGAACGTGGGACTAGACGGTTATCTGAGCCAACAGTTCAGCGCGCCCGCATCGAGATATACCTTACCGAACCAGCGTGGGATCTACTTCCTACCCCTCCAGAAAGAATTCTTTGTGTTCGGTACGCAGGGGCAGGATCAGCTCCGCCAGCGAGTTTCCTTTGCGTTGTCGGAGATTATCGTCGTGTCCGCTCAAAAAGTGTTTGACCCGAAGGGCATTGCACTGTGGATGAACATGCTCCAGAACGATGCGTTCGGGAATTTCTCCACTCTGCTGAAGGACGTGACTTTGAGCCCGACCATGGGGTACTACCTCGATATGGGGAACAATGACGGGTGCAGAACATGCGCTCCCAATGAGAACTACGCTCGCGAGGTCCTGCAGTTGTTTTCGATCGGCCTGGAGAAGCTGAACATCGATGGAACCCCTCAACTGGATGGCAACGGCAACCCCATACCGACCTATTCGCAGGACACGATCGAGGGCTTTGCGCACGTATTTACCGGCTGGTCGTATCCGCCGGTGCCAGGGACGTTCGCTTATTTCGGCTATCGACCCAACTTCGCGGGACCGATGGTGCCCTACCAAGGGCACTATGATCGCGGGGCAAAGCTCCTGCTGGACGGGTACACGCTGCCTGCAAACGGCAACATCAAGACCGACCTGGATGCGGCGGTGCAAAATATCTTTAACCATCCGAATGTCGGCCCGTTCATCGGCAAGCAGCTGATCCAGAAGCTGGTGACGAGCAACCCCAGCCCGGACTACGTAACCCGGGTGGCGCAAGTGTTCAATGACAACGGCCACGGCGTCCGTGGTGATCTGAAAGCCGTGATCACGGCGATCCTGCTCGACCCCGAGGCCCGACGTGGCGACGATCCATCCAAGCTGCAATCTTCGGATGGTCACCTGCGGGAGCCGGTGCTGCACATGATGGCGACGCTGCGTGCGGTGAACACGATTACCGACGGCCAGAATCTGATGTACTACGCCTACTACATGCAGCAGTATCCGTTCGTATCGCCCACGGTCTTCAACTTCTACCCTCCGAACTATCAGATACCGGGAACAAACCTGCTCGGGCCGGAATTCAAGATTCAGAACGACACAACCAGCATGGCGCGGATCAATTTCGTTAACGATCTGATCTACGGAACCATCAGCAACAGGACAACGATCGACATCTCCGCCTATGTCGCGGCGGCTAAGGATATCAACAAGCTGCTTGACCTCGTGTCGGTGAACATGATGCACGGCGCGATGCCCGACGACATGCGCGGTACGATTGCCACAGCGCTCGGCGCGACGCAAAGTCTGACGCGGCGCGCGCAGGCGGCGATCTACCTGACGGCAAGTTCTTCGCAGTACCAGATGGAGCACTGAGTCACATTTTGGAGCGAATATGAACCGACTCACTCGGCGTAGTTTTCTCAGAAGGACTTGCTGCACGGCTGCGGCAGGCGTCGCCGCCTCAAGCTTCCAGAAACTCGGTCTGGTCAGCGCCTACGCGCAGGGCACGGATTACAAAGCTCTCGTGTGTGTTTTTCTGTTCGGCGGTAACGACGCCAACAACATGATCGTGCCGTATGGCAACAGTGACTATCAGAACTACGCCAGCATTCGGGGCGGGCTCGCGCTGCCGCAGAATTCGCTCCTGCCGATTCAGCCGAAGAGCCTGAGCGTGCCGTACTCATTGCATCCGCAATTCACGGGTCTGCAGAGTCTGTTTGATCAGGGCCGGTTGGCGGCGGTCGTAAATACTGGGACTCTGGTGCAGCCCACCACTCGCGATCAGTACCTCCAGGGCCAAGTGCCGGTGCCGGGCAATCTGTTTTCCCACGCCGATCAGCAGCAGCAGATGCAGACTTGTGCGCTCAACACGTTCGCGGATGCTGGGTGGGGTGGCAAGGTCGCCGACAAGATCGAGTCGATTTACGGCAGCTCATTCCCGGTGCTGATTTCGCTGGCGGGCATCAACGTATTTGCTGAAGGACTTGTGGCCCGTCCCATCGAGGCGAACGGCGACCCCACACAGCAGTTGAGAGGTTTTTCCGGTTCCAGTGACGACAATGCTCGCCTGGCAGCGCTGCAGTCGTTGTTGACCTTCGGAACAGGCTTGTCTCTGGTGCAAGCCGCAAGCAGCACCACGTCGAATGCGCTAGCTGACGCAAAGACTTTGGCGGACGCCCTCGCGCAAGGCTCAGGTCTGCATACGCAGTTTCCGCAGACCGACCTCGGCGCTCAGTTGCGGGAAGTGGCGCTCATTATCCAGGTGCGCGCAGCGCTGGGATTGCCGCGACAGATCTTCTTTGTCGCCACCGGCGGTTACGACACGCACAGCTATCAGCTCAACCAGCACGACTACCTTTATGCCGATCTCAACGCATCCATGAGCGCCTTCTACAACGCCACTGTCGAACTTGGCATTCCGCAACAGGTGATGACCTTCACGCTGTCGGACTTCAGCAGAACCATGCTGCCCGACAGCACTTCCGGAACTGACCATGCCTGGGGCAGCCATCACTTGGTGCTGGGGGACTCGGTACTCGGCTCGGATTTCTACGGGAAATGGCCGACACTGGCCTTGAACGGTCCCGACGACGCCACCAGCGAAGGGCGCTGGATTCCGACTACGTCGCTCGATCAGTATGGCGCGACGCTCGCACAATGGTTCGGCGTGCCCCCGGGAGATCTGGAATCGATCTTCCCCAATCTGGTTAACTTCCAGAACCAGACACTTGGGTTTACGACGGGTTAGTGACAACAAGAGCTGTTGCGGCGCGGGGAAAAATACAAGCCTACGCTATCGGCATTCACTTGTAACGCGAACAGGTGGATATGTCCTGTCCAACGCGACAGTTGCGGTAAGTCACCTTCCTCTCGTGCGCATAGATCAGTCTCTCTAAGGTAGAAAAGATCAGATCCAAGAACTGCTTGCCCGTGCCGGTTCCAATCGAGACGGAGTCGTCTGAAACAACCGCCAACAGTATGGGGAAACTTCGTGAGGGAGGGTAGATCGAGAATTTGCCGCCTCGCAGATATCCTCGACGAATTGGACTATTGATGGAATTCCGCGGGTGGTGCTGCATCGAGGCGAGAAACGCGAAGTTTATGGAATCTGCGTCGGCAGAAGGCGGAATCCAGAGCAAGAGAACAATGCACCAGTTTCGGAGTGAGCGGCGAAGCACTTCGCACCTCCACAGTTCGTGCATCCGGATCTTGACCGGCGATGCAGCGACTGGAAGACCACACAGGACCGACATAGCATACTCCCGTTTCGGTGAGCATGGCTACGATCAATTCGCTGTTCCAAAGAGAGTGTGCAAGAAGTTGCAGACGAGCTTCCTTCTGAATCTGATTGCGCGACGCGAGTTAGTGAAGTAAACTGCCCGCCACGCCAAACTTGGCGCGGGGTGGCGATCATGCGCTTGCATACTTTACCCGGGCCCCGTGGACAAGCTTTTTTGAAAGCACATCCTGCCATCCACTTGGCTGGCCAAGCGGTGAAGAAGGAGGCGGAGTTTCTTCTTCACACAACGGCATTGCTGTTCCCTTCACTCATCCAACCGGACCCGACGGAAATTTACTTGACGCTGACAGCGCAGTGCAACTTGCGTTGCCTCGGATGCCGCTACGGTCGCGACTTTATGCCCGGTTCCCAGTTGTCTTTGGACACCGTGCTTAGCGCCCTGGATGATTGCCACGCGCTCAACATCCGCAATATCCGGTTCTATGGCGGGGAACCGCTGCTCCATCCCGACCTTCCGAAGATGGTGGAACACGCTGCCCGTCTGGGATTGCACGCGTTGCTCACGACGAATGGCGTTTTGCTGGAGAAGAAGTTTGATGAACTTTATGCGGCCGGTCTGAGAAGAATTGCTATCGGCATCTATGGCACGGAACACAGCTACGATTCCTATGTGCAGCGACGTTCCAAGTACCCTGAGATTTTGCGCGGTATCGCGGCGGCAAGGGAACGCGGAGGCAAAGACCTGTTGCTCGTCTTGGGTTGGTTGTTAATGCGTCCAACCTGCAACCTGGAATCGGTGCGCGAAGTATGGAGACTGGCGAATGAGTTCCAGGCTCCAATCGGTGTCAGCCTGGTTCATTATTCGCTCCCCTATTTCTCCGAGGGCCCGGAGCACGAACTGCAGTTTCGACCCGAAGACCGCCCCATGATCGAAGCGGTAGTAGCCGAGTTGCTCCGCTTGAAGAGACTTCGTCCCGAGTTGATTCAACAGTCAGAGATGGCCCTGCGATCGATTCCCGATTGGATCATGAAGAAAGCCGAAATGAGGGTTCCCTGTGATCGGTATAAGTTGATCTGGGTGGGCGCTGACGGCACGGTGCAGCTCTGTTACGTGACTTTCAAATTAGGCAATCTCAACGAAAAGCGACTTCGCGATATCTTGTTCACGAAAGAGCACGAACGAGCGGCTCGGGATGCGTTTCAACTGAAGTGTCCCAACTGCCACTGCAGTTACCATCATCGGGTTGAACTCTATCCGCCCACCCGTATTCAATACGCGCGCGACCAGTCGGCACCGGTCGGTGTGGCCCCGGAGCCGTGCAAGATCCCCGCGTGAGTGCCGTGTCATCCTCGGCCCGCGTTATCCTCGATCTAGGATGTGGCACGGGCAGGGAACTAGCGTCGTGGGGTGTCAGCGAGAAGGATGCTGTTATAGGCCTCGATCTCGATGGTGCTCGGCTCGTCGCCTCGCGGCAAAATTTTCCTGGCCGGACATTTGTGCAGGGCCGCGGCGAATTATTGCCGTTTCCGGAAAGCACTTTCCATCGAGTGATTTCCCGCGTTGCGGTGCCCTACATGAGCATTCAGGCCGTGGTTCCGGAAATCTTCCGCGTGCTCCGGCCTGGCGGGGAAATTTCGCTCAGTTTACATCCACCGCTTTTTACGCTTCACGAAATCGTGCGCAACGCTCTGCCCAGATTGCGCGCAACGATCTTCCGTTTGTACGTGGCTACGAACGGAGTTTACCTTCACTGCACTGGCCGCACGTTCGCGTTTCGTCAAGGACGCGTGGAATCATTCCAGACCGTGCGTGGGATTCGCTTGGCCCTGCGCCGCGCTGGGTTTGTGAACCTGTCTTTCCGCTTGTCCGAACCGACAGATAGTGGCAAGCCACGGCTTCTGCTCGCTCACGGAGAGAAGCCGGGACGTGGCGCCGCGAAAGATTTGCGATCAAAAAGCTCTGATGCCATTACTGCAGAATGGCGTGCGTGATCCCCTGCCACCATCCCGGGTTCACGCGCCAGCAATATACGGCGAGACTCTGAAGAACAATCATCGGGGGCAACACATAGAGGTACACCTTGTGGACGCGGCCTTCCACCATCCAATCTCGCGCCATTCCAAGCACAATCAGAAAATCCAGGCCGACATAGAAAATGCTGTGGTTGAACCAGTAATCGAAGCGCCCGATGGCGGCGTCCATGAGTTCGCACGTCGCAATGAAGATGAGCCGCCGATGGAAATCGGGCTTCGTCCTCCAGAGTATGGCGAGTGCGATGCAAGCGGCAAAGACGATCATGTCGCAGAAGGGAACCGACAGGAAGGCGTCCACGCCCGGTTGGTGGAGTACAGTGCCATCGAAGCGGGCCATGACTACCGCGATGGTGAAGCCCAAGGTGACCATCGCGGTCGCCAGCCCGGCGCCGAACCAGCCAAGAGTGCGGTGTACGCTAACCTTCCTCACGCGCACCAGACACGACTGAAGGATAAAGAAGATCATCCACGCCGAGAATGCTGCGCCGTGGATCCACAAAAGCCGCGGCCGCGGCGGATTTGCGTGAAACAGGTTGACGCTGACTGTGTGGCTGAAGCCCCATACCACCAGGCCGGTCATTACCAGCCCCATGCAAAGGTAGAAATATCGGCTCATGAAAATCTTGAGCTGGTTTGTCGTGCTGGATTCTTTCTCGATCGCAGCGAATCCCGCGTTGCCAATGGCCACAGTAGTGTCCCCCTCGGACACGAGAATGCGGGGATAATCCCCCACCCCCCGAATGCAGGGCATTTAACCACACTAGAGACAGGCTGTAAATTACCCTTCAGCGCCAGGCGCACGATTTTGTCGGAAGGGCGCGAAACCGGATTCGCGGTCAGCGGGCGCAGCGCTATTTCCCCTGTTGCTAAGCAGATGCGGATTCGCAACAAATACTAGAGAATGGTGTTCAATCAAATCAGCAGTGTTGTTTTTATGGAGGCTATGAATATGAACCGCCAAAGAGCTTGGCTGTGGCTGTTCAGTGCCGCGCTTGCAATGTCCTTCTTTATTCTGCCGGTCCGCAGCTGGGCCGACGATAACGACTACGACAACAATAATCAGGATCCACCGTCCCGCGTGGCGACGATGAACTACATTCGCGGCTCGGTTTCTTTTCAGCCCGGAGGCGAGGGCGACTGGGTCGATGCGGTGCAGAATCGTCCGCTGATTGCCGGCGACAATATTTGGACCGACCGCGGCTCGCGCGCGGAAATGCACGTCGGGTCTACAGCCGTCCGGCTGGATAGTGAGACGAGCGTGACTCTCCTGGACCTCGACGACAACACTCTGCAGTTGCGGGTCGCCGAAGGTACGGTGATGGTCCGCATGCTGCATATGGATCAGGACGATCTTGTCGAAATCGACACACCGAATGTGGCGTTCCGTGTGACTCGCGCGGGCGAGTTCCGCGTTGATGTACGTTCCGATGGACGCACCACGATTATTGAAGATGTTCACGGCCGCGGCGAAGTGGTCGGCGGCGGCAATACGTACACGCTGGTCGCCGGACAAGTGGGATCATTTACCGGTGACGACTATCTGACTTACGACATCGACTCGCTGCCCAATCCGGATGAATTCGATCTCTGGGGCTTTGAGCGCGACCGTCGCGAGGATCAGTGCCGTGCCGCGAACTATGTCTCCCGCGAGATGACCGGGTACGAAGACCTGGACGACTACGGCGCCTGGACCTATGCCGGAGACTATGGACAGGTGTGGATCCCGTCGGGCGTTGCCTACGATTGGGCGCCCTATCGCTACGGACACTGGGTGTGGATTGCTCCGTGGGGATGGACGTGGGTGGACGATGAGCCGTGGGGCTTTGCTCCATTCCACTATGGACGCTGGATCGTCATCGGTGGCCGTTGGGCTTGGGTACCGGGTCCAGTCGTAGCGCGTCCTGTGTACGCGCCTGCGCTGGTGGCGTTCGTAGGCGGCGGAGGTTTCCAGTTCTCCGTGTCGTTTGGCGGCGGGCCCGGCATTGCCTGGTTCCCGCTGGCGCCTGGAGAAGTGTTCGTTCCTTCGTATCACGTCAGCCGCACGTACGTGAATCAGGTGAACATCACCAATACGGTTGTGAACGTGACCAAGGTGACAAACGTTTACAACTACTACAAGACCAACAACACGACCGAGATCGCGCACGTGAACTACATCAACCGCACGCAGTTGCGCGGCGTGACCGCGGTTTCGCGCGAGACGTTCGTGAATGCCCGGCCGGTGGCGAAGAACACGGTTGTTTTGCAACGGCAGGACATCGAACGCGCGCCGGTTGGCCACGTGCCGACAGTTGAGCCGGTGAAAACAAGCGTGGTGGGGATTGGCAATCCCACGCGCAAAGTTCCGCCGCCAGCGATTGTGAATCGTCGTGTGGTTGCGGACCGCATACCGTCGCCTCCGCCGACTCCGTTCGCGCAGCGCCAGGACAAACTGATGGTGCGGCCGGTCACACCGCCGACCCAGCAGGTGCGGCCGATGCCGCCAGTGAATCGCGGGGACGCAAGGAACGACCGGATGGACGACCGGAGTGACGATCGCGGGAACCGGCCTGAACCGCCGGCGATGCGGCAGCAGCCGGTGCAAAGTCAGCCTGCGGTGAATCCACCGGCAGCCAATTCGCCCGCACAGCGGCCGGAATGGCAGCGGCCGGCGCCGAATTCGCCCGCAGTCATGACGCAGCCTGCTCCGCCGCAGCGGCCAGACACGGTCAATCCTCCGGGGCAACCGGGACGGCCTCAGGTGACGGAGCCGCCTCGTCCGCCGCAGGCACGTCAGCCGATGGGCAATGAAGACGAAAACCAGGTGCGTCCGCAGCAAGGTTGGACGCATCCGCTGGCGCGGCCCGCTCCTCCGGTGCAGCCAAAGTCGGAGCAGCAAGTGAAAGAAGAGGAGACGAAGTTCCACAACTGGGAACAGAAGCAACGGCCTGCTCCGCAGGCTCCTCCGCAGCGTCAAGAGAACAAAAAAGACGATAAGAAAGACGACAAGAAGCACTAAGCAGCAAGTTGGCTAGCTAAGAGGCGGAGAGGCGAAAGCTTCTCCGCCCTTTGCCTTATCGCCGCAGCTTCTTCGTTGTCACTCTGAGCGAAGTGAGGCGCACGCCGAACGCAGTCGAAGGGCCTCTGCCTCCGCCATCTGCTGCATGGAATCAAAGCGCAGCACCCTACGGCCGAATCTCAATCGGTGTCCCATCCGGCACCAGAGCCCAGATCTCATCCATCTCCTGATCGGCAACCGCGATGCAGCCGTCCGTCCAATCTTTCGCGCGATGCAGCCCGCCTAGCCATCCAAAGCCATTGGGTAGCCCGTGAATCATGATGTCTCCTCCGGGACTGACTCCACGCGCAGCAGCGCGCTTCTTATCTTCTTCATTCGGATAAGAAATATGAATCGACTTGTAAAACTTGCTCTTCGGATTGCGGCGGTCGAGGACGTAGCGGCCCTCGGGCGTCTTGTGGTCATCCTGCTGTTCCTTCGCGCCAACTGGCTTGCCCCCGAGTGCGACCATATATGTGCGAATTTCTTTGCCGTGCGCGAGCAGGGTCAACTTGCGTTCGCCCTTGAGAACCAGCACCTGATCTGCTTTCTCGTGCGCCACCGGCTGGGCCGGCGCGGCCAGTATCCCCATCAGTAACACTCCGATCATGCCCTGAGTATGTATGTTCCCCGCGCCGGGTGCTAGCCTGAAAGTAGATGCGGGTCCCGCGACCATTCCTCATGCTGTTCTTGCTGTGCGTGCTGGCAGAGAATGCTCTGGCCAAATCCGCCGCGAACTGGAGTGTGCAGTACGAGCCCGCCAAGGTCGTCAACGGCTCGCCAGTCCTGTTTCGCGTCACCGCGCCGAAAACTGCAAGTTCGCTGACCGGGTCATGGCTGGGGCACGAGTTCGAGTTCAGCTTCGACCAGGATAGGAAGAAATGGTTCGCGCTGGCGGGGGCGGGACAGGATACAAAACCTGGATCGTATCCGCTCGAGCTGCACGCTAAGACCTCCGCCGAGCAGACGATTTCGTGCTACAAGAAAATCCCCATCAAGCAGCAGAAGTATCCGCGCGTGCAGCTTACTGTGCCGGGCAAATACACGGCGCCAAGCCCCGAAGAGCAGCAACTGATCGCGCAGGACAAGAAAACAAAAGAAGAAATTTTTCACACCGTCAGCGCCGAGCGCGCGTGGCAGGGATCGTTCGTGCCTCCATCGGATGCGCCGATCTCGGAAATTTTCGGCATTCAGCGCGTGTTCAACGGAACGGTGCAGAGCACGCATCAGGGACTAGACTTCCGCGTGCCGAGCGGAACGCCGGTTCTCGCGGTGAACCGCGGCAGGATTCTGCTGGCGCGCCAGCTTTTTTTCGAGGGCGGCTTTGTCGTGATCGATCACGGGCAGGGGCTACTGACGCTCTACCTGCACATGTCCGAGTTTTCGGTCAAAGAAGGCGACGTTGTTAAGAAAGGCCAGAAGATCGGCCTGAGCGGCGGCACCGGTCGAGCCACCGGTCCGCATCTGCATTTGGCGGTGCGGTGGCAGGGAGTGTATCTGAATCCGGAGACGCTGCTGGAGATGCGGCTGCCGTAAGCAACTGACCGCCGGCTCGATGTTGGGCAGCTAAGGGTACCCCCCTCCCCCCCTCGGTCTCTTAGAATCAGGACTTTAGGAAGATTTTCCAGCCAAAGTATTCAAAGGAAATAAGTTAGAGGCAAAGTATTGATTCCATGATAGTTATGGGGAGTCCCATGGTCGTTTCCTCGAACTGCGAATGGCGTGATATGTCAAAGAGCATCCTCAGCTCCCACCTCCTGGGAGGCTGTTTATCCGCTTACAATTTCGGCTGA
>Ga0335069_10003175_pt1 | contig 24980 bp, 23 predicted proteins | sample Lox_Sample_11_FD_206714 | JGI IMG/M metagenome (GOLD analysis project Ga0335069, IMG submission 206714) | Soil microbial communities from Loxahatchee National Wildlife Refuge, Florida, United States - Lox_Sample_1.1 | ecosystem: Environmental > Terrestrial > Soil > Wetlands | place: USA... | reverse complement strand
AGCGCGCAGGGCGTGGATGTTCTCGCGCGGAATGCCGCGGCGCCTGAGGCCGACGAGATTCAATCCCCCGAGCCGGCAATGAAGCCCGATCGCGATGCCGTAGGGAATGACATCGGTCGTAACGCCGGACAGGCCGCTGATGAACGCGTAGCGGCCGATGCGGCCGAACTGCTGCGCCGCAGCCAGTCCGCCCATGATTACGCCGTCTTCGACCTGGACATGGCCGCCCAGCTGAACGCCGTTCGACAGCGTCACGTCATTGCCGACCACGCAGTCATGACCCACATGGCTCGCCGCCATCAGATAGTTGCGGTCGCCGATCGTCGTGATGCCGCGCCCGGAATGGCTGCCGGTCGAAATGGTGACGGTTTCGCGGATGACATTGTCGGAACCGACGACCAGCCGCTCGGGCGACGGCTTTTTCGAGCGCATCTGCGCTTCACCGCCCAAAACCGCATGCGAGAAGATCTGCGTACGCGCGCCGATCTCGGTGTTGCCGTGGACGACGACATGGCTGTGAAGCTTCACGCCTTCGCTCAGAACGACCGATGGACCCACGATGCAATAAGGACCGATCTCGACATCGGCCCCCAGCTTTGCGCCGGGATCAATCTGTGCCGTCGGATGAATTTTCATCGCCATCCTGCATGGTCCCGCGGATCATGGCGCTGAATTCCGCCTCCGCGCAGAGCTTGTCGCCGACAAAGGCTTCGCCGGCGAACTTCCAGACCGGCCCGCGCCGCCTCAGCGCCTTCACCGGAAAGCGCAGCATGTCGCCCGGCCGAACCGGATGACGGAAGCGCGCCTTGTCGATGGTCATGAAATAGACGATGCGGTTGTCGCTCGTGAGATTGAGCGTATGAACGACGAGCGCGCCCGCCGCCTGCGCCATGGCTTCGACAATGAGAACGCCCGGCATGACCGCGAAATGCGGGAAATGCCCCATGAAATGCGGCTCGTTATAGGAGACCGCCTTGTGGCCCGTGGCGCTCTCGCCCGGTCGGATGTCGGTCAGCCGCTCGACGAAAAGAAACGGCGCGCGATGCGGCAGCAATTTCTTGATGTGCTCGACATCGAACGTCAGCTCATCGGACATCGTCAAATCTCACCCGTTGCGATCCTTGTTGCGACGCTTCGCGAGCAGGACCAGAGCGGCGACTTCGCGCCGCCAGTCTTTCGCCAGCCGAGCCGGATAGCCGCCATAATCCGTCCCGCCGGGATAGTCGCCGGGCGGCACGCCGGACTTCGCCGCGACCCGCGCACCGTCGCCGAGATGGACGTGGTCCGCTATCCCGACCTGGCCACCCAGAATGACGAAATCGCCGAGTTCGCAGCTGCCGGAAATGCCGGACTGGGAAATAATGATGCAGTGCCGTCCCGTCTTCGTGTTGTGCCCAATCTGCACAAGATTATCAATCTTGGTGCCTTCGCCGATCACCGTGTCGCCGAGCGCGCCGCGATCGATGGTGGTGCAGGCGCCGATTTCGACATCGTCCTGAACGATGACACGGCCCAGTTGGGGAATCTTGGCATGGCCCGTCTGGCCGGAGGCGAAGCCGAAACCGGGTTGGCCGATCTGTGCGCCGGGCAGGATGTGCACGCGATCGCCGAGGAGCGCATGCGTGACCGTGACGTTGGCGGCGAGTTCGCAATCGCGACCGATCGCCACGCCGCGGCCGATGACGCAATTGGGGCCAAGCCGCGTGCGATCGCCGATCTCTGCGCCGGGTCCGATGACGACTCCCGGCGCAAGCGAAACATCTGTGCCGAGCCGCGCGGTCGGATGCACGCTCTCGCCGGGCGCCCAGCCGGAGGCCATATGGTTCGGATAGAAAAGCCGCGCGGCCGCAGCGAAGGCCTGTAGGGCGGAGCCTGACACGATGCGTGTCATGCCTTGCGGTGCTGGTGCTCCTGCGGCCTCCTTGTCGACGATGCAGAAGCCGGCCCGGGATTTCGCGAGCTCTCGCGCGGCCGCTTTGGTGGCGCAGAACGCAAGCTGTCCGGCGCCCGCGCCTTCCAGTGCCGCAACATCGTGGACAAGGGCCTTGAGATCGGCGCCGGCATCGACTGTGGCGCCGATCTGCGCACACAGCTCTGCCAGCGGAAATGGCCCATGGTTATCGAAGAAGCGGGGATCGGCCATCTCGAAGCAATTTGGGCGCCCTTCCGAAGAAAGGCGCCCTGGCCTCCTGTCAGCGCGGCTGCTGCATGCTCTGCGCCAGGTCCGCGGGTGGATTGGCGAGCTGGACCTTCACCGACGGCAGCTTCTGATCGAGGCGCTGAATGGCAATCGGCGTGATATCGAGGCCGGGCGCGCCGACCACGATCGCCTGCCGATCGATCATCAGATTGGCACCGCGCTCGGTCATCAGGCCCTGCACGATCGGACCGGCAACCGATTCCACTTGGCGCTGGGCAATCGCGACGCCGTAGCGGATCTGGTTCTGGCGTGTCTGCACCTTCTGCTGGAAGGCGGCCTGTTTGGCCTCGAAAGCCTTGATTTTCTGGGCTTTCACATCAGGCGCCAAAATCGCGACCTGCTGCTGGAGGGCCGCGCCTTCCTTGCGCAGGGCCTCGTTCTCGCCTTTGAGTTCCGTTTCGGCCTGTCTGGTCAGCGCCTGAACCTGCTGGGCGATGCTTTGTCCGACCCTTGAATTGCGCAGCAACGCGGCGCGGTCGATGACGAGAATCCTGGGGACCGGAGCGCCTTGCGGTGCGGGGCCAGGCTTGCCTTGGGCAAGCGCAGGCGCGGCAAAAAGGGCGATCGCGAGTGCGAGTCCCGTCGCGGTCAAGCTGGACCGCGAAGCGAAAGTCGAGAGTTTCATGGGATTTAGAGTCCTGTTCCTGCGCTGAACCAGATAATTCGGGGAGCGTCGTAAGGCTGTTTGACGATCGGCATGGCAAGATCGATTTGTACGGGCCCGAAAGGCGATTTCCAAGCGATCGCCAAGCCGGCGGAGACGCGTAAGGCCAGATTGTCTTTAATGCAAGGAATGCCGGAACCTTTGACGCAGCCGCCGATATTGCTGACGCCGATGCCGGAGGTGCCGCTGTCCAGGTGGCCGACAGTGCCGAAATCGCTGAAGAGCGAGGTGGAGATGCCGTAGTCGGCCGGCAGGAAGTCCGGAATCCGCAGTTCCGTCGTGCCGATGACATAGGCGTCGCCACCCAATGCGTTCTGACCGCCCGTGTTGAGCTCGCGGGGACCGACGCCGGCGAGCGCGAAGCCGCGGAAGCTGTCGCCGCCTTTGAAGAAGCGCTGGTTCAGGATGACGTTCTGTCCGTCCCAGCCCTGGATGTAGCCCCCGGTCTGCTTGAAGCTCGCGACGAACTTATCCCAGAGAACGGGATAGTAGATGCTGAACGAGTCTTCCGTGCGGATGAACTTTTCGTTGCCGCCGAAGCCCGCGAAATCCTGGTTGAAGCCGAACACGAAGCCGTGCCGCGGCTTTATGGGATCGTCAAGCGTGTTGTAGCTGTAGCTGTAGCCGACGGCCGAGGTGTCGAATGTGCCGGCTGCTTCCTGGATGACAGTTCCCGCGCCAAGGAAGGGCGTCAGGCTCGACACGCTGAACGTATAGCGCAAGCCCACTGCGCCGTATTCCGACGTCGGAAAGCCTAGACGAACGCCGGCCGACGTCGTGTCGCCGGTGTAGTCGGCCTGCTGGAAGTAAAGGATGGTCTTGTAGATGTCGAAGCCGGCCGTCAGCGGACGGTCCATGAAATAGGGCTCGGTGAAGCTGAGCGCTGCCTGTTTTTCGTAGGTCGAAAGCTCAAGGCTCGCTTTCAGATACTGGCCTTTGCCGAACAGGTTTCGCTCGGTGTAGCTGAACTGACCGACAAAGGAACTCTGCGAGGAATAACCGGCGCCCAGCGAAAGTTCGCCCGTCGACTGTTCCGTCACGCTGACATTCAGCACGGTGCGATCGGGCGAGGAGCCCTGCGTCGTCTTGACGTCTACGTCCTTGAAGAAGCCGAGCGACTTGATGCGCGTGCGTGACCGGTCGACCAGCACGCGATTGAAGGCGTCACCCTCGGTGAGACGGAACTCGCGCCTGATGACCTTGTCGAGCGTACGCGTGTTGCCGGTGATGTTGATCTTTTCGATATAGACGCGGCTGCCCTGCTCGACATCGAACACGACGTCGATCGTGCGGTTCTCGCGATTGCGGCGGATGCGCGGATGGACTTCCGCGAAAGCGTAGCCTTTCGAACCCGCCGAATTTGTCAAAATATCGATCGATTTGTCGACGAGTTCGGCGTTGTAGACCGAGCCGTCCTTGATCGGAATCAACGGCCGCAGCACCCGCGGCGACAGCTCCTTGATCTTCGAATTTATGATGACGTGGCCGAAATGGTAGAGCTGGCCTTCGTCGACCGTGAAGGTGATGTAGAAGTTCTCGCGGTCCGGCGTCAGCTCGGCGACGGCGGAAACCACGCGGAAGTCTGCATAGCCCTGTTTCAGATAGAAGCGCCGCAGCTGCTCACGATCGAAGGTCAGGCGGTCCGGATCGTAGTTGTCGTTGGACGCGAGGAACTTCCACCATTCCGAAGTTTCCGTCGCGATCTGCGAGCGCAGCGTATCGTCGTCGAAAACCTTGTTGCCGATGAAGGAGATGCGAGCGACGCCTGTCGTCGGACCTTCGTTGATCGAGAAGATGAGATCGACGCGGTTCTGCGGGCGCTGGATGATCTGCGGGTCGACCGTGGCGGCGAATTTGCCGTTTCGGCGATAGAGCTCGATGATGCGCTGGACGTCGGCCTGCACCTTGGAGCGCGTGAAGACCGTGCGCGGCTTCATCTGCACTTCCTTGGTCAGGTCCTTTTCCGAGACCTTGTCGTTACCTTCGAACACGACCTGGTTGATGATCGGGTTCTCGACGACGTTGATCGTCAGAGTCGAACCGTCCCAATTGAATTTTACGTCGGCGAAAAGACCGGTCGCGAACAATGTCTTCAGGGATCTGTCGACGGCTTGTTCGTCGTACGGATCGCCGACATGGACGGTGACGTAGGAAAGAACGGTCGCCGCCTCGATGCGCTGTGTGCCCGTGACCGCGATATGCTGGATCGGGGGGCCTTGCGGCGCAGTCGTTTCAGACGCGCCCATATGGGGCTGCGGGTTGAGTGCCTGGCCGAATCCCGGTGTAACGGCAACGGACGACAGCAACATAGCCAGCGCGGCGCGCCGGCGCTGAAGGGAAAGATAGGCGAGCAGGTTCATCCAGCCGTCTCATGATTCCCGCCAGCGGACACTTGGAATGACCGCGGACGCAAGTTCGATTCAAAATAGCTTTAGGTCATTCCAGGTTTCGAGAAGCACTAGCCCCAGTATGACAGCAAGCCCCAAGCGGAACCCCACGTCCTGGGCACGCGCACCCAACGGACGCCCCAGAACCGCCTCGAATCCATAGTACAGAAGGTGGCCTCCGTCGAGCAGTGGAATCGGAAAAAGGTTTACCAGGCCGATGCTTACGGAAATGAAGGCGGCGAGTTTGATGAGCGAGAGAAGGCTGATCTGGGCAACCTGCGCGGCCAGCTTGCCAATCCCCAGAGGCCCGTGAAGCTGGCTGACGGCGGAGCTGCCGGCGAATATCCGGCTCACCATGTCCAAAGTCGTCTGGACGATCAGCCAGGTCGTGTGGCCAGCCTCGGACAGCGCGCCGGCGAAGCCCAGATGAACGATCTGCGGCTTAACGCCCAGGATGCCCAGCCGTCCCAGCTTTTCGGTCTCGCCGAACGGATCCCTGACGATAGCAAGGCGCGGCGTCACGTGCAGAACGATATCTTTGCCGGCGCGCGCCACCGTTACAGTCAGGGGCTCTCCCGGCCGCATCGCGACCGTCGCCACCACATCGTCGAACGACCCGACACTCCGGCCATCGATGTCGATGATCGTGTCGCCGGCCTTGAAGCCCGCTGCCTGAGCGGGGCTGCCAGGCAGCACCTTGCTGATCGACGCCGGCGCGAAAACTGTGGGTGACAGCCAGAGAAATGCGGTGAGGATGCCTATCGCCAGCACAAAATTGGCGACAGGCCCCGCGGCCACGATGAGTGCGCGCTGGTAGAGCGGCTTGAACGGGAATGCGACCGCGCGCTCCTGCGCCGTCATATTCTCCGCGGCCTCGCGATCCGGCGTGCTTGCGGCGTCGAGATCGCCGAAGAACTTCACGTAGCCGCCGAGCGGAATCCACGAGATCTTCCAGCGCGTGCCCTTGCGATCCAGCCAGCTGACGATCGCGGGACCGAAACCAATCGAGAACGTCTCGACGCGCACGCCGAAAAGGCGCGCGAACGCAAAATGGCCGAGTTCGTGGAAAAATATGACAGGCGTGATGAGTACGAAGAACGGCAGGACGTTCTCAACGAAGCCCACGGCGACGTTCAAGAAAGGTGAGATTATATTCACGCCCGCACCATTCCCTGTTCACTAGGCCGCCATGCGGCGGCACGTTTCGCCGGCGATGTCGCGTGCCAGGCGATCGACGGCCAGAATGCCTTCGATATCGGATGCGTTCGACGTGCTGGCGCGCCGGTCGGCGAGCGTGTCCGCGATGACGCGTGCGATATCCAGAAAGCCGATTCTGCGAGCGAGGAACGCCTCCACCGCCACCTCATTCGCAGCATTCATGATGGTAGGGGCGAGACCGCCCGCGCGCAAGCAATCCTGTGCGACGCCGAGACATGGAAAGCGACGAATATCCGGCTCTTCGAATGTTAACTGTCCGATTGTCGCAAGATCGAGACGTTTGGATGGCGACTGCGTGCGCTGCGGCCAGGACAGCGCGTAGGATATCGGCGTACGCATGTCGGGCGCGGACAGATGCGCAAGCGTCGAGCCGTCAGCGTAATAGACAAGACAATGGATGATCGACTGCGGATGTACGATCACGCCCAGCTGGTCGGCGGGCATCGCAAAGAGGAAATGCGCCTCGATCAGTTCGAGGCCCTTGTTCATCAGCGTCGCGCTGTCCACCGAGATCTTGGCGCCCATCGACCAGTTGGGATGTGCGACCGCCTGTTCGGGCGTCGCCTTTTCCATGCGCTCGCGCGACCACGAACGGAACGGCCCGCCTGACGCAGTGAGTGTCACGCGATCGACAGCGTGCGACTGCGCGAAATCGAGCACCTGGAACGCGGCGTTATGTTCGGAGTCGACCGGAATGACCACTGCGCGAGATTTTGACAGCGCGTCGCGGAAAATGTCGCCGGCCGCGACAATGCATTCCTTGTTGGCCAGCGCGATCGTGGCGCCACGGCGAACCGCGGCAAGCGTCGGCGCCAGTGCGGCCGCACCGATGATGCCGACCATGACAACGTCAGAAGGGCGGCTCGCGGCATCGACGATCGCCTCATCGCCCGCGGCGACTTCCACATTCGTGCCGGCGAGCGCCTCTTTCAGCTTTGGCAGAAGGTCGTTCTTTCCGATCACAGCAAGACGCGGCCGAAATTCCCGCGCTTGTTCTGCAAGTACGTCCACCTTGTCGCGCGCGGTGAGCGCCTCGATAGGCATCGCGTCCGGCCCATGTTCGGCGCGCGCGTGACGCACCACATCGAGCGTCGACAGACCGATCGAGCCTGTACTCCCCAAAATGGTGAGCCGCCGGGCCGTGAGGCCCGCGAGATCCAAAGCCGCCAATTGGCGCGGGCTTGCAAAATTCACGCTGAGACTCCGAAGAGCTGCGATACGCCGACTGTGAAGACGAGAATGAACGCCAGCGGCGCCACGAAAAGCGTCGAGTCGAGACGGTCGAGAACGCCGCCATGGCCCGGAATGGACTCCCCGCTGTCTTTGCGGCCGACGCGCCGCTTGATCCAGGACTCGAAGAGATCGCCGCCATGACCCACGGCGGCGAGCACAAATCCGACGACGAAGCCGCGCACCGGGCTGCCGCTGAACGCAGCCACGTAAGCCGCCGCCAGACCGGCGGGAATGATCAGGCCGCCGATCAGCCCACTCCAGGTCTTGCTGGGCGACAGCGACGGAATGAGTTTGGGTCCGCGGAAGATGCGCCCCGTTGCCAGTGCGCCGGTATCCGCCGACCAGATCACCAGGAGCACGCCAAGCACGATCCATTCCCCGTGATGGACATGCTCGCGCAACGCCACCAGCGCGCAGGCCGGAATGCCGATATAGAGAGCGCCAAGTCCGGCCCATTTGACCGGTGCGCCGCGCGCGGCGCCGAACCCCGCCGCCAGGGTTGCGCCGGCAACGAGAATTGCGATCGGTCCGATGACGCTCGTGGAGATTGTCGTGACCACAATGGCCGCCGTGAGCGCCGAGCCCGTCGCAATCCATTCGCGCGCATAACGCTCGTGGCCGACCATGCGATGCCATTCGCGCGCCGCGGCGATGGATGCGAGCGCCACAAATCCCGCGAAGAGAGAGCCGCCGGCGAGCGTCACGGCGATGCCGATCGCCGCCAGCACGAGACCGATCAGGATGCGCACGAGAAGCTCGTTGGCGATCGGCGATTTGGTTTTGCGGGACTGCGGCGCAGGCCGCCCGGCGCGTGCCGCGCCGAGCCCGGAGGCGTGATGGGCCGAGCTCATGCTACGGCTTCCGAGGAGACGGCGCCAAAACGACGTTCGCGACAGGCATACGCATCGAGCAGGGCCAGGAATTGCGCGCGCGTAAAATCCGGCCAGAGCGTGTCGACAAAGGCAAGCTCGGCATAGGCCGACTGCCAGAGCAGGAAATTGCTCAGACGATGTTCGCCGCTCGTGCGGATGATGAGATCCGGATCGGGCATGCCGTCCGTCAGAAGCCGGGTCGCGAAATAGTCCGGCGTGATGCAGTTCGGATCGATCTCGCCTTTGGCGGCGGCGATGGCGAGGGCCCGCGCGGCGTTGGCGATTTCCTCCTGCGCGCCGTAATCAAATGCAAAGACGAGATTGAGCCCGGTGTTTGCCGCCGTCCGCTGTTCGCCGTCCTCGATCATGCGAAGGATGTCGCTGTCGGCGCGGCTGCGATTGCCGATGACGCGCATATGCACGTTGCGCGCGACGAGATCGGCCATGTCGTCGCGGAAATAGGCGCGGAACAATCCCATCAAGTGACTGACTTCCGTCGGCGGCCGCTTCCAGTTCTCGGAAGAAAACGCATAGAGGGTCAGATTGGCCAGGCCGACATCGCTGGCCGCCCTCACGATGTTGCGCACCGCCGAGACGCCCTGGACATGGCCGGCGGCGCGCGGCAGATGGCGTTTACGCGCCCAGCGGCCATTGCCATCCATGATGATGGCAACATGGCGGGGGAGTTTCCCCTGCTCAGGGCTGGGAGCGGCCATCTATTCACACCTCACGCGTCAGACCTGCATGATTTCCTGTTCTTTGGCATGCAGCAACTGGTCGATATCCTTGATATGCGCGTCGGTAAGTTTCTGCATTTCTTCGGCAAATTTATGGTGCTCGTCCTGCCCGATCTTGTGGTCCTTCTCGAGCTTCTTAAGCACTTCCATGCCGTCCCGCCGGACATTGCGGACCGCAATCCGAGCCTGTTCCGCATATTTCGAGGCGAGCTTCGCAAGTTCCTTGCGCCGCTCCTCGTTCAGTTCCGGGATCGGGATCCTGAGGAGCTGGCCATCTGCCTGAGGATTGAGGCCTAAACCGGCGTCCCGGATGGCTTTATCGACCGTCTTGACCAGGCTTTTGTCCCACACCTGGACGGTAATGAGCCGGGACTCCGGCACGCTCACCGTGCCCACCTGGTTGATCGGCACGGCGTTGCCATAGGCCTCGACCGACACCGGGTCGAGAAGCCCGGCGCTGGCGCGGCCCGTTCTGAGGCCCGCAAATTCGGACTTCAGCGTGGCGACTGCCCCGTTCATGCGACGGTTGGCATCCTCTTTGTCGAAGGCGGCCATGATGCTGCTCCTATGCCTTGTCCTCGATGATTGTAGCCCGGCCTTGCCCGCGAAGGACGGCAGCCAGCGCTCCCCGAGTCTGAATCGAGAAGACAATGATCGGAATCTTGTTTTCGCGCGACAGGCTCACCGCCGAAGCGTCCATCACCTGAAGATCGCGCGACAACACTTCATGATAGCTTAAGGTCTCGAAGCGCTTGGCATCCGGGACTTTTTTCGGGTCGGCCGTATAGACGCCGTCGACCTGCGTGCCCTTGAGCATGGCCTGGCAGTTCATCTCCGCAGCCCGCAAGGCCGCCGCCGTGTCCGTCGTGAAGAAGGGATTGCCGGTGCCCGCCGCGAAGATGACGACGCGGTCCTTCTCCATGTGACGGATGGCGCGCCGGCGGATATAGGGCTCGCAGATGCTCATCATGGGAATGGCGGACTGGACCCGCGTCGGAACGCCTTCGCGCTCGAGCGCCGCCTGCATCGCGAGCGCATTCATGATGGTCGCCAGCATGCCCATATAATCCGCGGTGGCGCGATCGATGCCGTTCGCGGCGCCCGAAAGCCCGCGAAAGATATTGCCGCCGCCGATTACGAGACAAACCTGCGTGCCCGCCTGCACCGCTTCCTTGATGTCGGCGGCGATGCGGTCGACGGTTCCGATATCGATGCCGAAGCTCTGCGCTCCGAGAAGCGCTTCGCCGGAGACCTTAAGAAGCACCCGGCCGTACTTCGGCGTCGCAACCATCTCGGTCCCTCTCAGCGGCCCGCCATTTGCTTCACTTCGTCGGCGAAATCACTTTCGATCTTCTCGATGCCCTCGCCCACCGCGAAGCGGTAATAGCCCGCGATCTCGACCGGCGCACCCAATTCCTTCGACGCCTTCTCGAGCACCTTCGAAATCGGCGTCTCGCCGTCGATGACGAACACCTGCGAAAGCAGCACGGACTCTTCGTAGAACTTCCGCATGCGGCCTTCGATCATCTTCTCGATGACGTTCTCCGGCTTGCCGGACTGACGAGCGAGCTCGCGTTGGATGTCGCGCTCGCGCTCGACGAGTTCGGGCGCGAGATGCTCGGGGGTCAACGCCAGCGGCGCCGCAGCCGCGACGTGCATGGCGATCTGCTTGCCGAGCGCCGAGAGCTTCGTCTTGTCGCCCGTCGAGCGCAGACCGACAAGCACGCCGATCTTGCCGAGCTCCTTGGAGCCGTCGGCGGCATTGTGCACATAGGACACGACGACGCCCGGCGTGACGGACAGCGCAACGGCCCGACGCACGGCGATGTTCTCGCCGATCTTCGCCACCATTTCCGCGACGGCGTCCTTCACTTTCGGTCCGCCCTTTGCGAGCGGCGTCTCGTGCAGCTTCTCGACGTCGCCGCCGACGTCGCGCGCCAATTCGGCGACGCGCGTGACGAACTCCTTGAAGGTCTCGTTGCGGCCGACGAAGTCCGTCTCCGCATTGACCTCCACGAGGGCGCCGGAATCTCCGCCGACGGCGACGCCGATGAGGCCTTCCGCCGCGACGCGACCGGCCTTCTTGGCGGCCTTGGCGAGGCCCTTCTTGCGCAGCCAGTCGACGGCCGCTTCGAGGTCGCCATTGGTTTCGGCCAGGGCGGCCTTGCAGTCCATCATGCCTGCGCCGGTCTTGTCGCGCAGGTCCTTCACCATGGAGGCGGTGACGTTCGCCATGAGTATGCTCCGTAAAGGATAGTCTTAAGCGACGGCTTCGGCGCCTTCGCCGGCGCGCGACGAGATATCGGGGAGCACCTCGGCTTCGCCCGTGTCGATGCCCGCCGCCACCTGGCTTTCCGACAGACCGTCGATGATCGCACGCGCGGCGAGGTCGCAATACAGCGCCAGCGCACGGGCCGCGTCGTCATTGCCCGGGATCGGATAGGTCACGCCGTCCGGATCGCTGTTGGAATCGAGGATCGCCGTCACCGGGATGCCGAGCTTCCGGGCTTCCTGGACCGCGATCTCTTCCTTGTTGGTGTCGATCACGAACAGCATGTTGGGCAGGCCGCCCATTTCCTTGATGCCGCCGAGGGAGCGTTCGAGCTTGTCGCGCTCGCGCAGGAGCTGCAGCAGCTCCTTCTTGGTCAGGCCCGAGCTCTGGGCCGAGCCGAGCGTCTCCTCGATGCCGCGCAGGCGCCGGATCGAGTTCGAGATCGTCTGCCAGTTGGTCAGCGTGCCGCCGAGCCAGCGGTGGTTCACGTAATATTGTGCGCAGCGCTTGGCCGCCGCGGCCACCGGCTCCGACGCCTGGCGCTTGGTGCCCACGAAGAGGACACGGCCGCCGCCCGCCACCACGTCCCGCAAGGATACGAGGGCCTGATGCAGAAGCGGAACGGTCTGGGTCAGATCGATGATGTGGATGTCGTTTCTGGAGCCGTAGATATACGGCGCCATTTTCGGGTTCCAGCGCTGCGTGCGGTGGCCGAAATGGACGCCAGCCTCGAGCAGCTGACGCATGGTGAAGTCTGGCAAAGCCATTGGAAAAATTCTCCTTTTCCGGTTCAACCTGACGCGAGGGATTGAGCCCCGAAGGGCACCGGATGGACCGGCAGGCAACTCGCCTCCGACCCGCCCTGCGCGTGCGGAATGGCGGGGGTTATAGGAAGCTCCCTTGACGGACGCAAGCGCTCTGGGCTGGAAACGGATTATGACCCAAGTCCGCCCGTTCGCGTCTCCCATCCGTCCCGACATCAAGAGTCTCAAGCCCAACGGCATCGGCGCCGTGGCCCTTCTGGGACTGGGCGACAAGGACCTGATCCCGCTGTGGTTCGGGGAAACGGACCTTGTGACCCCCACCTTCATCCGTGAGGCGGCCAAGAAGGCCCTCGACGAGGGGCGGACCTTCTACGCCAATGCCCGCGGCATCCCTTCGCTGCGCGAGGCGCTGCAGGCGTTCCACCGGCGGACGACGAAGGTCGAGCTGCCCCTCGAGCGCATCACGGTGCCCGGCGCGGCGATGCTTGCGGTCGTCACCGCCCTCCAGGCGGTCGTCACCACCGGCGACAACATCGTCGCCATCTCGCCCATCTGGCCCAACATCGTGCAGGCAGCGCAGATCTGCGGCGCGGCCACGCGCTTCGTCAGCCTCGACGACGACTGGACGCATGCGACACCGCACTGGCGGCTCGATCTCGAAAAACTGTTCGATGCGTGCGATGCGCGCACCAAGGCAATCTTCATCTCGAGCCCGAACAATCCCACCGGGTGGACGATGACGCGCGACGAGCAGCGCGCGGTCCTTGAATTCGCGCGGGCCAAAGGCATCGCGATCATCAGCGACGAAGTCTACGGCACCCTCGTCTATGACGGCACGCCGCACGCGCCGTCGTTCCTGCAGATCGCCGACGACGAGGACGCGCTGTTCGTCGTCAACAGCTTCTCGAAGCCGTGGGCGATGACCGGCTGGCGCATCGGCTGGCTCATTCATCCGAAATCGCTCGACACGCAGATGTGGATGATGTCGGCGGCGAACAACACCGGCGCCACGACGTTTGCGCAATATGGCGCGCTGGCGGCGCTGTCACCTGAGGGCGATGCGTTCCGGTTCGAGATGCTGGCGCGCTGCATCAAAGGCCGCGATGTCGTGCAGCAATTCCTCGACAGCCAGAACCGCTTCAAATGGATCAGGCCGGAAGGCGCGTTCTACGGATTCCTGCACGTCGACGGTCTGAAGGACAGCCTCGCCTTCGCGAGCGAACTGGTCCTCAAGGGACGCGTCGGCGTGGCGCCCGGTTCGGCCTTCAGTTACGAAGGCGACGCCCTCGCCGACTCCTATATACGCATCTGCTACGCACAGGATCCGAAATTGCTGGAAGCGGGTCTCGAAAGATTGGGCAAGGCCGCGGCGAACGTCTGAGCCATTACCTCGGACGGAATTGAGCGCGTCGCGGCCATGATGATTTCATCGGGACGATCAGAGGAGCGAGCCATGGCGCATCAAGGCAAATGTTTCTGCGGTGAGGTGGCGATCGAAGTGTCGGGCGATGTCCAGGGCATGGGCTATTGCCATTGCGAATCCTGCCGCTCGTGGTCGGGCGGTCCGGTCAACGCCTTCAGCCTGTGGAAGCCGGCGGACGTGAAAGTGACCAAGGGCCAGGGCTCGCTTGCGACCTTCGCGAAGACGCCGGGCAGCGAGCGCAAGTTCTGCACCAAATGCGGCGGCCATGTGATGACCAACCATCCCGGTCTCGGCGTCGTTGACGTGTTCGCCGCGACGATCCCGTCGCTGAAATTCGAGCCGGGCCTGCACGTCAACTACGGCGAGACGGTGCTGCACATGAAGGACGGCCTGCCGAAGCTCAAGGACTTCCCGAAGGAATTCGGCGGCTCGGGCGACGTGGTGGCGGAGTAACCGGCGCCCGAATTTCCGCTTCGGAGCCATTGTCGCTTCTCCCCTGCTATCAGGGGAAAAAACAGGGGCGAAAAATTGCGCGGCCGCGAGGCGCGTCCATTTGAGCCAGGAATGGTGCCGGTTTCCTGCAATCCGCAGCCGCGAGGCAAGACGAAAAACAGGGGCACGCAGGGGCGAATTCGTCCGTATACGTGCTGTCCCGGCGCGGCGCCGGACCGACAGGCCCGCGAAGCGGCGGCACAGGCGGGCTACGATCTTCGCGATGTCGAGGAGCGAGATCATTTCGGCAGGGTGTAGTCGAAGTCGTAAGAGTGCTGGCCGTTGTCGATGCGGATGACGAAGGTGCCGGCGAGGCCTTTCAGCGCGTCGGTGCCCGAGCCGGGGACGACGGTGATGTCCATCGCCCGGCCGCCGCCCGACATCGTCGCCTTATGCATCAGTGCGAAGCTGCCGGCGCGGCCCTTGAGCGTGCCCGTCACCATTTCCAGCGCGACATAGCCCGCCTCGCCCGCTTTCGGGTCGCCGGCGGAAATCATCGAGCCGCGGCTGGTGCCTTCGAGATCGCCGTGGAACGTCTTGTCGATCGACATCTGGCTGACGCCGGTCACCGGCGTTTTGCCGGCGACGGTCTCGGACGCCATCTTCACCTCAAAGGTGCCGGTCGCATGATCTTTCATCACCATATCCTTCTCGGATGCCGTCGCCGCCACCACGAACAGCATCAGGCATAGCGCCACCGCGGTGATACCGCGCAGCCACAGCAGCGCCGCGTCGCGCGGCTCCAGCAAAGGTTCGATCCCCATCCGCTCCCCCATCACACGCTCTCGACCGCCGCGACGCCCGGCAGCGACTTGATCGCGCTCTTCAGCGCGCCGGTCACCTGCTGGCGGTCCTTCAGACGGATCTCGACTTCGCCGCCCTCCGCGCCCGGCACGACGAAGGTGACGATGCCTTTGCCGCCGTTGCGCAACTGGCTCGCGATGGCGTTCAGGGGCCGCGTGTCCTCGAGGAAAATGCGCAAGCCCTCGCCCGCGTCGGACGTCGCCTTGTCGATGTCCTGTATCCTTAGCGCGCGCAGTTTCAGTTCTTCGTCGATCCAGTCGGCACCGACATCGAGGACCAGCGACTTGCCGGCTTCCAGCAGCGGCCGCGAGGCGATCAGCACTTCGGAGAACACCATCACCTCGAACATGCCGGTGGCATCGGACAGGGTGAGGAAACCATAAGGCTGATCGTTCTTGCCGCGGCGCTCCTGCTTGCGGATGAGCGTACCGGCAAGCACGGCCTTGAAGCCCGAGCGGCGGCGATCCTCATGCAGCGCACCGATGGTGATGGCGCCGAGCCGCTTCAGCGAGGCTTCGTAGCCGTCGAGCGGATGGCCGGAGAGATAAAAGCCGATGGCGGAGAATTCCTCCGTCAGGCGCTCGTGCGGCAGCCAGTCGTCGACCGGCGCCAGACGCAGCGCGTCGCCGGACTCCGCCGCTTCGCCGAACAGCGTCGACTGTCCGCTCTCGCGATCGCGGCCGACGCGCGCGGATTCGTTGAGGATCGCATCGGCGGACTCCACGAGCTGGCGGCGGTTGCGCGACAGCTGATCGAAGGCGCCGGCGCGCACGAGGCTTTCGAAGGCCCGCTTGTTGATCAGCCTGGAATCCACGCGCCGCGCGAAATCGCTGATGGAGCGGAACGGCCCACCCTCCTCGCGGATCTGCACCAGATGATCCATCGCCTGCCGGCCGACGCCCTTGACGGCGCTGAGCGCATAGAAAATGAGATTCTGCTCGGCATCGCAGGTGAAGATCGCTTCCGAGCGGTTGACGTCGGGCGGGACGACCCTGATGCCGAAGCGCTGCGCTTCCTGACGGAACACGTTCAGGCGATCCGTCACGCTGGCATCGAGCGTCATCGACGCGGCGAGGAATTCGACCGGATAATTGGCCTTCAGATAGGCAGTCTGATAGGCGACCTGCGCATAGGCGGCGGCGTGACCCTTGTTGAAGCCGTAGCCGGCGAACTTCGCCGCCTGCTCGAAGATCTGCTCGGCAACGGAGGCCGACACGCCGCGTTCCTTGGCGCCCTTGGTGAAGGTCTCGCGATGCATCGCCATTTCGCTGGCGATCTTCTTGCCCATGGCGCGGCGCAACAGATCGGCCTGGCCCATCGTGTAGCCGCCGAGCTCGCGGGCGATGCGCATGACGTCTTCCTGATACGTCATCACGCCGAAGGTCTCGTTCAGGATCGGTTCGAGCGAGGGATGGAGATATTCCGGCTTCTCGCGGCCGCGCTTGCAGGCGATGTATTTCGGAATCGAATCCATCGGACCCGGGCGATAGAGCGCCACCAGCGCCACGAGATCGTTGATGTGGTCGGGCTTCATCTTGCGCATCAGGTCGCGCATGCCCGCGCCTTCCAGCTGGAACACGCCGACGCTGTCGCCCCTGGCCAGCATCTCGAATGTCGCCTTGTCGTCGAAATCGATGGTCTGCGTGTTGAGGATGATGCCGCGCTTCTTGAGAAGTTCCTCCGCCTTGGCGATGACGGTCAGCGTCTTGAGCCCCAGGAAGTCGAACTTCACGAGGCCGGACTTTTCCGCGTCCTCGTAGTCGAACTGCGTGACCGGCATTTCCGAGCGCGGATCGCGATAGAGCGGCACGATCTCGTCCAGCGGACGATCGCCGATCACGACGCCGGCGGGATGGGTCGAGGCGTGGCGGTAAAGCCCTTCGATCTTCTGCACGATGGAGAAGAGCCGCTGCGCGATCGGCTCCTGCTCCGCGATCTGGCCGAGACGCGGCTCACTCTCGATCGCTTCCTTGAGCGAGATCGATTTGCCCGGCGGGTTCGGGATGAGCTTGGCGATGCGGTCGACGAGACCCAGCGGCATCTGCAGCACGCGGCCCACATCGCGCACCGCCGCGCGCGCCTGCAACGAGCCGAGCGCGATGATGTGCGCCACGCGATCCTTGCCGTATTTGTGCTGCACATAGTGCACGACTTCGTCGCGCCGCTCCTGGCAGAAGTCGATGTCGAAATCCGGCATCGAGATACGCTCGGGATTGAGGAAGCGCTCGAACAGAAGCCCGAAGCGGATGGGATCGAGGCCCGTGATGTCGAGCGCCCAGGCAACGAGCGAGGTGGCGCCCGAGCCGCGCACGCCGACGGGAATGCCCTGTCCGCGCGTCCATTTCATGAAATCGGAGACGATCAGGAAGTAGCCCGGGAAATCCATGCGGATGATGACGCCGAGCTCATAGGCAAGACGGTCCTTGTAGACCTTCTCGTCCGCGAACAGCCCGTGCTCCTTGAGACGCCGCGCGAGGCCCGCTTCGGCCTGCGCCGTCAGTTCGTCGGCCGGCGACAATCCGGACTCCGGCACGAATTGCGGCAGGATCGGATTGCGCTTCTTCGGGCGGAAGGCGCAGCGCCGCGCGATCTCGATGGTGTTCTCGACGGCCTCGGGGAGATCGGCGAATTGCGCGACCATCTCGGCTGCGGTCTTGAAGCGATGTTCGCGCGTGAGGCGGCGGCGATCATCCTGCGACACAAAGGTGCCGTCGGCGATGCAGAGCAGCGCATCGTGCGCCTCGTACATGTCGGCCTTGCCGAAATGGACGTCGTTGGTGGCGACGAGCGGGAGGTCCTTTTCGTAAGCCAGTTCGACGAGGACATCTTCCGCCGCGCGCTCTTCGGCGAGGCCGTGCCGCTGCAATTCGACATAGAGCCGGTCGCCGAAAATCGCCTTCAGCCGGTCGAGCAATTCGCCGGCGGCCTGCGGCTGGCCTTCGCCGATCAGCTTGTTGAGCGGACCGCCGGGACCACCCGTCAGCGCAATGAGGCCTTCGGCGTGCGCGGCGAGCGCAGCTTCCTTCACATGCGGCCACTCGCCAGGCTCGGCGCCGAGATAGGCGACACTCAGCAGCTTGGCGAGATTTCGGTAACCGGCTTCGTTCTGGACCAGCAACGGCAGTAGCGGAGGCCGTTCCGAACGCGTGAGACCGGCGACCTGTCGTGTATCATCGAGTTCCACCGACACCAGCGCGCCGACGATGGGCTGCACGCCCTTCTTCACCAGCGATTCCGAAATCTCGAAGACGCCGAAGAGATTGTTGACGTCGGTGACGGCCACGGCCGGCATGCCGTTCGCCTTGGCCATATCCGCCAGTTCGGTGGGACGCACGGCGCCCTCGAGCAGCGAATAGGCGCTCTTGACCCGCAAATGAACAAACTCACCCGCCATAGCCCACCGATTCTTTGTTGGGAGGAGTATCGACGCCAAAGCCACCCCTTCCGAGGCAGCCGCGCGCGTTCATCCACAGAAGCCGAGAGATGTCCTCAGGCGATCGCCGCCTGGGCGAAGGTCGCGAGCCCGAATGCGCTCACCATGAACACCAGCAAACCCGCCGTCGCCGCCGCATCCCGCATCCAAGCCGTCATGTCCGCCTCCTTATTGGGAGACTGATATAGCGTTCCCTGTCCGTTCCGTCAAGAACGAAAAAAGAACACCCCACACGCGATGGGGATTTCAGCGGCCGCGCCGCCTAGCGCCGCTGCGCGACCCCCACCCCCACCAGCACGATGCCGAGCACGAGCACGCCGCCGCTCAGGAGCGGCGGAATGACATGCGTGGTGTCGTGCGTCGCCTGGACATTCAGGGGGCCGAGCTTGGCGACCTGGTCGGTCTGCCGGGTCGTGAATTCCGGAATGGCGAGCGCCACGAGACCGACGATCACCAGGATGACACCCAAAATCAGCAAGCCATTCGTCCGCGCCATGCGTCGTCCTCAAGGGAGTTCCAGCACTCAACGTGCGGATGGGGATTCGGGTCCTTTGTTACTTCTGCAGTTCGCCCGAGGCCGAGACCACGGCGCCGACGCAGCCGCCCGCAATATCGAGATTGTCCGCGCAGCTCTTCGCCGCAAAATCGGAGGGTGACCATTTCAACAAGCCGGACGGCCCGCCAAAGCGCCACAGGATCAGCCGGCGGTCGGGTAACACGATCCAATAGGTCTCGGGCCACTCCCGGCCTGTCATCAGGAGCGTCGCTTGATCGCGCACGGGGTCGACCTCGGCGATAAGGTCGTCGCGGCCGATCTTGTGCATGTCCGCGGAAAAGTTTCGCATCGCCTTGTCGTCCATTGATGCGTTGTGCGCGTAGGACACCCGGACCTTCACGTCCGGATGCTGCCGAATGAATTTGACGAGCCAGGGAACGGAGAAGAGCCGCGCGCTGGGGGCGTATGCGCGGTTCAGGAATGCATCGGCTCCGTCGACCTTTCCGTCCTTGTACGACAGAGCGAGTGCGTAGGAGACGTTCGAAGGAAATTGCGGACCGGAGAGGACCGCGTGGAGATTCTCTTCCTCCATCCCGTCGGTCCCATATGTCTTGGAGACGTAGCCGTTGACATCCGCCGTGCGCACGATGAAGCGCGATCGCAACAACTCCAACGCGTCGTGCACGCCGGGCTTGCTTTCCGCACCGAGGAGGTTCCATTGGTCCTGGATCGCGCCGTAGACCGCCTGCTCGATCTCGAGCGCGGTTTCTTCCCCGCGCAGGCGGGATGCGTTGGTCGCATCGGATGGCATCAGCGCAGCGACTGCCCGCGAAATATCGGCGTTGTAGGAAACTGTGCGCGGTCCCGCGTCCGCATCGAAATGCGCGCAGGACCCGCTCAACACCCAGGGCAGCATCGACAGGTTCTGCCCCGTCGCGCACGCCATCAGCGTTTCGCCATCGGCGATCCTGGCCGCAACGGAAATGAAGGGATAGTCGTCCGTATGAAACGACTTCGCGACCTCCGGCAGCAATTTCTGTATCTGCTCCGGGCTGGTGAACACGCTGCGGAAAAGCGCCCGCTGACTGGGCGCACCGTCTGCGATGCGCTCTCCGATATGGTTGCGAGTCAGCTGCTGCTCCAACCATTCGCGGGTTATTCCGAGATTGGCGACATCGGGCGCCGGAAGTGGTTTCGCGCGAAGCGCGGCGACGAGCGCCCGCACTTTTGAGGCCTCAAGCACGCCCGATTGCGGCTGATGTTCGCCTGGCTGCCGGCCATTCCGGCCGAACGATCTCACCTTCTCGGTGGCCGTGAACCGGTACCGGCCATCGTCTTTCTCGATCACGACGACGGTGTTGCCCGCCGCACCCAGTCCGCCCCAGCTCGACTGGATCTCGATCCGCGTCGGCAAATCGTTGTCCGTCGACGGCGAGGGCGAAATATCGGCCCGCGCCAATTGTCCTGAACAAAGCACGCCGAGCACCACGGCGATGGTCGCAAGCCTTGGGCCCATGTCGCCCCCCACAAGAGGCCCTATGTCACCGCCGCTCTTTGTTGAAATTGTGGCTCCCGCCACACGTCGCCCTTCATGATCGTCGCCAGCCTATCCACCGCATCCCACACATCGACATACCGATTGTAGAGCGGCGCGAAGCCGAAGCGGATGAAATCGGGAGCGCGGAAATCGCCGACCACACCGTGCGCGATCAACGCCTGCATGATGGCGTAGCCGTGCGTGTGGCAGAGCGAGACCTGGCTGCCGCGGCGTCGGATGTCGCGCGGACACGCGATTGCAAAACCGAAATCGCCGCAACTCAGGCCGGGACGTCTAACCCATGAAGAATTTTGAGTATTGGCGTTCTGGATCAATTAGAACGTCTTCACGGCGCGAGGCCCCCGGACGTCATCTGCGCCGTAATACCTGGGCGGATTTTTTCGGCTTCGGCAATGTCCGCTCCATAGGCCGGATCCGATAGACGATGTCTGGCCACGCCACGCAGGTAAATCGGGACCGCTGCGTCGGGCGGCGCGTAAGCGAGATCGCGCGCAGCCGCGCGATAATCTCCTCTCACGAACTCGACGAATCCGCGCGAGACCAGCGCAGCCGGCAGATTCGGCGAAATCGACAGCGCCGTTTCGCAATCGGTCATCGCGGTCGCGGCATCCGCCGGATTGACCGCCTTTGCGCGGCAACGATTCGCGAAAGCGACCGCGATGCCGTCGCGCACCTTTACGATGGCATCGCGGCGAGCCTCACTATCACGAGTTGGTGAGTCATAGTTATGTACCTCGCCGTTCGTGACCGGGCGGTATTCGCCGACGTTTTTGATGTTGACGACCGCCCCGTCAGGATCAGTCCCGTCGAGCGCCTTGTAATCGGCAAGCGCATGCTCGAGATCGTTGCGGCGCAGGTACAGATAGGCGCGGTCCGCGAGTCCCTGCCATTGTCCCGGACTGGCCTCAAGTCCCTTGTTAAAGGCCGCCAGCGCCGAGTCGTCGTCGTGCATCTCCTGATAGACGAGGCCGAGATCGATATAGGCAAATCCGATTTCCACCGGTTCAAGACCTTTCGCTGCGATCGCAATTTTGCAGTTCGTAAGGCGCTTCTCGAGCGTGACGTTGCCGTCAGTGCAATTGCGGAAAGCTTGTGCGAGCGGATCAGCTTGAGCAAGCGCCGCGGGCGCCGATGCGGTGACCGCCAGCGCCAAAATACCACCGCAGAAAAATCTGAATGCCATATAGCCCCTTCGATCAGGTCACGCTTTGCCGACCCTGAAATCGCGCTTCCCGCCACACACTATCACGCATGATCGTCGCCAGCCTATCCACCGCATCCCACACATCGACGTGGCGGTTGTAGAGTGGCGCGAAGCCGAAGCGGATGAAATCGGGCGCGCGGAAATCGCCGATGACGCCGCCGGCGATGAGCGCCTGCATGATGGCATAACCCTCGCGATGGCAGAGTGAGACCTGGCTGCCGCGGCGTTGGCTGTCGCGCGGACACGCGATTGCAAAACCGAAATCGCCGCAACGGCTTTCGACCAGATCGAGAAAGAGATCGCCCAGCGCGCGCGACTTGGCGCGCACCGTGCTCATGTCGACGCCGTCGAACGTCTTCACGCCTTCTTCCAGCGCCGCCATGCTGAGCACGGCCTGCGTGCCGCAGAGGTGGCGCAGCATGCCGTCGGCGGGACGATAGGTTTCGCTGAAGTCGAACGGCGCCGCGTGGCCCATCCAGCCCGACAGCGGTTGGCGCAGATCCTGCTGATGGCGCCTGGCGACATAAAGATAGGCCGGCGCGCCGGGTCCGCCGTTGAGATATTTGTAGCCGCAGCCGACGGCGAGATCGGTGTTGTCGCGGTCGAGGAACAGCTCCATCGCGCCGGCGCTATGACTCAAATCCCAGAGCGTCAATGCGCCCACCTTGTGCGCGGCTGCGTTGAGCGCGCGCATGTCGTGGATCTCGCCGGTCTTGAAATCGGCATGGGTGAGCGCCAGCAGCGCGACATCTTTGTCCAGCGCACCGGCAAGTTCTTCGCGCGCCACCGTGCGCAGCTCGGCACCCGCAAACTCCGCGAGCCCCTGCAGCACATAGAGATCGGTCGGGAAGTTGCGCCGTTCGGTCAGGATCACGCGCCGCGGCGCGTTGAGGCGCAGGGCGCCGGCGGCCAGCTTGAAGAGATTGACCGAGGTGGAGTCGGCGACGATGACTTCGTCCGCGTCCGCACCGACGAGCGGTGCGATGCGCGCACCGACGCGGCCCGGCATCCCGATCCAGTCGTTCTTGTTCCAGCTGGTGATGAGGTCTTCGCCCCATTCTTTCGTCGCAAGCTGCGCAAGACGCGGCGCCGTCGTCCTCGGCAGGCAGCCTAACGAGTTGCCGTCGAGATAGATCACGCCGTCGGGCACGATGAAGCGCTCGCGCGCGAAGGCCAGCGGATCGCGCGCATCGAGCTGTTCGCAAGCGGCGCGCGTGACGGTCATGTCACACCTTCGCCACCAGCTTCGAGCCGTCGACCAGCCGGCCTTCGTGCAGAAGGAGCACGCGGTCCATCCTGGTGGCGAGCTCGAGATTGTGCGTGGCGATCACTGCGGCGACGCCTTCGCTGCGCACGATCTTGATCAGCGCGTCGAATACGCTTCCGGCCGTCTTGGGATCGAGATTGCCGGTCGGCTCGTCGGCCAGGAGAAGCTTCGGCTTGTTGGCGAGCGCACGGGCGATCGCCACGCGCTGCTGCTCGCCGCCGGAGAGCTGCGACGGGCGATGATCGAGGCGGGCGCCGAGCCCTACGATCTCGAGAAGCCGCGCCGCTTCCCGTTTTGCTTCGGAGCGCGAAGTGCCCGCGATCATCTGCGGCAGCATGACGTTCTCGAGCGCATCGAATTCGGGAAGCAGATGATGCGCCTGATAGACGAAGCCGATGGTTTCCCGCCTCAGCCGCGTGCGCTCGTCGTCGGAAAGCTTCGACACCGCGCGTCCGTTCACGAAGACTTCGCCGGCCGAAGGTTTCTCGAGCAGCCCCGCCATGTGCAGCAGCGACGACTTGCCGGCGCCGGAGGGGCCGACCAGCGCGACGAGCTCGCCCGGCACGAATTGCGCGCTGACATCCTTGAAGACTTCGAGCGTGCCCTCGCCTTCGACGTAGCGCCGCGCCACGTGATCGAGCCGCAAGGTCGCGTCGCGGAAGATCTCATTCATAGCGCAGCGCCTCGACCGGATCGAGCGAGGCCGCGCGCCACGACGGATAGAGCGTCGCGAGGAACGAAAGCGACAGCGCCATGACGATCACCGACAGGACCTCACCCGGATCGATGATCTCCGGCAGCCGCGTCAGATGATAGATGTCGGGCGGGAACAGCACGATGCCGAGCGCGCGCGACAGGAATTGCCGGATCGGCTCGACATTGACGGCGACGAGCACGCCGAGCCCCCACCCCGCGAGCGTGCCTGCGATGCCGATGCACATGCCCGAGATGAAGAAGACGCGCATGATGGCGGCGCGGGAAGCGCCCATCGTCCGAAGAATCGCGATGTCGGGGCTCTTGTTCTTCACGAGCATATAGAGGCCGGAGATGATGTTGAGCGCGGCGACGAGGATGATCATCGACAGGATCAGGAACATCACGTCGCGCTCGACCTCGACGGCGTTGTAGAGCGTCAGGTTCATGTCCTGCCAGGTCGAGATATGCATCAGCGGCCCGGCCGCGCGCTGCATCGGCTCGAGCAGGCTGTTCACGCGCTCGGGATCGTCGACCATCACTTCGAGCGAGGTCACGCGGTCACCCACGTTGAAATAGGCCTGTGCCTCGTCGAGCGGCATGAACACCAGCGCGCGGTCGTAATCGGCAATGCCGGTCGTGAAGGTGCCGGCGATGAGATAGCTCTTGACGCGCGGCGTGACGCCGAACGGCGTGACATCGCCGTGGGGCGCGATCAGCGTGATGCGATCGCCGGGCACGAGGCGCATCGAGCGCGCCATCAGTTCGCCGATCAGCACCGCGTCGCCGTGATAATGCGCCAGCGCCCCTTCGGACAGCGAGCGGCCGATATCGCCGAGCGCACGGATATCGGCGGCCCTGATGCCGCGGACATAGACGCCGAGCGACATGTTGTTCGCAGACCCCATCACCTGGCCGTTGATCAGCGGCGTGACGTGCTGAACCCCCGGCACTGCGCGCAGCTTGGCGGCCAGCGCATCGTAATTGCTGATGCCGCCGTAATTGCTTTGCACCGTCATGTGGCCCTGAAGGCCGAGGAAGCGCGCGAGCAGGTCGTGGCGGAAGCCGTTCATCACGGCCATCACGACGATGAGCGTGGCGACGCCGAGCGCGATGCCGACCAGCGAGATGAGCGAGATGACGGAGACGAAGGCTTCCTTGCGGCGCGGGCGCAGATAGCGCAGCGCGATCATCCACTCGAACGGCGCGAAGGGTCGGGTTTTCGAGGCCATGTCAGCTCTCTCCAAAATCCTCCCCCGCGCA
>Ga0335069_10003173_pt1 | contig 25005 bp, 23 predicted proteins | sample Lox_Sample_11_FD_206714 | JGI IMG/M metagenome (GOLD analysis project Ga0335069, IMG submission 206714) | Soil microbial communities from Loxahatchee National Wildlife Refuge, Florida, United States - Lox_Sample_1.1 | ecosystem: Environmental > Terrestrial > Soil > Wetlands | place: USA... | reverse complement strand
AGGATCGGGTGTGAGGGGAAATAGATCACCAAGAATGCGCACCCGACTGGCACATCTGACAGCTGACACTTCCTTGCCATCCGCTTAATAACTAAGGATGTCGGGGCCGGCATCTCGTTTTGATCGCGGATCGCCCTGTCCAATTTCGCCGGAGGCGTCATGCGCAGCTTATGTTTTGCCTTGTTGTTAATCTCGGTATCTGTGCCGTTTGCGTTGGCCAAGAAGGACAAGGGTACAACTACGCTGAAAGACCTTCAGCCGGCGGGCACAACTGATAAAGAGAAGGAACACCAGCAGTTTGATTTTTTCTTCGATGCGTCGGGAATGAGCTACGTCTGCCGTACCAGCCACAAGGACGAAGTAAAGGCCACAGAATTTGTTGTGGGAACAAATCTGACGTATGAACTTGACGAACACGAAGCCAAGCTCAAAAATGCGTCTGGCAAAAAAGTGGAGTGCACGATCGTGCGGGTCGAAAAAATGCCATCATCGGCAGCTCCAGCTACGAAGAACTAATGGTTGAGTTTGCACGGAAATGATCAATGCATCGCCTTGGCCATGGCTTCGACACCGTTTGAGGTGATCTGCACACCGATGCAGAGCAAGACAAACGCGATAAGGCGAAGGATGCCATGAACCGTCTGCGGAGAAATGCGCTCCGTAATTTTTGGAGCGTGTCCGTAGCAGAGGTAGACGCCAACGCTCAGCAGCAAAACGGCGATCGCGATGCCTGTATGCGCCATCAGCGATGGCAGCAGTCTCTTGCCCGAGGCATGAGCGCTCAAAGTGACCATCACGACAATGCAGCCGGGTCCAGCAGTAAGGGGGAAAGTGAACGGGTAGAAGATCTTTTGCTCGAGCGAGCGAATGTCTGTTCCATCAACCTCGGTTGGCGTTTCTGTCTCGTGGGGTTCTTCTTGATTTAGCAGCCTCCATCCCATGGCGGCGAGGGTCAGCCCGCCGGAGACCTGTACGACAGGCAAAGAAATGCCAAAGAACCGGAGTACCAGCGTGCCACCGGCCTCGATCAAGATCAGAAAAATAGTTGTGCTGATCGCGATCCTTCGTGCCAGCATGCGATAGATCGTGGGCGGCGCATTACCGACCAGGCTGAGCAACACCAGCGCGTCGCCCACAGGATTTATCAGTGGCAACAGCGCGCTGAATGCAAGGCCAAGAAATTTGATCAGGTCGCCAATGGCGTAAGTTTCTGCGAATGTGCGGGAGAATTGTAAGGCCTGATGGATCGATTCGCGGAGTGAAATCGGAAAAAAGCGGGCGAGGCTGGATTTCCCTGATCTGCTCTTTCGTAAACCTCTTCGGGTCAACTCATGGCGGGCTACATTATCAGAGGGGGAAGGGGGGACAGTCAATCGTGAGCCTGCATTACCACCCTTACCGCGAACCGTGATGCCGTTCAGCCTTGTACTTCTGGTTCTTCGTCCTGGGCCATAAAGTTCTCATCCAAAATGCGGTTGGCCTCCTCAGCGTTTTGCGGATCGACACGCAACTTCACGCCCCCGATGGCATTCGCATTGAACCAATCCATCCGCACCATGTTGTCGTCGAACAGAAAGGATTCGATACCCGCGGCCTCGAGGGCGCCCCTGGCCAATTCGGCTTCGAGCAAATTCCAGTAACTCCGGACGGTCACCAGATCACGGAACCTTGGTTCGGGTTGATCGGCATCCGGAAACTCTTCGGGAGGATCCGGTGTCAGCCCTCTTTTTGACAGCTCGTCGCGCAGCGACTGCAGCGCAATATCGGTCAGGTCTTCCGTATGTTTTGCCAGTTCCTGCAACTCTTCGTCGGTTTTGCGGGAGTAGGATTCAGCAAGGCGCGCCCGTTCCTGCTCGGGATCAATCGTGGCCATGGCAGGGAATCATACTCCCTCGACGCATTTGGTGCTTCTTAAGCGGCGTAAATATTCGCCGATTATCACGAGCGGTTTATTTTTTGGGGAAGTTCGGGTCGTTCCTGATCTCGCGAATCTGCTGGATGTGGCGCTCGGCGTGGGTGGAAATCTCCAGCATCCACTGCCAGCAATCGATGACCTCTTTATCTCCGAAGCTGTGGGCGCGCATGTCGTCGTTCGTTGTTTTGATGTAGTCGATCATGGTGGCACGCAGCGCCTGATATTTGCCGAGGGCCTCACCAATGTCTTTGTAGGTGTCAACTTTCTCGTGCCCGCCGCCGGTCTTCGTATGCACTACGCGATCGATCCCGTACCAGAGAATGTCGGCGTCGGTGGCGGCGGATTTTTTGTCTTTCATGTCCGGCGCAGCCTTGAGGGACTTCTGCAGGTCGCGCCAGTAGTCGGGCTCGGCAACGGCCAGGTGCGAGACGACTTCGCGGATGCTCCAGCGATCGGGCGAGGCCTTGTACTCGAGTTGCGCCGGAGACAGGCCGTGGACCAACTCCGCCACCATTTGCGTGGTCATCTCAAAGTGCACGAGAAGGTGTTCGCGATCGTCCTTGTCCATGGGGGCCGCGAGCAGTGGCGCGGTCAACAGACAGACGGTTAGTGTGATGGTTGAGCAAGCGCGGAGCAGGTGATTTCGCGATGTGTTCATGGAGTTACTCCCGAGGCACGACGATTGGACGATGAGAGGGGAGGAAGGTTATCAGGAGACGAATCGTTTTATCCGAGATGGAGCGGATCGGAATGACAAAGAGAAAATTCATTATGATGGTGGCGGCATGTTTTCTCATCGCACGGAATGGAAGCTGACGCCGAATCGTTTCACAGTGGCGCAGCAGGAGATGGCGAGGGCGGGGAAGGAGATCCTTGATCTGTCGATTTCCAATCCGACGCGGGCTGGACTGCATTACGAACGTGAGGCGATCCTCGAAGGGCTGGCGCGGCCGGAGTCGCTGGACTACGATCCGCAGCCGAAGGGGCTGATCAGCGCGCGCCAGGCGGTCAGCGATTACTACCGCAAGCAGCACGATGAATTCGACATCGATGCTGAGTCAATGATCCTCACAACCAGCACCAGCGAGGGATATTCGTATGTGTTCCGGTTGCTGTGCAATGCGGAAGACGAAATCCTGGTGCCGAAGCCGAGCTATCCGCTGTTTGAATTTCTCGCCGATCTGCAGGATGTGAAGCTGGTGCCGTATCCGCTGATCTACGATCACGGCTGGCAAATGGATTTTCCATCTTTATATAAGGCGGTGAATCATCGGACGCGGGCGGTGGTGGTGGTGCATCCGAATAATCCGACGGGATCGTATCTCTCGCAGGCAGAGCAGACCGGGCTGAACAACTTTTGCCGGGAATACAATCTCGCGATCGTCGTGGATGAAGTATTTCTTGATTACGCGCACGATGGAGCGCAGAGACAGACGTTTGCGGCGAATGAGGATGCGTTGACGTTCACGTTGAGCGGGTTGTCAAAAGTTTCGGGATTGCCGCAGATGAAGCTGGCGTGGGTTGTGGCGAGCGGACCGGCTGAACAACGAAATGCAGCGATGGAGCGGCTGGAGGTGATCGCGGATACCTATCTGTCAGTGAATGCGCCAATCCAGTTTGCGGCGCCGGCGCTGCTGGAGCAGCGGAAGTCGATTCAGGCTTTGTTGCTGGATCGGTTGAGAACGAATTTGAAGGAACTGGATCGAGTGCTTGGGAGGCAGAAGACGTGTGAGCGATTAGAGGTGGAGGGCGGTTGGTATGCGGTGTTGCGGGTGCCGGCGACAAAGTCGGATGAAGACCTCGCGATCGAGATTTTGCAGAAGGCGTGCGTGCTGGTGCATCCGGGACACTTTTATGATTTCGCGTCGGATGGATATTTGGTAGTGAGCTTGATTACGCCGCCGGAGTTATTCCGGGAAGGGATTGAGCGGGTGATGGGATTACTTGGGAAAAGCTTTTAACCGCGGAGATCGCAGAGAGCCCTTTTACTACCAAGGGCACAATGGTTCACTAAGGAAAATTTCAACCACCAAGGGCACAAAGGTTCGCGAAGCAACTTCTAGTTGGCGGTAATTGCTCCGAATACTCCCTGGCGATAGTTTCCGCCTCCGGTGAAGTACAGCGTGTTTGTCGGACCGGACTCTTGATTGCCGTTGCCGAATTCAATTCCCCAGAGGCCGGGAATTGTAATCGTTGCTCCGCTTGCATCTTCCAGGAAGCCCAGAAATTTTCCGGTCTGGCCATTGTAGGCGCCGATCCAACCGCTCTGCGTGTTGCCGATCAGCAATGCGTTGCTGAAAGCGCCGAACTTTGCGGGGGCGAGCGCGACTCCCCATGGTTCGTCGAGTGACTGGTGAGGAAGGCGGGCGAGCCGGTTTCCCTGGGTGTCGAAGACATCGGCGAAGCCGCCTGCCGATCCGTTATAAAAAGTGACAACGATCTTTGACCCGATGGCCTGGATGCCGAAGGGCGTGTATCCGGCGGGAATCTGCGGGTCAGAAAATGTTCCTGACAATTTGACTGGAGCGAACGTGGCGGCATCATAGGCCTCGACTGTGCCGTTGGTATTGGTGACGTAATAGGTCGGCGCGTGCGTGCCGGAGTTTACAGCAATGGTCATGCCTGCATAGGAAGCGCCCGAGTTCGAATGATTGACCATGATGGTGGTTGTGTTCACATGGCACTGGTAGCAACCTGAACCGGCGGGATTCGGGCGCTGGCTGGCGTTCCAGTTGGAGATGGTTCCATCCAAGGTGGAGAACGCGAAGTTCTCTTTTCCCGGGCCGGGGCCGACAGTCGGATTGTAGGCAGTTCCTGTGGGCGAGCCGGTACCCGTACCGATGCCGGTGGGAATCGTAATCACCAGAGGCGCGAGAGAATTGATGCCGGTTTTATTCGCATAATAAAGAGTCGTGAAGCCGGTAGCATTGTCGGAGATCCACCACTCGTTTTCCGCCAGATGCGAATTGATGGGACGCGAGAGTCCCCAGGGATTAATAAGGAAGCTGTCCTGGGTGTTATCCACGATGGGGGTCACGGTGTAGCTGTTGGTCTGGGCAATGGCGGAGAGGGAGAGGAAAAGCAGGGCTGTCACGAGAGTTTTCACAGAGTCCTCCGAGGCGGGCGCTAACTTACGTAATATCGAAAAGCGGGGAGAGAAGTGTCACGGGAATGTAAAAAGTCGGAGGCCGACTTGTCTCCGAGATAAAAGATGCAGCCCGGCGAAGCTTATCAAATAAAGATGAGGGAAGGTTTCTTCCAGCTCAGCCGGGCACAATAACGCGTCTTACTTCTTAGCTGGAGCCTTGTCCGGAGTCTTGGCCGGCGCCTTGCTCGCGGCCGGGGCTTTCTCGGCAGCATCTTTCTTTTCGATCGACATCAACTCGACTTCAAAGATGAGCGTGGCCTCAGGGCCGATGTCGGCTCCGGCGCCGCGATCTCCGTAAGCCAGGTCAGGAGGAACAAAAAGCTGCCACTTGGATCCGACGGGCATCAGTTGCAGTGCTTCGGTCCAACCCTTGATTACGCCATTAACGGCGAAGGTTGCGGGCTCGCCGCGCTTGTAGGAGCTGTCGAACTCCTTGCCGTCGATCAGCGTGCCTTTGTAGTTGCAGACGACGGTGTCCTCGGCCTTCGGCTTGGGACCGGTTCCGTTGGTGATGACTTTGTACTGCAAGCCGCTGGGAAGCGTGGTCACACCTTCCTTGCTCTTGTTCGCGGCGAGGAATGCGTCGCCTTCTTTCTTGTTGGTCTCGCCCATGGCCTTGGCTTTTTCCTGCATCTGGGCCTGGACCTGCTTCTGCATCTCCATCACGGCCGCGCGGGCTTCGTCTTCGGTGAGGAGCATCTTGCCGCCGGACATGGCGTCCTTCATGCCCTGGACCAGCATGTCGGGATTGACGGGCACGGATTGTTTTTGCAGATTGCTGCCGAGATTCATGCCCAGGGCGTAACTGAACTTGTCTTTTTCGCTGCTAAGCGGAGAACTCGAACTGCTGGGCGCAGATGGAGGCGTCGCTTGCGCGGGCTGGGACTGCGCAGCACCTCCGGTCGGTGTCGATGGTTGCTGCGCCGCGGCGCTGCTCCAGGGGAGCAGGCTCAGAGCGCACAGGGGAACGGTGAGTACGCGTGAAATTTGCATGAGCTATTCTCACACGACTACGCCGCTCCCGACTAGCGCTGGAGGTTGCTCCTAACCTTAGGCCAGTTTTACTGGCAGGAATCGCTTACCATTTTCAGGCTGGTGACCGAAAGGTCCTGGTACGACTGACCGTTGGCTTCCTTGCTTTCGTCGGCCTGCATCTTCGATTCCTGGTCTTTACTCTTTTGGTGAACATGTCCGGAGACTTTCACCTTGTGGCCGACATGCTGGCTGAGGTCGACGCTCTTGCTGCGCAGCTCCCAAACTTTTCCATCTTCGCCGGTGATGGTGTAGCCGCCGGCTTCATTTCCTTTTTGCAGGCAGCCGGTCACTTGTGCAGCGGAACTCGCCGCACCTGACTTGGACATGGTGTCTTGAGCACTTGCGGATGGCAGGCAGAAGCCGGCCAATGCGATCAGCAGCGAGCAGAACGACAATTTGGAAACAAATCGTGACATGGTCCCTCCTTTTGAGACTGTAAGTCCTAGTATCGATAGTTGACGAAGAAGCGGCAATTGATTTCCTGGTTTCTCCCTGAGTCTTACGGGGTCGCGTTCGGACTTGGCGGGAGTTTCATCAGGTCGGTCTTCACTTCAAACTTTTGGTTGGCAGTGAGATCGACCTCGGTCTGGAAGTCTTGATAGCCGGGCAAGGTGACTTTAATTTTGCGATGTCCGGGGGCAAGCAAGAGACCTTTGCCCGCGCCGCCGAATTCTCCGGCGTGCCCGACGAACTGATCGTCGACGAAGACGGCAGCACGATCAGGGTTCACAGAAATCTTTACTTCGGCAGTCTGGGAAGGCATCTGGAAGCGGGTGTCCTTCTCCATGGTCACCTTTACCAGTTGCTTCTCGTTCGGTTGGACATCAATGATGGTGCGGAAATCCTGGTAACCGTCCTGACGAACGGCGATGTCATGTTTTCCGGGCAGCAGCAGGACTCGCTTTGAGCCTTTGAGTTCCTTCAGAAACCCAAGGTATTGACCATCGACCCAGACGCCCGAACCTTTTTCGACGTCGCTGGCACCCTGGAATTCGATTTCTCCCAGAACTTTATTCGCGGCTTGTCCGAAGGCAGGCAGAATCAGAAGCATGAATAACATCAACAGCGGTTGAAGTTTATGGCGCATGACAGTAATCCCCCGGACTTTTGAGGGCATAGGGTGACTGGGAGTTGCCAGCGCACGCTGGGTGAATTCGCTCAGCTAAGGCTTTTTCTCAATTCGCGACGAAGAATTTTTCCGGAGGCAGTCTTGGGGATGGCGTCCAAAAAACGTACAACGCGCGGCTGCTTGTAGTGAGTGAGACGGTCTGCGACAAATCCGGTCAGCTCTTCTTTCATCTTGTCGGACGCGACGGACCCTTCGCGCAGGACAACGAAGGCGACGGGAATTTCGCCGGCGGCGGGATCGGGGCAGCCGACGACGCCGCAATCGCGGACGGCAGGATGCTCGAGCAGAACCCCTTCAACCTCGGCGGGGGCGACGGGGAATCCTTTGTACTTGATCATCTCCTTGCGGCGATCGACGACGCAGAAAAAATCCTGATCGTCGCGAGTTACGACATCGCCCGACCAGAACCAACCATCGCGCAGGACTGCCGCCGTGGCCCCAGGCTCTTTCCAGTAACCGAGCATGAATTGCGGGCCGCGCATGACGAGTTCGCCACGCTCGCCGCGTGCGGCTTCGTTGCCATGCTCGTCTACCACCCGGCAGTCGGTGAGTGCCATCGGTTGGCCGATGGAGTCGGGGCGGTAGAGCGCGGGGTCGAGATAACCGACGTGCGTGACCGGAGAGGCTTCGGTCATGCCGTAGCCTTGAACCACAGGAATGCCGGTGAGCGACGTGAATCGGCGTGCGAGTTCGGCAGCCAGCGGGGCGGCGCCGGACTTGACCCATTCGACACGATGGTTCTTGGGGAATTGTCCGGCTTCGGCGATCTGACACAAAGCGTTGAGCGCCGGAGGAACGGTGGGAGCCATGGTGACGTTCTCGTCGATGATCAAGTGACAAAACTGTTCGGCGTTGAAGCGCGGCATGAGAATTAACGTTGCGCCGAGAGTGAGGACCGGATTTAGCACAACGTTCAATCCGTAGATGTGGTAGAGCGGCAAAAAACAGCAGACAACGGAATCGTGACAGAGGCAGGTGGCATGCGGGCCGATGAACTGAAACACGTTCGACACCAAGTTGTAGTGCGAGAGCATGACACCCTTGGGCAAGCCGGTGGTTCCGCTGGAGTAGGGAAGCGCGCCAAGGGCCTCATTGGAAGACTGAGACGGTTGCGGAAACACCGCCGAGGTTGGCTGCAGAAGCGTCGAGAGCATTTCGGTTCCGGGCGATGGCTGGCGGGTGGTGAAAACGTGCCGGAGATTCGGTAGGCCAGAAAGCGAAATGCCCACGAGGCTCGGCCCGTCGGTGAGAAGCATGGCCGCGCCGGAGTTTTCCAGTTGATAGTGGACCTCGCGCTCGCGGTAGGTCGGGTTCAACAATGTTGGAACAGCGCCAGCGAGAGTCGCAGCGTGGTAGGCAGCGGCAAACTCCCAGGTATTGGCAAGGAAGATCGCGAAAACATCGCCGGGCTTGAGACCGGCGGCAACCAGGCCGCGGGCAAGGGTTTCAACAATCTCGCCATATTCAGCGTAAGTTATGCGGCGTCCGCAGGAACTGTCGACGATGGCGGTCTTGTCGCGGAACCGGCGACAGCTATCGAGAATAAGGTCGTGCACAAAGCGGCCATGCGGGTCGGCGTAGAGACGGGTGCGCAACATGCGGAGGAGATTGTAACGTGAATTCAACTTTGCAGTAACGGAATGTCGTCAGGTACAGGTGTGGTAGTCCGCGGGCGCACGCAAATCTATACGAAACTCCTCGAAAGGCAATGCGTAGTAGTAACAAAACCTGCTCTCGTGACTGTTACCAAAGGCGTCCAGGTAGATTGCCCTGCCATATGCAACTAGGTCGAACTTTCGATCCTTAATTCCTGTTACGTCTTTGTCAAAAATCCTGTTCGTATACGCTTCGGCTCCCTCTATGTAGGACCAGACCTTGATTCGCTGATTGGGGGCAACGGGTGTTGAGAACATCTGGATGTCGGAGCGATAGTTAGGGGTAGGCTCGAGTTCCTTCGGAGTTTCGACAGTAAGGCTACCCACGCATCTGCACCTGACGGAGCAAAGCAAGATTTGTGCGGTTGTTCTGCCGATGTTTTCGATTCGCCAGTCCAGCCTGTCCCTAGGTGTGAGCTGGAACGATTCTTCTGGGACGATCAGAAGCCATGGCCGCTCTGCGTTCTTTAAACTGTCCGCGCTGTCCTGTGCTGCCTTAGCGGCTTTCTCGGTCACCACGAGAGATTCATCAAACTTTTGGTTCTGAACGACCATCTGGTCGAGTTGGCCCTCAATGGCCTTTAATGTCTTTAGAGCAGACTTAATACCGACAAACCCTATAACCACTAACGCGGCATTGCAGAGCAGGAGAATTAGGTCGGTCCAATCCCTCTCAACCGACACGGGAGGAAGGCCTACGATTTTCGTTTCATGTTGTCTAGATCCCGCGGTTAGGACGTCAATTGCGTTGCCGTTCGGAACATCCTCGGTGTTCGCACGAGTCGCCTGTTGTGGCATCTGCTTTGAACTAGATTGCGGAGTTCGTACAGTTCGTCCCGGAGCAGAGGGATGGGAGATCTGTGGTTCCGTCTTCTTTGCAGGAATCGACGGGCTGGACTGCCACAAAAGAAATAATCCAGCGACGATTAAATGATTCATAGTTAGTTTCTCGCAATACAGCCAAATGGTCGTTCATCCTGCTAATCGGCGCAGGAACTCCCGCTCGTCCATGTGGTACTTGAAGGCTTTGCGGCCGTCGATGAAGACGACGGGGACTTCGTCGTTGAACCGGCGGCGGAGCTGATCGTCGGAGTCGACGTCAACTTCCTGCAGGGTAAAGCCGCCGCGGCGATGGAGCTTGTTCAGGGTTTCTTTCACTACCTCGCAAAGATGACATCCTTTACGCGAATAGACGATGACGTGGCGGGGCTCGGCCATGCGGCGAGTTTAGCAAAGGAATTCGGTCTGCGTGCGTAAAGAGTTGTCTTTTTCCGCGATACAATCCAAGCCATGCCCGAAACGAAAAAGAAGCCGCTTGCCGGGAAGGCTGTGCTCATCACCGGCGGCGCCAAGCGGCTTGGTCGAGCCAGCGCGCTGGCGATGGCGGCGGCTGGGGCGGATGTTGCGATCACGTTCCTACGATCGGCGCGTGAGGCGCAGCACACGGTCATCGATCTGAGCAGTTTTGGGGTGAGGGCAGTGGCGCTGCGTTGCGATGTGACGGATGAAAAAAGCGTCAAGGCGATGATCAAGGAGGCGCGGAAAGAGTTGGGCGGCATCGATGTCCTCGTCAACAACGCCGCGAACTACGAAACCGCGGACTTTGAGACGCTGACGGTCAAGCAGTGGGATGCGATCTTTGCTTCGAACACGCGAGGGCCGTTCCTGGTGTCGCGCGAGGCGCTGAAATTGTTGCGCGAACGGAAAGGCAAGATCATCAATATGGGGTCGCTGGGCGGAATTCAGCCGTGGACGACGCATGCGCATTATTGCTCGTCAAAGGCGGCGGTCCATATGCTGACGAAGGTGATGGCCAAAGCCCTGGCGCCGGAGATCGCGGTCAATTGCGTGGCGCCGGGGATGATCGATCTGGGAGAGAAGGCGGCGGCGGGATTTATGAAGCGGATGGCGAAGCAAACTCCGATGCGAAGAAATGGGACGGGCGAGGAGATCGCGGACGCTGTCATGTTTTTCGCTACCGCGCCGCACTTCATCACCGGGCAAATTCTGGTCGTCGATGGAGGCTTGAGCCTCTAGCGTCATGCAAACTTCCACCAAAAAAAATGCTGTGTTCTTATTGGTTTTGGTCAGCAGCGTCTGGGGCTGGGCACAGGCGCGTCCGGAAGATGGTGCGCGCGAGTTTCAGGTGTGGAGCGGTGGGGGGCCTTCAGTGCCAGGAGGAACCAAGGACACGGATGTTTTCAATGCCGGTGTGCGATTTGGATGGGTGCTGACCCGGCCGCACGGGCCCGGGTTTCTGAAAGGGCGCTTCGAATACGTGCTCGACGGCACGCCGGTGTTTCTCGTTTTCCAGAAAGCCAATACAGCGTACGGAGCAGGATTCAGTCCGCTTGGGTTGAAGTGGGATTTCGCTTCCCGGGGACCGGTCGCGCCGTATCTGGAAATCAATGGTGGAACGCTGTTCACGAATCACGATGTGCCGACGGGAACTTCGCAGGTGAACTTCACTTCCGCGGCAGCGTTCGGAGTCCACCTGCTCGGGCAGAAATATAACTGGTCGATTGAGGCCCGATACATGCATATTTCGAATGCTGGTCTGGCGTCGCCGAATCCTGGAATTAATACGGTGCAGGTGCGGTTGGGCTTCGGAAAATTTTGGCATCGGTAGGCTGAGGCGCGGCTGAAGCCGCCCTCTCAAAACGCGAAGCGCCAACAATTTCCAGTCAAGAGAAATTTTCCTGTACGTCTTCCGCGTAATACGTAATCTCCCTTACATACAATCAGGAGCCATTACGGATTTCTCGGGTTCGATCTACGGCGATTTCGAATCGCAACAAGCCTACCCCCTTTGGGTTTAAGTGAATCAGACAACTATGACCGAGATGACCAGAGAACGCTGGCTGCTACTTTGCCAAGAAGCGGTGACGGAGGAAGATCCCGGCAAATTTCGCGCGATCTGCTCAGAGTTAGAGCATTTCCTCGAAGAGAAGAAGGCGCGGCTGCGTCTCAGCCCGACCTGTTGGATCTGCAGCCGAGGTGTTGACCTGCAGACGTGCAAGATTGACTGGCACGGCCGCGCGGTGCATGAACAATGCGAGGCAAATCGCATGAGCAACCACAATCGCATCGCATCTATTCCCCAAACATAGGAACCTGGCGCGTGTCGTCGGTGACGCCGCGGCGGCGCCGGCGACTGGCGCCGATCACAGCAAGCACGGTGAGCGACTCGAGCGCCGAGCGGGGGACGAACATGCGCTGCGTGTTCGAGCGCTGATCGGGCGGATTGACCAGATAGCCTTCGGGCAAGTTTTGAGTGAGGTCGTGCGGCATCAGGCCCTCGAGCACCTCGCTGTCTTTGAAACGCAGACGCACCCATAGGCCTTCCGTGCGGGGCCGCGTTGTAAAGGTCTTGCGGCTGAGCGATTCCGTTTCGCCGAACTCGCGCACAAAATAGACGACCTTAATATCGCGCAGATCGACTGCCACGACAGTTCCCGAAGTGTTGAGCAATTCGAGCTTGCCCTCGTTGACGAAGTTAGCCGGCGACACGTAACCGTTGATCGAATCGCGGTCCATTTTGCGGACGATTACTTTCTTGTGGGTAGAGGGCATAGCGGGCGCGCTGGGAATCGCGCCAGATCAAATTGTCACACGATTCGCGGGGAACATAGGGAGTCATCGTGATCGCAGTAGCCAAATCATTAACATTGTGGTATTTTCTGTAGTTCACTCAGGGCTGTATTAAATCGCTTAAGTGTATCAATAATAGCGACTTACGTAGGATGTACGGGAAGCACATGGCCGACATTCCTATGCCCTGTGGAAATCTTTAATCCGGCCGGCGCGGGCCGGAAAGCCGTCCAGTATCAGCACGTCACGCATGGCGGACTACATCTACACGATGGAGATTCGGCTGACTCCCGATCAGCTTCGGGGAGTCACGCTGGTTCAGGACATCGCCCGCAACGCTGAGATGAACATCTATCTCACGGGCGGCGCGGTGCGTGACATCATCAGCGGGTTCACCATCCGCGATCTCGATTTCACCGTTCAAGGCAATCCCCTCAAACTGCAAAAAGATTTCGAACGATCGGGAGTGAAGATCGTATCGGCGGATGATGATCTCAAGACGCTGGCAGTGCTGCTGCCCGGCAGCGTACGCGCCGAGATCAGCGCAGCACGGATTGAGCGGTACGACAAAGTAGGCAAGCCTCCGGTTATTAGTCCGGCTACGATCATCGAAGATCTGCGACGGCGAGATTTCACCGTCAACGCGATGGCGCTGTCGCTGAATCCGGGATCGCGCGGACTTCTGATGGATCCATTTAACGGGGCTGCCGATATCGAAGCCAAGCTGCTCCGCACGCTGCACAATTATGCGTTCGTGGAAGATCCGGCGCGCATCATTCGTGCATGCCGCTTTGCAGCGAGATTCCATTGGCCGATGGAAGAGAAGACGGCGCTGCGGTACCAGTCGGCGAAAGAGAACAATTACATCGAGTACGTCAGCGATCGGGCGATCGGGCTGGAGATTGAGCAACTGGCGTACGAAGACGATCCGCTGCATATCCTGCGCGCGCTTGAGAAAGATGATTGGCTGAAGATTCTGCATCCGCACTGGACGACGGCGAAGGTGGATACCGCGGGCCTGGGACAGTTGATGAAGACGCGGCAGCAAATGAATGAACTTGGCTATGCTCCGGATCCGGCACCGGCGGTCTTGTACTTCCTGACCTCGCGGTTGGGGGACAAAGATGTTGCCGACATCCGCAAGCGAATTCCGAGAAAAGATCTGGTTGAGGCATGGAAGGATTTAGAAGATAACGCCAAGGCGCTGGCCAAGAGATTAACCGGCAAGGAAGCTGCGACACCTTCACGAACCTGGAAGCTGCTGTCGGAAGCGCGTCCGGAGATGACGCTCTTCCTGGAAACCACTTCGCGTCAGCAGGCGGTGGTGCAGAAGATCAGGAATTTTTTGACCAAGTGGCGCCAGGTGCAGCAGAAGATTCCGTTGCCGGAGATGACGGAGCTACACATCACTCCGCAGATGCCGGAGTATTCGAAAATTGCGCATGACGTTTTCATGCTGCTGCTGGACGGAAAGCTGCGGTCGCGCACGGAGACGTTGAAATTCTTGAAGCCGCTGGCACCTCCTCCGCCGCCACCACCTCCACCGCCGAAACGCGGACGGGCGGCCAAGGCTGCGGCCCAGGCAGCGGCTGCAAAAACGGACGACAAGAAAAAAGGAAAGATAACTCCGGCGCCAGCTCCCCCGGTTCCCCCACCACCTGTGCCCAAGGCGAAACCCGAAGTGAAGGCGAAGCCTAAGGCCGCCAAGCCGGCGCCGAAGCCTGCTCCCAAGCCGAAAGCCAAGCCGGCAAAAGTGGTAAAAAAGAAGAAACGATAGCGGCGCGGCCCATTCGGGCAAAAATCACGACTGCTAGCAGGGCTCGCGAAAAACATGAAAATACTCGGGAAAGTACTTCTTGCTCTGCTGGTTGTGCTCGCTCTAGCGATCACATTCACCGTTGGATGGCGTCCCTTTCTGGGGCCGAAGTCACGCGAGTTAACTTCACAAAAATTTGACGCGACGCCGCAGCGACTGGAGCGTGGCCGCTACATATTTAATGGGCTTTCCGGTTGTGTGGATTGCCACTCGCCGCACGACACCAGCCAGGCAAATCATCCGGTGATAGCGGGTAAAGAAGGTTCAGGCATGGTCATGCCGTTCGACAATTTGCCGGGCCGGGTCGTCGCGCCGAACATTACGTCGGATCAGGCGACCGGCGCAGGTACCTGGACGGACGATCAACTGGCGCGCGCGATCCGCGAAGGCATTGGGCATGACGGGCGCACGCTGTTTCCGATGATGCCGTACGAGCACTATCGGAGCATGTCGGATGAAGATCTGGCGTCGGTCGTGGTTTACATCCGGTCGCTGCCCGCAGTCCGGAACGAATTGCCGAAGACGGAGATCATTTTCCCAGTGAAGTATCTGATTCGCTCGGTGCCGCAACCGGTGAGTGGGCCAGTGAGCGCCCCGGACCCGGCCGATCGCGTGAAGTGGGGAAGGTACATGGTGAACCTGGCGGGATGCGTGGATTGCCATACTCCCATGGACAAAGGGCAGCCATTGCCGGGCCTGGAGTTTGGCGGCGGACAGGTTTTCACCGGAGCATGGGGACACATCGTCAGCGCGAACATCACACCGGATGTTACAGGCATCGGCTACTACGATGAGGGGCTGTTCATTCAAGTGTTGCGCACGGGCTTTGTGAAAGCGCGCAAGCTGGATGCCTTGATGCCGGTCGAACAATACAGGAATTTGACTGAGGATGACCTGAAAGCAATGTTTGCCTACCTGCGCACGGTAAAGCCGGTGAAGCACCGTGTAGATAACACGGAACCGCCGACGCAGTGCAAGCTATGCCGCGCGAAACACGGGGCCGGCGACCAGAACTAAGACATCCGAGGAGTTCTTGAAGCGATTCGCTGTCATCGTCGCGATGTTGTTGAGTGCGGTCGTGGTACGCGCTCAGTCAGCATCCGAAAAGGCGGATGAGAGTAAGCTGCTGGCTCTCGAAAATGCATGGAACCTGGCGCAGGTGCATCACGACGCGAAGGCGATCGAAAACCTGGTTGGGGAAAAGTTCATTTACACGGACACCGACGGCTCAACCATGGACAAGGCAGCGTTTCTGCTGGACGTGAAGGATCCCGACTACAAGGCCGCGTCGGTGGTGAATGACCGGCTGAAAGTGGATATCTATCAGAATGCGGCGGTGGTTAGCGGTCGCTATCACAGCAAGGGCACATACAAAGGCAAGTGGTTCGATCACTACGGGCGCTTTACCGACACCTGGATCCTGGAGAGCGGGCAATGGCAGTGCGTCGCCAGCCATACTACGCTGCTGCACAAGTGAGGCAGTTGTTCCCGAATCTGCAACGCCAGCCTGTGGATAATTCTTCGGAAGGTTTGTGCGGCTCTCTCCGCTTACAATTGTCCGCTAAAATCTAGAGAGAGGCTCATGTCACAGTTCGTCCATCTCCATCTGCACACAGACTACTCGATGCTCGACGGCGCGTGCGGCATCGACCAGCTTTGCCACCGGGTCCACGAACTAGGAATGCCAGCGGTGGCGATGACCGATCACGGCAACATTTTTGGGGCGGTGGAGTTTGTAAATGCCGCGAATAAAGCCGGGGTCAAGCCGATCATTGGCTGCGAGCTGTATGTCTGCAAGAAAGAAGACCACAACATCGAGCGGACGCCGCCGGAAGGCGATACCTACAACCATCTGCTGGTGCTGGCGGAGAACGAAGAGGGCTATCGCAACCTGGTGAAGATCACGTCGGAGGCTTCGCTGCACGGCTTTTATTACAAGCCCCGGGTGAGCAAAAAGTTTCTGGCGGAGCACAGCAAGGGATTGATCGGGCTTTCGGCGTGTTTGAAGGGCGAAATCGCCGAGTCGCTGACGGAAGAAAAATACGAGAAGGCGAAGGCGGCAGCGGGACTCTACGGCGAGATTTTCGGCAAGGGAAATTTCTTTCTTGAGATTCAGGACCAGGGGCTCGAGATGGAACACCGGATCCACCCGGGGCTGTTCCAGCTGGAGAAAGAGCTGGGATTGCCGCTGGTCGCAACCAACGACAGTCATTACCTGTGTGAAGAAGATGCGCACGCGCAGGATGTAATGGTTTGTATCCAGACGGGGAAGTCGCTGCAGGATGCAAACCGCATGAAGTTCCAGGGCACGGACTTCTATGTCAAGAATCATGACGAGATGTACCGGGTCTTTAAAGATGCACCGGATGTTTTGTCGCGGACGCTGGCGATTGCCGAGCGCTGCAATGTGCGGCTGGAAAAAGTCAGCAGCCCGTTCCCGCATTTCGATGTTCCATCCGGATACACGCTCGATAGCTATTTCGAGCATGTGACGCGGCAGGGCTTCGCGCGGCGGTTGGAAATACTACGGTCGCAATCGGAGCAGGGAAGGCTCAAGCACAGCATTGCCGACTATGAGCAGCGATTGGCGCGCGAGATCAGCATCATTCAGCAGATGAAGTTCTCGGGATATTTCCTGATTGTGTGGGACTTCATCCGCTATGCCACAGAACACAACATTCCTGTCGGCCCGGGCCGCGGATCGGCGGCGGGATCGCTGGTCTCGTATGCATTGCGAATCACTGACCTTGATCCCCTGCAAAACGAGTTGCTGTTCGAGCGCTTCCTGAATCCAGAACGTATTTCGATGCCGGATATCGATATCGACTTCTGCATGAACCGGCGCGGTGAGGTCATCGACTACGTCACGCAGAAGTATGGGCGCGAAAATGTCGCCCAGATCATCACCTTCGGGACCATGGCGGCGAAGGCGGCGATCAAGGACGTGGGCCGGGTGATGGACATTCCTTATAGCGACGTGGATCGCATCGCCAAGATGGTGCCGCCGCAGTTGAACATCACGCTGGAGACGGCGCTCAAAGAATCGCCGGCGATGCAGCAGGCGTACGAGAACGAGACACAAGTTCGCCAGTTGCTCGACACGGCGAAAAAGCTGGAAGGGTTGGTGCGCAATGCCGGCGTTCACGCCGCCGGAGTGGTGATCTCGCCGCGGCCGCTGATCGAACTGGTTCCACTGCACCGGACGAAAAACGACGAAATTGTCACCGCATTTGACATGGTGGCGATCGAGAAGCTCGGTCTGCTCAAGATGGACTTCCTGGGCCTGACCACGCTTACCATCCTCGATGATGCGGTGAAGTTAATTGCGCAGACACGGAACGAGAAGATCGAACTCCCGGAGATTCCGCTCAGCGACGAAGAGACATATAAGAAAGTCTTTCATAGTGGATTGACGTCAGGTGTGTTTCAGTTTGAATCGCATGGTATGCGGGATGTGCTGCGGCGCTATCAGCCGAATACGCTGGGGGATCTTACCGCGCTCAACGCCTTGTACCGGCCGGGTCCAATCCAGGGCGGCATGATCGATGACTTCATCGACCGCAAGCACGGCCGGAAGAAAGTGGAGTACGAGCTGCCAGAGTTGAAAGAGGTTCTGGAAGAGACGCTGGGCGTCATCGTCTACCAGGAGCAGGTGATGCAGATCGCCAACAAGCTGGCGGGCTACTCGCTGGGTGAGGCCGACCTGTTGCGCCGCGCCATGGGCAAGAAAAAAGCCGAAGAGATGGCGCAGCAGCGCGAGCGCTTCGTGAAAGGCGCGATCCAGCGCGGATTCCCGCAAAAGAAGATTGAAAAGATATTTGACCTGATGGCGCAGTTTGCGGGATACGGCTTCAATAAATCTCACTCCGCGGCGTACGCATTGCTGGCTTATCACACGGCGTATTTGAAAACCCATTATCCCGTAGAGTTTATGGCTGCGTTGTTAACGTCGGTGACAGGCAGCACTGACGATGTGGTCAAGTACATCAATGAATGCCGGGAGATGGGCATCGCGGTGGAGCCGCCGGATATCAATGTCAGCGATGCGAACTTCACGCCGCATGGGAGCGCGATACGGTTTGGGCTGGCTGCGGTGAAGAACGTGGGACACAACGCGATCGAGTCGATCGTGGCCGGCCGAAAGGAGAAAGGAAAGTACGCCTCGATCTACGAATTCTGCGAGAAAGTCGATCTGCGGCTGCTGAATAAACGGGTGATGGAGTCGCTGATCAAAAGCGGCGCGATGGATTCACTGGGCCGGCGCGCGCAATTGATGTTTGTGCTCGACAAAGCGGTTGATCGGGCAGAAAAAGCGCAACGGGATGCCCAGATGGGCCAGCACGGACTGTTCGGAGTCTTTCAGCAGGATGACGGCCACGCTGAGACCGACAAACTGCCTGACACGCCCGACTGGGATGAGCACGTGCGATTGGCGTCGGAGAAGGAAATTCTCGGTTTCTTTATTACCGGGCATCCCTTGGAAAAGTATCGTGACAAGCTGCAGGATTTCCGGGCGTTGAGCACAGCAGACATTGCTGGAGTGAAAGCATCGACCGGCAAAGATGAAAGCATCACAACGGCAGGAATTATTGCCAACCTGCGGGTGCTGAAGTCCAAGAAGGGCGATTTCTATGCTCAGGGAAACCTGGAGGACATGGTGGGTTCGGTCGAGATGATCGTCTTCCCCGAGGCCTATCGCAAGCTACAGGAGAAAGTGAAGCTGGAAGTTCCGGTGCTGGTCAAAGGCGGGTTGCGCATCGAAGAGGGCGTGAATCCGAAACTCACGGTCAACGACATTATCCCTCTGGAAGATGCGACGATTCCATTGCCGCGCGCGCTGCGAATCCGCATACCGATTGACACCGCCAGCGAGACCACCGTCGACGAACTGCAGGCCCTGTGTTTGCAGCGCAAAGGGCAGGCGAAAGTTCTGTTCGATGTGGAGCGCGCCGGCGATTTCATGGTAGTCATGGAGGCCGAGGGCTATAATGTCGAACCAGACCGTAATTTCATGGCCCGGGTGGAAGAGTTGTGCGGGCGAGGTGCGGTTCGCGTGATTGATTGAACGGACGCCGCATGAGGCCTTCGAGCAACCGTCCAAAACGAGAAGAAGCATCGAGCGACTACACGCTGGCACTTTCAGGCGCGGATCTATTGCTGTCGATGGTCGAGGCCCGGCATGCAGGAAAGAATGGTGACGTTCGCAGAATGGATTCGCAGTTAAAGACGCAACAAGAACTGGAGAAGATCGGCGAGCAACTGGCAAAGCTGGAAGCATTGCCTGGTCAGGATGAGCAGACGCGAGAGCAGATCCAGTTGCTGCATCAACGCATTCACTCGCTCGAGACCCAGTTGGCAGTCCCGTCGGCGACCTGGCAGAAAATCGAATTAGCTCGGCATGCGCAGCGTCCCCACACCCTCGATTACATCGACCGCATTTTTACGGACTGGAGCGAAATTCACGGCGATCGTGGATTTGGCGACGATCCCGCCATGGTCTGCGGGATGGCGCGGCTCCGCGGCGAAGAAGTGATGGTGATCGGCACGGAAAAGGGTCGTGACACTAAGCAGCGCGTGTACCGCAATTTTGGTTTGCCGAATCCGGAGGGTTATCGCAAAGCGCTGCGTGCCATGAAAGTTGCCGAGAAGTTTCGGCGGCCAATTATCACGCTGGTGGATGTGACTGGAGCCAATCCCGGAGTCGGTGCGGAAGAGCGTGGACAAGCAGAAGCGATTGCACGCAATCTGCGGGACATGTCGCGACTGGAAGTGCCGATCGTCACGGCCATTACCGGCGAAGGCGGAAGCGGTGGCGCGTTGGCGATTGCGGTTGCGGACCGTGTGCTGATGATGGAAAACGCGATGTACTCAGTGATTTCTCCTGAAGCTTGCGCCGCCATCATGTGGCGGGATGCCGGAAAGAAAGTGCTCGCGGCTGAGGCTCTGCACATAACAGCGCCGGATTTAAGCAGGTTTGGCTGCATCGACGAAATTGTTCCTGAGCCCGAGGGCGGAGCGCATGTCGATCCGGTTGCCGCATCGGAGATTCTGTCAGAGTCGATCTCCAAGCACCTGGCGCAACTCAAAGCCAAGCCGGTCAAGGAATTGATCGCGTCACGATATGATAAATTCCGCAAAATGGCTCAATTCTTTGAAGTCATCGCATAGTTTCCAACCTCGGTACGTTGTCCCCTAAAATCTTCGCGGTTGCCCGCCGACAGGCCAAACCTGCCGTATAATGAAGGGTTCGCCTCACCACTCCAACACTCATTGAGCGGGCCCAATCCCGCTCCAGTCAAAGGAAGGAAGAAGGATGGCCACCACGGATGTAGTGCCCCGCCAGCAGGATGGGCAAGCGGGGCAGAAGCGCGTCGTCAACAACATGAGCATTCAAGTTGCGACGGTGAACGGGTCGGGTTCGCAGAGTTCGAACTCGGTGTTGCTGCGCAGCATTTTCCAGATGGGCGTTCCGGTTTCCGGTAAAAATTTGTTTCCGTCGAATATTGCCGGGTTGCCGACCTGGTACACGATTCGCGCGAACAAGGACGGATACATCGGACGGAAGAAGGAGATCGACTTCCTGGTGGCGATGAATCCGGAGACGGCGCAGGAGGATGTGAAATCGCTGGCGCCAGGGGCTTCGGTGCTGTACGACGAGCCGCTGAACCTCAATCAAGTCCGCAATGACCTGATTTTTTACGCCGTGCCCTACGACAAGCTGGTGGCGCCGGTCTGTCCCGAAGCCAAGCTGCGAAAGCTTGTAAAGAACATGATCTACGTCGGGGTTGTGGCCAGGTTGCTCGACATTGACATGGCGCAGGTGGAGAAGGCGATCCGCAAGCAGTTTGCGACCAAGCAGAAGGCTGCCAACCTGAATTTCGCGGCGGCGAAAGCTGGCTACGATTACGCGACCGCCAGCCTGACCAAGCAGGATCCCTATTACATCCAGCCGATGGACAAGACGCAGGGGATGATCATCATCGACGGCAATTCGGCCGCTGCGCTGGGCTGCATGTTTGCGGGCGTAACGGTTGTGACGTGGTATCCAATTACGCCATCGTCGTCGCTGGTGGAAACGCTGATTGACTACATGAAGGAGCACCGCATCGGGCCGGACGGCAAGGCAACGTTTGCCATCGTGCAAGCGGAAGACGAACTAGCCGCGATCGGCATGGTGTTGGGTGCAGGTTGGGCTGGAGCGCGATCGATGACCGCGACCGCAGGCCCGGGCATTTCGCTGATGGCGGAGTTTGCCGGCTTGTCTTACTACGCGGAAGTTCCCGGCGTAATCTGGGACATTCAGCGAGTTGGGCCATCGACCGGGTTGCCGACCCGTACTTCACAAGGTGACATTCTTTCGACTGCGGTTCTTTCCCACGGCGATACCAAACACATCATGCTGATTCCATCATCAGTGGCGGAGTGTTTCACCATGGCGCAGGACGCGTTCAACCTGGCGGAGCAATTTCAGACGTTGATCTTTGTCATGTCGGACCTCGATCTCGGCATGAATAACTGGATGTCGGACCCGTTTGAATATCCGACTACGCCGATCAAGCGCGGCAAGGTGCTGACCAAAGAAGACCTAGATCGTATGGGTGGATTCAGCCGCTATAAAGATGTGGATGGCGACGGCATCGGTTACCGAACCTTACCGGGCACCGAACATCCGGCAGCAGCGTATTTTGCGCGCGGCAGCGGTCACAACGAGAAGTCGCAGTACAGCGAGCGTCCGGACGACTTCGAGCGCAACATGGAGCGCATCAACAAGAAGTTCGAGACGGCGCGCTCATTTGTGCCACGGCCGGAAGTGATCACCGGCAAGTCGAAGATCGGAATCATCGCCTATGGAACCTCGCACTGGGGGATCATCGAAGCACGCGACCAGATGCGCAATGAGTACGGCATGGAGACGGATTACCTGCGGTTGAAGGCGTACCCGTTTACCCGCGAGGTGCACGAGTTCATCGAGAACCACGAGCGGGTGTACGTGGTGGAGCAGAATCGCGACGCGCAGATGCTCAGCCTGTTGAAGCTGGACATCAAGCCGGAACTGGTTACGCGGTTGCGCAGCATCGCACACATTCACGGGCTGCCGCTCGACGCGCGCTCAGTCACCGACGAACTTACCAGCATGGAGGGGAAGTAAATGGCAACCACACCGACCAGCACGCCCGCGCCGAAGACGAATCGAATCGGTCTGACTGTGCTCGATTATCGCGGCGGCAAGACGACGCTTTGCGCCGGGTGCGGCCATAACGCGATTTCGGAGCGCATCATCGACGCGATGTACGAGATGGGTGTCCAGCCCGAGCGCTTGATCAAGCCCAGCGGAATTGGCTGCTCCTCAAAAACGCCGGCCTATTTCATGAGCCGCTCGCACAGCTTCAACGCTGTGCACGGCCGTATGCCGTCGGTGGCGACCGGCGCGGTCCTGGCGAATCACAAGTTGATCGCGCTGGGAGTGAGCGGAGACGGCGATACTGCATCGATCGGCATGGGCCAGTTCGTGCATCTGATGCGGCGTAATCTCCCGATCATTTACATCATCGAGGACAACGGCGTTTACGGGTTGACGAAGGGCCAGTTCTCGGCGACTGCGGATTTGGGATCGAAGCTGAAGACCGGCGTGATCAACGATCTGCCACCGATTGACACCTGCGCCATGGCGATCACCCTGGGCGCGACGTTCGTGGGACGATCGTTCTCCGGCGACAAAAAGCAGTTGCACGCAATGCTGAAGGCAGCGATTGCGCACAAAGGCACGTCGATGCTGGACGTGGTCTCGCCATGTGTCACCTTCAATGACCACGAAGGCTCGACCAAGTCGTACAAGTACATGAAAGATCACGAGGAGCCGATCCAGGACATCAACTTCGTTCCGGCGTTCGAAGAAATCAATGTGGACTACGATCCGGGCGCGACGGTGGAAGTCACGATGCATGACGGGTCGCGGCTGAGACTGACAAAGCTGGAAGAGGATTATGATCCCACGGATCGTATCCGGGCCATCAGCCGGCTGCACGAGGCGCATGAAAAAGGCGAAGTGCTGACGGGAGTGTTCTACGTCAACCCGAAGGCACCCAACTTTATTGACATGCTGAACATGACACCTGACTCACTGGCGACCTTGCCGGAGTCGGTGGTGCGTCCGGGCAGGGAAGTGCTGGATCAGGTGATGGAAGAGTTGCGGTAGGAGTTGCGGGTTTTTAATGACCCCGTCTAAGCTAGGCTTGGGCGGGGTTTGTGTTTTAGGCAGCCGTGTTTTAGCCACTACAAGCAGGTTCCTCGACACGCTCTCGCCGCTCTGCGGCTGCGAGCGGCTCGGAATGACAAAGTCAGCGGAACAAACTAAAACACCTCGACTAATGCCGAGTGTCCTGGCACTCCTGCAAGTCGGGCATCCCGGGTAATGAGAGGCGCAGCCAGATTTTCGGCGAGTGCGATGTATGCGGCGTCGTACGCCGATAGATTGTTTCGCAACTGCCAAATCCGTGGCACAAAGATGAGGTGAGGGTAGCGCACCACACGAAGGGCTAAGAGGTCTTGAATGCCTTCACTCGCACGAAGAGAAGAAACAATTCCTTGCTGTGCCAAACGTCGAAAGACCTGGACCACTTCGAGATCAAAGATGTGGGGCGCGTACAAGCTTTCGTGACTGGTATAGATTCGCTTCTCGATAAGCTGTCCGGCGGGCGTCGCTAACAACCAATCGACCGCGGCTGAGGCATCAAGGACGATCAACGCGCGTCGCGTTCCTCTCGCAGAATGGAAGCCGAATCAAATTCAGTCGTGACTGGCTTGCGGGAATGCAAACGCTCGCGCAGTTCCAAAAGCGTAGGCTTTTCGGCGATTTCCCGAATTTCCATCAATAAGTAGTCAGATAAGGACATGCCGGCCAACGCCGCACGAGCTTTCAAACCGCGATGCAGCGCGTCCGGGACATTTCGCAATTGAATCATCTTTGACATGTGAATAGCATACTTGCATGTGTATCACATGTCAACGCTTCTGCGCCAACCCCCAGTTGCCATCTTCGCCGTAGCGCCTGTATTGTGGATGAGGTGCAAGTGTCCACGCCACGTGGACTTATCTCAAAGCTAGCTGCCTCCATGTACCGGACCGCGCTGGCGGGCTGGCTGCACCAAAATTTACTGAGACTATGACATCCTCCATTTACGAAATTCCTGCTCTCTCGCAGCAAAAGGCTTTGGCGTACGACCCGCTGCTCGACGACGTTGGCTTCATGACCTGCATGACCCTGGTGCTGCTTGGCAATTACGCGCAGACCGGGCATCTTGGCGGGCCGCTGGCGTACACACCCTACAATGTGGCGTCGCATCTGGTCGGGCCGGAGAACGGCGGACTGCGTTACGACTACCGGCGCCCAAAGCATCCTTATTGCGACAAGTTCATGCTGGCGGCAGGCCACTCGATTCCAACCTGCTACGCGCTGTGGATGATCATGGGGCAGGCGCTGTATCGCAAGTATCAGCAGACCGGGGACAAGCGTTTTTACGTCGATCCGCAGGTCGCGATGTTGCCGATCGATGCGCTTGGATTCCGGCGCGGCGCGGGCGCGTTGAAGACGCTGTTGCGAGATACGGACCTCGAAGACAATCCTCTGTTTGCGCAAGCAAAGGGCCGCGGCATTCGTTCGCTATCCGGACATGCCGAGAGCGTCGACGTTACGAACGACGTGAATGGCGGCCCCTC
>Ga0335069_10003172_pt1 | contig 25014 bp, 43 predicted proteins | sample Lox_Sample_11_FD_206714 | JGI IMG/M metagenome (GOLD analysis project Ga0335069, IMG submission 206714) | Soil microbial communities from Loxahatchee National Wildlife Refuge, Florida, United States - Lox_Sample_1.1 | ecosystem: Environmental > Terrestrial > Soil > Wetlands | place: USA... | reverse complement strand
TAAAGACTTAGAAAAACTAACTATTTATACAGGAAAAGCTACACAAAATATCCTTGAGGCTGAAATCTATGTGGAAGCAGCGTTGGATGAAGTGTTCCTAATCTTAAAGGAGTAGCTCTATGCCAGCACAAAGAGTTCTATGTGAAAACATAACTATAAAACGTGGAAAAATAACACGTAGAATTCAGTTCCTAGAAGATAAAGATGGTTATTCTGTAATAGATCAATATTTGAAGGAAGATAGGTTTAATCCTATTGGTTATAAAGATGTCTATGAGACATCATTTTTTTTACCTTCAGTTCAGAGAAACATTGCAAGGAATGCCTATATAGGTAGGCTTTGTCAATGTGGATATGAAGAAGGAAATAAAGGAGATGATTAAATATTATAGATTTATATATAAGCCTAGAGATTATATTATTTTATTACAAAATGATATTTTATATATTAAACATTATAATGGGAGTTTAGTAAAATGGGGTAATTTTGGAGAACATTTAATAGGAAAATATATAATTCCTTTAAAAATAGAAGATATTTTATTTGAAAAATATCCAAATAGATATAATCCTTGGATAAAAGGGTTTTTGGAAGAATATGAACATAACATCCCTAAGTAAAGACCCTAAATATAAATTTTTATATGCCGCCTATATGGCGGCTTTATGTTCTTCTGGTATAGGTAGAAATTCTTTTAGATTGGGTTCTGTTTTGGTCTATAAAAATAAAATTATAAAATGTAAACATAATATTGGAAAAACCCATCCAAAACTTTGTAAATTTACAGAATTTCCTTTCATACATTCAGAAAGTGCATGTATATTATCTAATGGTTTGGATAATTGTGAAAACTGTATTATATATACAGTAAGAATTTTAAGTAATAATGAAATAGCTCTTGCAAAACCATGTACAACATGTTATAAATTAATGCAATATACTAATATAAAAAAATGTTATTTTACAACTAAAGAAGGGTATAATTATATAATTTTATGAGTCGTTCAGATTGGTCTATTTGCTAATTTTCGTGAGAATGCTTCTTTTATGAAATGGAAAAATTATCTGAGAATTTAGCATCGTTCTCAGATTAATGTCTGATCTAATGCCGACGTGATGATGTAAGAGCGGATCACAGATAGACATTTTTAGATGCAATAATGGCAATTATCCCGATTAGCTATACATAGTGTATAGTAAGGGATATTTTTGAAAGGAGTAAATTATGCCTAAGCTTAATATTGTTCGTGGTCCGAGTGCAATCTCTGTTCGTCGTGCTGCTGTTCCTACCTTTGCATGTTTTGCGATCAAGAACCGTGATGGGAAGCTTGGTCAAGAGTATGCACATATTGGTGTGAATGGTCGGTGCTATGCTGTAAATCTGGACTCAAAGGAACTTGCTTCTTCTGAGAACCGTGATAAGACGGTAACGATCACTGGTAAGTGGGAGCCGGAAATTACCCGTCTTCCTGCACATCAGCAAATCCGCATGACACGTTCTCAGGTTCGTCCAAATGACGTGTTTGTGGTTGATGGCAAGACTACTGAGTATATGGCTATGGGTTCCGTTAATCGGGATCGTCATGGTTGGCTCAGTGTTCCTGTTGGTCGTGAACAGAATCATGCTATTGCTGAGAATGGCGATAGTAGGGTAACAGTAGTGGGAAGCTTTAAAATGCGAGTTACCTCTTCTAAGTAAAAAATACGCTTCCAGGTCTAGACTTGGGGGGAGATTTGTCTCCCCTCATTTTTTCTTTAAGGTATAATTATGGATAAGGTTTATTTTTTGGCTTCATTTGATTTAGAAGACGTAGCAGTATTTATAGACAAGGAAGAATTAATCGAATTTATTAATGATTATAAACCAGATTATGATAATTATTTAGTTTATGAAGGTTGGCCTATTGGCCGTGTGAGTAGTGAAGCAAAGATTACTGAGATTTAATTCTATAGGAGAATACAAGACATGGGCTGAATCGTCCTATAGTTATCCACATAGTGTATTAGTATGTTTACCCTCTAAAACTATTTATGTAATCTGAAAGGAGAAGTAGGATGCCTGTTATGGATATGAAACAATTTAAGAAGCGTCTTGATGAAATCTGTAAGCTTTGTGATGTAAGCCCTGAAGCACAGGCTAAGTGGCAAAAGTATCTTGATAGTATCAAGACTAGGCCATTGGCTGATGAACTTACAAGTATTGTAAAAGAACATTCGGATGCTTTAAAGAGGCTTAATGATACTTTCATGCATGTTAATCAAAGGCTTGCTATGGAGTATCAACGGCAAGAAAAGCCATTGATTATCTTTCATCCTACTGATCCAACACAGCTTCGTATTTATCATAATGTGATTATTAGTTCTTCTAATATTGAAGATATTAATAATCTCACTGTGTTGGATCTTCATGATGCCTTTAAAGGATTTTATAAGGCATATGATGAAGATATGGCTATTCCTGGTGGAAGTGAAAAGTGGGCTACTAAGGAGCGTATTGAGAAGCGCCTTAATGCATATACTGATATGCCAACTACAAAGGCACTTTCTAGGTATACAAACTTTGACCAAAAGTATGCAGCAACAACTATTATTCGTGATTTTGCTGCCATGATTGATGAAGAACGTAAGCCTATGGAGCTTTCCTATGCAGATACTCCAGCAGATTGGTGTATTGTATATGGTAGTGGTCCTAGCTCATGCATGAGCCTTAATGGGGGAAATGCACAAAGATTTCAATGGATGTGGGATGCTAATTTCTGTCCTGCATCTTTTTATGCACATTTTCCATATACAAGAGGTGCATATATTATCAAGAATGGGCGCGTTCTAGCACGTACTGTGTTGTTCAAGTATCCCGATCGTGATGTTTGGCAGTATGGTAGAATTTATGCTGACAGTCCTATTCAGAATAAATTTAAGGCTACACTTGAGGCTGCTGGTCATAAGCCTTTAAGTAATAAACGTGATTGGACACCACACGAAGTATTTGAAATTCCTGATGGTACTTCTTTCAATATTAAAGGATATAAGTATAAGAAGGAAGGCATCATGTGTATGCCCTGGCCATATTTTGATAATATGGATTATAATGGTAAAGGCTTCTATGCATCATATGATCAGGAAACTAATGAATTTACAATTACCTATCATTCTCCTAATAGTAAAGGATCTAAGAAAGAAGAAGATATGCTACCTATCCAAATTCAAGATGGTGTACTTCTTTCTATAGATTATAGTGAACGCAAGTGTTATCATTGTGGTACATTACGCAAAGATAAAAGATTTGATTGGATTACTTCAGCAGATGGTAAATGCTTTGATAGTGCAGAGTGCTTGATTGCTGCTGGATATGTTAAGGTACGAACTATTCAGGCAGAACAGTATCAGCTTCCAAATGAACATTTAGTTCCAATTCAAGGTTTTAAAGGAACAGTGTTCTTTTCTACTGTTGAGGCTGCTACTAAGTATGGATTTTATCCGATACTTAGATCGGATGGTTCAGTACCAGAAGAAGGAGATATTGAAGTAACAAATAAATATAACGGCAAACGAGTTATTGGTAAGTCTACATGGGTATATCAGATGACTGAACTTCCTGAAAATCCTAAGCTAGATATTATATTTAATGATCCTATCAGGAATGTAAGTCTGGATATTGATGAAGAGGAATATAAAGGATTAAGTACTCCTACCCCTAATGTAGAAGGATATCATATTAACTTCTAATAGGACGACAGGGATGCTCATTGTCGGATAACGCATAGGAGAATTATCACATGGAAGTATATTTTCCTATTAATGATTCTTTAACTATTTATATAAAAAAACACAATAAACTTTTTTATTGTAATTGGGCACTAGATACATTAAGTCTTCATGATGGTACTCTTAGTTCTAGTTATAAAAAATTAAATATAGAAATACTATTAAAAACCAAAAAAGATAACTTTAGGTTTATAACAAAATATAGGCTTCAAAGAGAAATCATTAAAAAATGGCTTGAAACAGAAATAGAAGGATTAATCTAATGCACAAATTTACTTCCCGCCCAAAGGATTTAGTAAAGGTTGAGTATAAGTATATTGATCCCTTGTTTCATAGATTAATCACTCTATGTACTCCCCATGGTAAAGAGAATTTTATTGTTAATGCTATTCAAGTGCAAAAATTCATTAAGCCTTTAAAACAAGAAATTATTGAAGGTAATCTTCTTATTTGGGTGGGAGATAAACAGGAAACTATGTTTTCTGCTCATATGGATATTGTTGGTAGTAATAGTGAAAAGAATAATAAAGCAGGTACAGTAGATATTATTACTGTAATGGAACCATATGATAAAAAAGATTATTTTTATGGTGCAAAAGCATTCTTGACTGAAGATGGAGAAATTATAGAATATAGACCATCAACTTTAGGTGCTGATGATAAGGTTGGTGTTTTTATTCTTCTTAAGCTTATTGAGAAAGGTGTTAATGGTCTTTATGTATTTCACGTTGGAGAAGAATGTGGCCTTATTGGATCAAGACTTCTTTCAACAAAACATAAGAATTTATTCAAAGATTATAAACGTTGTATTGCTTTTGATAGGGCGGGTTATGAAGATGTAATTGCATATCAAAGATTTAGTCGATGTGCATCTAAGAAGTTCACTAATGAGTTAGCTAAAAGGTTAAATATTAATATGCCTCCTTGTATTCGTTATAAAGGAGAAGTTAAAGGAGTATTTACTGATACTGCTAGTTATGTAGATATTATTCCTGAATGTACTAATATCTCTTGTGGTTATTTTGATCAACATGGTCAGAATGAATATGTAGATTATGCCTTTCTTAGAGATCATCTTCTGCCTGCTGCATTAGCTATTGATTATGATAGTTTACCAACTGAACGTGATCCAACTAAGAAGGTTTACGAATATGATGGTAGATCATATAATTATTCTCAAGGATATCATTATACTAACTTGAAAAAACCCTGGAAGGATGTTACTCTTGAGACTAAAGAGTGGGAAATGCCTGAATGGAATTTTAAGATCGGCTGGGTTGAAGATGTTGATCCGAATATTCTTGAATATGTAGTTACTGAAAAGATTGTAAAGAAGGCTCTTTTAGGGTTAGCAGATAAGGAAGAAATTGGAGAAGCATATTTTGCACTAATGCAATTAAATCAAATGCTTCTTGAAGAAGTACAAGCTCTATCTGTCCAGATTGAAATGATGTCTCAGCCAGAAGAAGATCAAAAGTTTGCTGAGCTAGCAGAAAAAGTAAAAGGAAAGATTATTGATGTACCTTTTGATGATGATCTTCCTGATCATCTTCAAGAAGATTATTATGTTGAACCTGAAAGTAAAATAATCTCTTTACCTGAAAGAAAAGAAGGTGTACAATTAAAGCTTATTGAGAACAAATCAGACCCAGACCTTTATATTTGGGATAAGAAGCACCTTATGAAACTACTTGCAGATGTATGTAAAAGGGTACTATTTAGTGATGCACTTAAGGATCAACCTAAGAAGACTGCTAGGTATGTTGAAAGTTTTTTAGCAGAACACCACGATAAGAATTTTAGAAACCAGTTTAGTAAAAATAAAATTAAAAGAATGAATAAGAATATATTCTTAATGGCCTATTGGTTGAATAACAGTGCAAAAGATTTAGGAACTTTAGATAAGGAGCTATTGAATAAGGCAGCAGAGTATATGCTTGAGCATCAAGACGAAAAGGGTTGGTTAGGACATAATTATAAGCAACATGAAGGAGAGAATAATGTTTAAATTTTTTATAGGGGTATTTATAGGAAATATATTAGGGTATTGTTTGGATGATTTATTTCCTAATCATATACATTTTTTATCATCATTAATTCAGTAAAAATGCCTATTAAAGATTTCCTTTCAAGACAATCTTTTCCGTTACGTTGTGATTGTCCTATATGTGGACATCATAATACATTCTCAGCTAATCAAGAGAATGGTCAAGTTTACTACAAATGTTTCCATGCAGATTGCAATATAGGAGGACGATTAGATGTTGGACTCACTATTGATAACATTTCTAATATTAATTCTGATATACGTATTAATAATACGTCATTTGTAATTCCAGATCACTTTACTTCTCCTTTAAGAAATCCTCAATCTATAGCCTTTATGAGGCGTTGGGGATTAATTGAGAAGTATGCTAAAGGATTGGAATTATATTACGATCCCCTAGAAAATAGAGTATGTTTCCCTTTAAGAGGATATGATGGAAAACTTTACGGTATTACAGGAAGGGCTATTAATTATCCTTCTAATATTAAGTGGCGTATATATCAACGTATTGGGAGTTGCCCTTACATCAATTATAGCACAACGAGACAAGTATTGTTGGTGGAAGACTGTATTAGCGTCGTTAGGGCAAGCTCTGTGTCTTCTTCTATTGCCTTGTTGGGCACTAATATTCCTGCTGAAATGTATAGATTTTTGGAACCTTATTCAAAAATTTTTATAGCATTAGATGCAGATGCTACAAAAAAGAGCTTGCAATTACAGAAGGAGTTGAGTATAATAAAGCCAACTGAAGTGATAATTTTAAAGAAAGATATTAAGTATTACAATGCAATTGAATTAGAGGAATTAAGAAAATGTCTAATTACAGATTAGCTAGAGTTTTTAATGTAAGAATTTATTTTAGAAAAAATGAAATTGCTATTCCTAATAGAAATAGTGTTAAATTAGTATCTTTAAAAGAAAATGATATAGTTATTACTAAAGATCATTTTCATGATGGATATTATTTTATCGTACCATTACGAGAATATTTAACTGGTGAAATCTCTATTAGAACTCTTAAGAAAAAAAACACTAAAGGATTTGCTGAAATCTTTAAAACTAATTTGGATTTTGAAAATATAACACCAGATGATTGAATTAATTAAATTATTATTATCTCAGAAATTTTATGAAGAAAATAAATATAAAATTTTACCTGAGATGTTTGCTTCTAATACGATTGATTTGTATGAACTTTTATGTAAAACTCATGAAAAGCATCAAAGAGATATTTCTATTGATGAAATTAAGGCTTTATATCGTGTTGAATTTCCTACAACCACTACTGCTAAACTTGATTTAATCCATCAGGTTTTAGACAATTTACCGGATATACAGATAGATGTTGGACAAGAAGTACTTGAAAAAGCACGAATTATTGAATTTGGAAGACAGATCGCCGAAATTGGGATATCAATTACAAACGGAAAGACGCAAAGTTTCGAGAAAGCAAGAGCGCTTATTAGTAAGATCGAACAAGGAAATGCTTTTGAACGAGATACCTTACAACCAGTATCATCCGAATTAGAGGATATTCTTGATGCAATTAACATCACAACTAGGTGGGATTTTAATCTCTCTGGGTTACATACCGTTGCTAGCGGGATTGGTCCTGGTATCTTCACTATCATATTCGCCAGGGTTGAGACTGGAAAGACCGCTTTTTGGATTAGTCTTTGTGCTGCTCCTGGTGGGTTTGCTGATCAGGGGGCTTTAGTCCATTGTTATTCAAATGAGGAATCAGCTCAGCGTACTCAAGGTAGGGCAGTTATGTCCTATACAGGTATGCCTTTATTAGAACTTATTAATGAAAAAGAAAAAGCTAAAAAATTATATGAAAAAGTAAGGAATAATCTTAAATTTTTTGAATGTAAAGGACAATCAATTGGACAAATTGAGCAACACATTAGTGATACTAGTCCTGATATTGTCGTCTTTGATCAGCTTGATAAGTTATCGATCGAAGGGACATTTAGTCGTAGAGATGAGATGCTTGGAAGTCTGTACCAATCAGCCAGAGACATCGGAAATAAACACCAATGCGCAGTAATAGCTATTTCTCAAGCTAATGCTGAAGGTGAAGGAAAGCATTTCTTATCTTCTGCCAATTTAGCTGAAAGTAGAACTGCCAAAGCTGCGGAAGGAGATTTAGTAATTGGTATCGGTAAACCACCAATTCATGAGGCAAATGAGAGGATGCTTAATATGGTGAAAAATAAGATTACTGGCATTCATACAGATGTTATGTGTGTAATTAGACCTGAAATCAGTAGATATGTATAGGAGATATCATGCCAGTACAAATAATTCCTTCACCTTGTGTTGGTATATGTCGTATACATCCAATATATAAGACATGTCGTGGATGTTATAGAACAAATCTAGAGATATCTATTTGGGGTAAAAGTAGTGATGAAAATAAAAGAGCTATATTAAATCAGTGTGCTATTAGAGAAAAACTTTATGGAAACTTAACGGAGAACTTACAAGAATAAATGAAAGCAAATACAGAATATGATTTTTGGAAGAAAGTAAATATTTTAGAAGATAAAGATTTATGTTGGGAATGGCAAGGAAGTTTTTCTTCAGGAGGATATGGACAATTTAGTTTTAAAAATAAAAATTTTATTTCACATAGATTAGCTTATTTTTTTAGTAAAGGTGATCCTAAAACTTTAAAAGTTTGTCATTCTTGTGATAATAGAAAATGTTGTAATCCTAATCATTTATGGTTGGGTACTAATAAAGATAATTCACAAGATTCTAAAAATAAAAAAAGAAATGCATTTGGAGAAAAAAACGGTAATTCAAAGGCTACAGATAATATAGTGACTGAAATTAAAAAACAATTATCTTTAGGAAAAACTAATATAGATATAAGTAAAGAATTAGGAATAAGTACAGGTATTATATTACATATTAAGAAAAGTCGAAATTGGACTCATGTTAACACTAATTGATGCTGAAACTACTTTTCAAATAATAGATAAAAAGCTTGATCCCTCTCCTTTTCATCCTTATAATAAATTAGTAAGTTTGGGTTGGTGGACAGAAAAGACTGGATATCAGTATAGATTTTATTATCATACTAATATAAAACAATTTGATGATATAAAAGAATTTCAAGATATATTAGATAATACGAGTATACTTGTTGCTCATAATATGAAATTTGATTTACAATGGTTAAGAAATTGTGGTTTACAGTATGATGGTATAATACATGACACAATGATTCGTGAATATGTTATGGCAAGAGGCACAAAATTACATGTTTCTCTTGAAGAAAGTTGTAAACGTAATAATGTAACTCTTAAAAAATCTGAACTTATTGAAAAATTTTTAAAAGATAAAATTTCATTTGAGTATATTCCTATTGATATTATTCAAGAATATGGTATAGGTGATCTTGAGGCTACTTTAGCATTATATAATAATCAATTAGAGAGATTAAAAGAATGTGAGTATTTAATTCCTACTATTAATTTAATGGAGGAATTTTGTAAAGTTCTTTGTAATATGGAAACTAATGGTATCCATATTGATGTTGATACTTTATATAAATTAGAAGAAAAATATCAGAAAGAATATAATGAACTAGAAATAATTCTAAAAAAGTTAGCCCAAGAAGCCTGGGGAGATGAACCTATAAATATTAATAGTCCTGAACAATTATCTCAACTATTGTATTCAAGAAAAGTAAAAGATAAGAAAAAATGGAAGATGATATTTAATTTAGGAACAGAACTTAGGGGATCAGTAGTTAAACCTAAGTATCCTCCTAAGATGTCCGATAAGGAATTTGTTGATGCAGTTATTGAGAATACTTCTATTATATACAAGGGGGTTGCTTTTCCCTGCTCATGCAGAATCGTTGATGATGGAGATAATATATTATTGGCAAAGACATCACATAAGAAAGGTAAATGCAAGTCTTGCGGAGGATTTGGCGTATGCTATGAGCGATCTGATACTATCGCTGGATTTAGGTTTTCCCCGAAAGGAGCGCAAGATAGTGCGATTGGAGGGTTTAGCACGTCTAAAGAAAGCATTCAAAGACTTAGAGAGACTGCCAGAGGACCAGCAAAGGTTTTTCTTGAAATATATACTCGTTACAATGCAATTGATACATACCTCAATACCTTTGTCCAAGGCATTAAGAGGGGGCTGATTAATGGATTTATTCATACAAGCTACATGCAATGTATCACTGCGACCGGAAGATTAAGTTCTAGAAATCCTAATTTTCAGAATATGCCTAGAGGAAATACATTTGAAGTAAAAAGATGTGTCACTTCAAGATTTTCAGGAGGGTGTATTACTGAAGCTGATGCTAGACAATTAGAGTTTAGAATTGCAGGAGAACTTAGTGATGATCAGCAAATTAGAGAAGATATCGCCAACGGCGTGGATGTACACTCTGCAACTGCAAGATGGACAGGACTCTCTAGACAAGATTCTAAATCACACACATTCGCACCAGTTTATGGAGCTATGTCGCAAGGAAAACCAAAACATATCGCAGCGTATTATGACTACTTTAAAGAACATTATAAAGGGCTTTCAACAGCACATGATGATTGGGCCGAACGCGTTCTGGCTACAGGAGGTTACTTTCGATTACCATCGGGCCGTGAATACTATTACCCGAATACACGTAGATTTTACAACGGACGAATATCTAACTCAACTATTATTAGAAATTATCCTGTACAAGGGTGGGCGACAGGAGATATAGTCCCCTTATGGTATATTGAGTTTCAGAAGCTTGTTAAAGGATATAAATCAATATTGATCTTAACAGTACATGATAGTTTAGTTGTAGATACACATCCAGATGAACAAAAAATAGTTGTTGATTTTTTATACAAATCATGGTATAATGCTACTCAAGTAGAACCTAAGAAACGATGGAATTATGAAATCAAGATACCATTAGAGATTGAAGTTAAACAAGGACCAAATTGGTTAGAAATGAAGGATATAATTTAATGCCAACTGTATTTATGTGTGCTGATACACATTTCGGCCATAAAAAAATCCTAGAATTTGAAGCTAAGGCTAGACCTTTTGCTACTATCGAGGAACACGATGAACATCTTATTAGTAATTGGAATTCTGTTGTTACTAAACGCGACATCGTTAAGCATCTCGGTGATGTTATTTTTAGTGGATCGGAAAGTTTTAAGAGGATCATCGGAAGACTTAATGGCGTTAAAGAGCTTATTGCTGGTAATCATGATACTAACCGTATTCATCAACTTTCTCCCTATTTTCATAAGATAGTTGGAGTAGGGAAATTTGAAGGCTATTCGTTAACACATATTCCTATACATCATTCTCAATTTTATCGCTTTAAGGGGAACATTCATGGACATCTTCATAGTGATATTATTAAGAAGAAATCTTTAGGAGGACTTTATAATATTCCTGATAAGAGATATATAAACGTATCGATGGAACAAATAAATCTAACTCCTATCTCTTGGGAAGACCTTAAGGAGAAGATTAATGGATAGGTTTTATATGTATGTTGGTGCATATAATGATTATATTATTGATACTAATGATGTAATTCATAAGCCTATGAGATCGTTTTATGGTGGCTTAAGGTGTTCATCATTAGGATATGTAGATCAATGCGCATATTATCCATTAGAGCCTAGACATACACCATATACTAAATCAGATTTAAGGTTTTTATTAGATTATGTAAATATAGATATATTACAGCATAAAACCAAAGGAAAAGAAAGGTCTATAATAAAGGCTCTTCTAGAAGATTTAATTGAAGGGGAAGAGTAATTGACAGCTTCAAGAGTAAAATTAGGATGTCCTTATCCGCTTACTAAGCTGCGTAGAACATGGTGCAAAAATTGTTTTAAGGATAATAAATGTCATCAATTAGAGCTGTCTGAACCAGCAGAAATTAGATGGATTGATGTTCCTCTTTATATAGAAGACTTTGAAGGAGGTATCTATGAATATGGGCATCTCGGGCTATGAATATGGTATCTCTAAAAATTGGCCTAATATTCTTTTTTATGGAAATGATAAGGAATATCATTGGATAGCATTTTGGGATAAAAATTATATTATTCAATATGCAACTTTTGATAATTTTTCTTGTTATTGGAAAAATCACCATAATAGAAAAATTCCTTTAAATAAGGTTTATATTATAAAATTTTTTCAATTGGCAATGGATAGACATTTTTTTGATAAGGAATTATACGATAAAAAAATAATTAAACAAATACTTGAAGATTTTGCTTGATTTTTTCATCAAAATATGTTATAATTACACTTTATAATTTAAACAGAAGAAAGGTTAAATTTATATAATTTATGACTAGTACAGAATTACAAGCTTATAATGATCCATCTAATTTTGAAACTATTGCAGCATTAACTGGTGCTTCTTTATCAAATACTGTATATCTTCCAAGATTACGTATTAATAAGGATTCTATTAATGATGATGGTAAACCTATCCCTATGGGTACTTTTGCTGTAACCCAAGATGATAAAACATTTTATGGTAAGACAGCAACATTTAGGGTTTTTCTAAATAGATTTCAATATCAGAAGTTTGATAAGAAGACAAATAAATATTCTAGTAGATCAATTCTTATTAAGAATTTCTTTGAGGAAGCTATTGATGATCAAGGAGGAGTATCTTGTGGTAAAGTGAAGAAGAAGGATTTAGTTCTCCTTAATCCAGAGCAGATCAAGGAACAGGAAAATATTAAATGTAATCGTCTTCTTTATGGTACTGTTAGTATTCCTAAGGCTATCACTGTAGATGAAGAAAAAGAAGATATTATTAATTTACCTGTAGTGATGAAGCTTGGTGGTGGACAATTCATGGCACCTAAGGAGGTTCTTGATAGTATTACTGCACTTAAGCATCAATATTTTCATCATGAGCTTGATCTAACACTATCTAAGCCACAAAAGAATGGTGCTACTATTTATTTTAATCTATTAATTGCTACAGATTTTAAGAAGTTTACACCATTAACATTAGAAGATATGGAAACATTTAAACTATTCCAAGAAGTAATCGATAAGGAAAATAATTATGTTTCTAAGAAGTTTTCTGAGGCTAAGCGAGAAGCAGTTAAGGGATTAGTTACAGAGGATGATATTAATGTACTATCTGCGTTAGACCTTAATGATTCATTAGATGATCTTCTTCAGTAATTTCTGAGCTTGGTGTGTGTCACCAAGACTGTTAAGTTTAATCTCAGTTATCTGTGACCTTGTGGTGCAGCAGAGGAAAATAGGTTAACCACTTTTTAAGGATTACAAAAATACATAAAATTGAATTATATATTCATGCATTTTTAGAGCAAGTTAAGCAGGGTAATTATATTATCCCTCAAGATGTGCTTAATAAGTTCTCTAAGAATACTCAGGATAATCTTAAGAGGATATTTGAATGTAAGCCTAGAGAATTTAAACTAAGCATGAGCAATATTGGAAAACCTCTTTGTCAATTAGAATTTGAAGTTTTAGGATATGATAAAGGAAGTGATCCAGTAAGAGGTTCATATGGATACCTTGTAGAAGAATTGTTGATGTTTCTTATTCATGCTTCTGGATTGAAAGTTATATCAGAACAAGAAAGAGTATCAATAGAGATTGCTGGACAAGAAATTAACGGTGTACTTGATTTAGTACTTGATTTAGATGATGGATATTATACAGTATGGGATATTAAATCATCATCAAGCTGGGCCTTTAAGAATAAATTTATGGCTTTCGATAAACTTTTAGAAGAGGATACATTTGGTTATGTCACTCAGCTATGCTTATATACAATCGCAAAGCAACTTCAATACTACAAGCTCTTGCAATCAGTATCAATGGATAGTAAGACCAATCTCAAGAAAGGAAATCTTGATAAACCTATTAAAATTGGCGGATTTTGTGCTTTCGATAAATCTTCAGGAGAGATCAGAGTTATTGAATTTCTTGGGGATCAAAGTGAAACCTTCAAACGAACCATTGCATATTGTACTAAACAAATTCAGAGAATATCTGAGATACGACGACAACAATCTATTATATCTGAAGGAATTATTGAGAGTAAACCCATACCTTTATTTTTACCCATAGAGGAAACTTTTAGGAAAAAGAAAACAGGTAATAAATATTTACAAAAAGTATGTGAGTTTTGTCCTCATAAATTTAATTGTTGGGATAATTTACAACTTAAACCAGCAATTAAAAGTGAAAGTAAAAATGCAACATTGAGGTATTATACGGAGATTAATAATGTCTTGGGGTGAAATGGATACATATTTGACTGGTACAGGTCAAAAATTATGGGTACATAAAGCTAATGAAGATTGCTTTAAATATGGTTGTGTTATTCATTCTCCAAGCAATCATGCAATGAAAGATTTTCCTATTAATTGGAGAGAAGATAGAAATTTAATGGAACGAATATGCCCACATGGTATAGGGCATCCTGATCCAGATGATTTAAATTTTAAATATAGAAAATATGGTAAGATTGAAATGAAATATGAAGCTATTCACGGATGTGATGGATGTTGTGCCCATAACGATAAGAAGCAGAAAAGCAAAGAGTAAAAAGCTGGAGAAATTAGTATTAGAAAATATATTTATGGTACTATAATATGTAAAAATGGGCATTCATATGAAAGATATAAAGGATAGAAGAAGAAGTTAAAAAATGTATATTATTATGTGCAAATTGTCATAAGATTTTTCATTATGAAAATAAGCAGTTCAAGAAGAAAAGGAAAAAGAGTGGAAGGATTAATTAGAGATATAGTTAAAGAAGCTTGCTCTTTAAGTGATGAGGATATACGTATTCCAGTTGGTGCAGAAAATGGAGGAGATTTAAAATTATCTAATAGAGGAAAGGCTCGATTCCCATTTTCAGCCGAAATTAAAGCTAGGAAGAAAATGGACACTTTATATAAATTCATGGAGCAAGCATCTAAGCATTATCCTGAATTAGTCCCTATTGTTATCCTTAAGGGAGACTATAAAGAGCCGCTAGTATTAATTTCATTAGATCATTTTCTTTCATTTGTGGGGCAACGATGAAAAATCCTCTTAATATGTATCTTCCTATGCTCTGTTACTATTGTCATTTTAATATTCCTATAGAAGATGAAACTATTTTAGGAGACCTTCCGTTTCATAAAAAATGTGCAGATAAATGGTTAGAAGATATAGAATATCATAAGAATGAAAAAAATAAAAACTAAAAACATCTGTTGGGAATGTCAGAAAGAAATTAAAAAAGAAGAGGAAAGTATATTAGATTATTATCATATAGATTGTTGGTTTAACAAATATAAAGAAAAATTAGAAAATGCTAGAACAAACAATACAAAGTATGACTAAAGAAGATTTCTATGGACAAAATGATAGTGCCTATATCAGGATTGAATATGTAGAACCTTTAGGATATCGTATTTTTATTCTTAATGAGTTACTATTAAGTTCTGATGCAGAGACCAAAGCAGGAGAATTTATTCAGGCTATTGCTAGAGGATTAATGGAGATGGCATATATGGCAGGAGAGAAAGTATACATGACTGGAAAACAAGCCTTAGTATATGATACTATGGTAGCATCTAGTGAGGGCATGACAGAGGAAATGAAGGAAATCTGGTATGGCCCTACTGAAGGAGGAATACATTGAAGCACGTATTAAGTTTTTATCATCCTAAAACAGAGTTTCATATTTTAGATATTATTCTTACTCCACGAGAATATGAAATTCTTAAAGAGGCTAATCAATTTGATGATGATTTTGGATGTTATCCATTAGAAGTATTTGTAGAGGATGATGTAGAATGACTTGGCAAATTTATATTATGCTTGGTGCAGTTATATTTGCAATAGTATTGAGTATTAGCTATCGTGGTTAAATTAGTAGCTAAATCTTGGACTATAGAGCATCAAAGAGAGTATTTTAGAAGGAAGCAAAAAGAATATAATAATACCCCTTATGGGCAATTTAGAGTACAACGTACTCAAGCCAAGAGCCGCAAAATAGAATGGTTACTTACATTTGATAAATGGTTAGAAATTTGGATGAATAGTGGACATTATCATGAAAGAGGTACACATAGTTATGTTATGTGTAGAAAAGGAGATGTAGGGCCTTATTCTGAAGATAATGTATATATTGCACATTTTCATCAAAATCTAAAAGATGCACATTTAAATGGCTGCAATAAAAAGAATAGACACTATAGAAAAATTTCTCCACTTCAGAGAGAAGATATTATTGAATTATGTAAATATAATATTGTATATGATATAGCAAAAGTATATAATATTCATTCTGGAACAGTCTATTCAATAATAAGAGATAAATAAATATAAGTGAATATTGCAATTATTCCTGATGCACATGCAGCAGCAGAGACAGATAATAGACGTTTCATTTGGTTGGGCAGATTGTTATTTGAGCTAAATCCTGATATTATTATCAATTTGGGTGATCTTGCTGATATGTCTTCTTTATCCTCTTATGATAGAGGAAAGAAATCATTTGAGGGGAAGAGATATAAATTAGATGTTGCTTCTGTACATGATGCATTACAAAAGATGGATCAACCATTTATTGATTATAATATTAAACAAAAGAATATAAGAAAAGGACAAAGAAAATTACCTAGAAAGATTATTACTCTTGGGAATCATGAATCTAGAATAACAAGGGCAGTAGAGATGGACCCCCATTATGAAGGAGTTATTTCTATTGATGATTTAAAGTATAAGGAATTTGGATATGAAGTTTATCCATTTAAATATCCTGTAGAAGTAGAAGGAATTTGGATTTCTCATTATTTTCCTTCAGGAGTAAAGGGTGAAGCAATTTCAGGTATGAATATTGGGTCTAGTCTTATTCAAAAGAATATGGTATCTTCTATTGTAGGCCATGCTCATACTTGGGATATGGCTATTAGGGCTAAACCTAATGGTCAGAAAGTAATTGGATTATGCGCTGGATGGTATGGAGAAGAACCTACATATTCAGATGCTACAGAACAATTATGGACTAGTGGTATTACTTATTTACGAGGAGCTAATAATGGTACATTCGATTTTGAATTTTTTTCACTTGAAAGGATCAAACGTGAGTATTCCTAAATATAAAGATGATATTTATCCAGATAAAATAATTAAGTTTCCTACTATTCAACGTTATATGGAAGTATTAGAGAAAGAAGAAGAGAAAGAGTTGCAAAAGAAAACTATAAATAATAACTTTAAGAGCACCTATAGAGTATATCTAGCAGGGCCAATTACAGGTCTTGATTATAAGGGTGCAGTAGATTGGAGACAAGAAGCTAAAAAAAAGCTTTTACCAATTATTGGTATCTCTCCAATGCGTGCTAAGGAGTATTTTAAGGATGTAACTGAATTTAGTGCTACTTGTGTAGGATATGAACAATATTCATGTTTATCTAGTGCACGTGGTATTATGACTAGAGACCATTGGGATGCTACTAGATGTGATATTGTATTAGTAAATTTCTTAGGAGCACAAAAGGTATCTATTGGTACTGTAATGGAAATTGCTTGGGCATGGGACCATAATATTCCTGTAATAGCTATTATGGAACAGGAAGGAAACCCTCATGAACACGGAATGATTACAGAAGCAGTTGGATTTAGAGTTGAAACATTAGATAATGCTATCGAGGTAATTAAGGGAATATGTCAGGAGTAAAATATGATGGTGCTAAGGCTCGATTTGATCTTATTCCATCAGAACCATTAGAGAAGTTAGCAGAATTATTTGGTCTCGGTGCTGCCAAGTACGGTGAACGTAATTGGGAAGAGGGCATGAAATGGGGACGAATATTTGCCGCTTTAATGAGACATGCATGGGCTTATTGGCGTGGTGAGAAATTTGATCAGGTTGATGGTCAGCATCATTTAGTTGCAGTTATATGGAATGCTATTGTATTATATGAATATGAACGCAGAGGTATAGGAGAGGATAATAGAAATGCCAAGACAAAATAATCAAGCGGCAGATGTATATGAAAGATTACTTAATGATGCTGGACTTAATCAAGCTCATGACCAGATTGCAGCACAACAATTTCGTGGTTTGCAAGGATTACTAGGACAGCAGCAACCTTTATATGAACAGAATAGACCTTATGGAGTAGCTATAAATCCTTATCCTCCTCCTCCACCTGTCCCAGAACCAGCCCCTTATGTGGGAGAAATGGATGCAGCAGAAGCTGCCCCTATGGGCAGAGATAGGCGTACATTTGATGTTAATCTAGAGGATCAAGTTTTTCTTTTAACAAAGGAGGTACATGAATTAAAAAACGAAATTGCAACTATTAATTTTATGTATGAGAGCTTAAAAAAGTTTTTAACTGAGAAAGGAATGGTATAATGCTTACATCATTAGAAGATCGTGTTCAAAGTCTTGAAATTCTCGTTATTGCTTTAGAGAAGGAGAATAAGGAACTAAAGAACGAAATTGAGGCAATTTGTAATGAGCTAGCATATGTAGATGCATATCAGGATAACCTTCAGTGTGATCTTGAGAGTGTTGAAATGTATGTAAGTGAAGTAGAAGCTGCTGTGAATGATCTTGAAGATGTAATCTTCTTTAATGAAGAACTAACTGAATAGTTCTGAGGGCAAATAGCCTACATTGTACGTAGGAGTATCAGGACGGAGACAATGAGGGTACTTGAATTATGTACATTATTGCAGATATTTCTTGTATCCTCATTGCTCATTTTGGAGTTATATGATGTATATAAATCAATTAGCAAATTTCCATGAAGGTGTTGGAGATGGACAAGTAGTATTTGTCCCTAATAATAAATTTGCTCAACTTAGAGCAAAACTTATTAGAGAAGAAGCAAGTGAGCTTTGTTATGCTCTTGAGAATGAAGATGAAGAACAGGTATTAAAAGAATGTTGTGATTTATTGTACGTAGTATTTGGTACAGCATGGACTTACGATCTCCCTATATGGGAGGCATTTAAGGCTGTACATGAAAATAATATGTTAAAAGTAGATTATCCACGCAATGAGTTTGGTAAGATTGTGAAACCTGAAGGACATCCCAAGGTTAGTCTCAAGAATATCATTCAAAGACATAGAGATGACATGGCATGAAACATTATTATATAGAAGATGATGGGGCTAGATTACATATTTATTGTGAATATAGTGGTAACAATAAGCAGAATTTAGGAGGTATCAAATGGATAGCTACTTTAACTGATAGACATTTAGCTAATTGGATACTTGTAGAATTAAATAATAAGAAATTAGAAAGTAAAGAAGAAGAGTGAAATTTAAGAGTAATTATGGTGAAGCCTTTAAGTCACAATTTGCAGAAAACCTGTTCTTATATAAGTATAAACACGATAAGGCTAATTCATGGCCTGAGTTAGCAGATACTTTAGTAGAAGAAGTTTGTCAGGATTATTTAAGTAAAGATGATAAGTGGCAATTAAAGGCTTATATTAGGGATATGTTATTTATTCCTGGTGGAAGATACTTATATTATGCAGGAAGACAAAAAAAGTATTACAATAACTGTTATCTCCTCAGATGCCAGGAAGATTCTCGCGAAGATTGGGCTGACTTATCTTGGAAATCGGAACGCTGTCTTACAGTTGGTGGAGGCATCGGGTCTGATTATAGTATCTATAGACCTAGAGGAAGTTATCTACATGGTACCGGAGGGGTGGCATCTGGACCAGTTTCTAAAATGAGGATGATTAATGAAATAGGAAGAGAAGTTATTCAAGGAGGTTCAAGGCGATCTGCAATTTATGCTAGCCTTAATTGGAAACACCAAGACATCCAAGAATTTTTGCACGCAAAAGATTGGGATGCGCTCAAAGTTGCAGGAACTTCACGCACATTCTCGGATGTTAGAAAGGAAGATTTCAACTTTCCGTGCCCATTAGATATGACTAATATCAGTGTTAATTATGACACTGAATGGTTACTCAAATATTGGAAAACTGGTGAGCTAAATAAGGTTTTTCTTGAGAATTGTAAGCAAGCAATGCGTACAGGAGAGCCTGGATTTAGTTTTAATTTCTTTAATCAAGAGAAAGAGACATTAAGAAATGCATGTGTAACGGGTGATACTTTGCTTCTTACTGAAGAAGGATATTATCCTATTTCACAATTAGTAGGAAAAGAAATTAAAACATGGAATGGAGAACAATGGTCTTCTGTAGTACCTTTTTACACCGGTAAAAATCCCATTTTAAAAATTATATTTAGTGATGGTACACAAATTAAATGTACACCGTATCATAAATTTATTCTTTCAGATGGAACAGAAGTTTGTGCTGATGAGCTATCTCCTAATGATAAATTAGCTAAAATAGATATGCCTTTATCTATTGAAGGTAAAGAATATGATATAGATGCATATTCGCAAGGCTTTTATTCAGGAGATGGCAGTAGAGACTATAAAAGATCACATCTTTATTGGACAAAGTTTTGCTGTAAGGATAGACTTGTTGGAGAATTTAAAAAACAACAAGTAGAAGATCGAATTACATGGATACATGGTGAAATGTTTCCAAAAGAGTTTGTTCCGATTAATGGATCATTACAATTTAGACTTAATTGGCTTGCTGGTATTTGTGATAGTGATGGCACAGTAACTAGAGATGATAATGGTAATGGTATACAAATTACATCTATAAATAAACAATTTCTTCTTGATATTAAGCTTATGCTTAGTAGGATGGGAGTAAGAGCTAAAGTTGTAGATGGTAATATTGAAGCAGGTCTCAGATGGTTGCCAGATGGTAAAGGAAATAGTGCAGAATATTGGTGCCAACAAAATTGGAGATTATTGATTGGTAATCAAGATACTTATTACCTAACTACGTTAGGATTTAAGACTGAACGATTAGCTATTAATGATAATCCTCCACAAAGAGATGCAAGAAGATTTATTAAAGTACTCAAAATTATTGATACTACTACAATTAGGAAAACTTATTGTGTTACAGAACCTTTATTACATAGAATGACAATTAATGGTATCGTAACCGGAAATTGTACGGAGGTAACAAGTGAGGATGACTCTGATGTTTGCAATCTTGGCTCTATTAATTTGGCTAGGATTTCATCAATTAGTGAATTTGCTGATGTGGTCGATCTTGCTACCAAGTTTCTTCTTCTTGGAACTCTTGTCGCAGAGTTACCTTATGATAAGGTTTATCAAGTAAGAGAGAAGAATAGACGACTTGGTTTAGGACTTATGGGCTATCACGAATGGTTACTACAAAGGAATTATCGTTATGAAGTACCTGAAGAAATGCATAGATGGCTTGATGTTTATCGTGGTGTGTCTAGAGATATTGCTACTAATTTTTCTCATGCTATTAGTATATCTAATCCAGTTGCTTGTAGAGCTATTGCACCTACTGGTTCTATCGGTATTCTTGCTTCCACTACTACTGGTATTGAGCCTGTGTATGCTGTTGCCATTAAGCGTAGATATCTTAAAGGTGCTATATGGAAATATCAATATGTGGTGGACGAAATTGCTAAAACTTTCATAGAAGATGGATATAATCCAGATAGCATTGAATCTTCAGTCGATTTGGCGAAGGATTATAAGCGGCGTCTAAGCGTTCAATCTAATATTCAAGACTATGTAGATATGTCTATTAGTTCTACCATTAATATGCCAAATTGGGGAAGTGAATTAAATAATGAAGATAAGGTCTTGGATTTTGCAAAGACCCTTGGAACCTACGCTCATAGACTTCGTGGTTTTACTGTTTATCCTGATGGTGCTCGTGGTGGACAACCTTTGGTCTCTGTTCCTTATAATGAAGCAGTTGATAAATTGGGTATTGAGTTAGAAGAGAATACAGAACATTTTGATGTATGTGAGATAACCGGAAAAGGAGGATATTGTGGCACATAGACAATTACGTAGTCTTCCTGGGGATAGTATTATTCCTCATATAAGGTATGGATTAGAATTTACTAATTTAATAAAGAAATCCAAATATACTGGTGAAATGTTAAGGAAAATTAGAGCAGAAAAAGGAGTTGGTAGACCGCCTAAATGTATTGAATGCGATAAAAATATTGCTGATTATCCATCTAGATTATGTCCTGGATGTGAAGCTTATAAGGAACATCAACAGTGAAAGTAAAGTGGCCTGAGTTTATTAGATACACTAGCAGTACAGAAACAAGTATGCCTGCTGGTGAAGGAGAATTATATCAATATATTTATGGTAATGGTGAAGCTATTGCTATTGTAATTTATAAGAATGGGTTTATTGAAGTACCTAGAGTATATCTTACGATTGCACAAGGAGAGAAGTAATGAACTGTCCTTGGCTAATTCCAACATGGACTGAAGAAGCTTTTAATGCATATATGCTAGATATAGCTAGATCATGGGCTAAGCGTACTACATGTGGTAAAAAAGCTGTAGGGTGCGTTTTAGTAGATCGTAAAGGAAAGAATATTGGAGTAGGATATAATAGATCAGACCTTAAATGTGACTGTTCAGGAGAACCTTCTGGATCAGGTACATGTAAGGCTACTCATGCAGAACTTGTAGCACTTTTAAATTGTAAAGATAGGGATGCAATTCATACTTGTTATTTAACCTTATCACCATGCTATCATTGTACTAAAGCATTACTTGAAACTTCATGTGTTCAGATTGTATTTAAGGATCATTGTGAAGATTATAATGCTGAATGTATTTGGAAGGAAGCTAAGAGGGAATGGATTAATGTCTGAACGTACACCAGGAGTATATGATTTTGATGTAATTTCTGATCGTCTTAAAGAGATTAATAAAGAAAGAGAAGAAATGGAAAAAAATCAATCAGAAACACCTGTAGTTAATCCTCCATCATCAGGAGGATATGGTGGGGAGTATATTCAGAATATTATACTACCGTGTCCCACTAAAACTCAACTTGAGGCTTGGAGGTTATAAGAAACTAAATATATACTAAAAGAAAAACCCCTAGATTTCGGTCTAGGGGTTCTTTTTGTGTTTAAATTTAGATTAGTTTAAATTAGTCCAACCAGTGCTGGTAAAACTACCGGTAAAGTATTTTCTAACATTGTTAATACTTCTTGTTCCCAAGATGCACTAACTCCTGCTACAGGCTGACCAGCATTACAACCAGACTGTACATACTGCCAAATCTGCCCCACAGCAGTATTCTTTGCTGCTTCCTTGTTAAGAGGATCAGCAACCGTAGGATCATTTTGTGCTACTTGTACTTGAGAACAAACTGTTGAAGGCGATACAACAGGATTTTGACATGCACCTAAGCATAAAATTAATGGTAATGTTAATAATAGTTTATTCATTATAGTTCTCCTTATTTTTTAATATCTTTAGCAGCAGTTTCTACTGAATCTACAGTAGCAGCATCTTCAGGGCAAAGAATTTTAAAAGCACCGGCAATACCTGCTGCCCAAACAAAATTACCAGTATACATATAATCAGCTAAAAATATCAATACACCCATACCAATTACTGTTGAAGTGGTTGGAGGCCATTGACATAATTGTGCCCAAACTGTATTTAATTGTTTATTCATGTGATTTATCCTTATATTTTCTATAATATCTTAGTATTAATTCATATACACCATGTACTGCTAGAATAGTAGCACATATAAGACCAATAGTACTTAACCAAGTAGGAAAACTATTAATCCATGTCATAGCTAATATCCCACTACCTGAAGCTGTTCCTTTAATGGTATCTGCAAAAGCTGGGTCCATATATTAAATCTCCGTCTTACTTAATAGTTTTTCACTTGGTACTCCACCACCACCCCAAAATTTAGGAACAAATCCACCATTCTTCCATCCACCACCAACTACATTAGGCAGTTGAGGATTATAGAAAGGTCTAGGATCATTCTTATTATGAGCTATACCTCCCTGTGCTAAATTTTGATCAAATATAGAGTTAAGCTTAGTAGGATGTGCAATCTGATCACGAGAATCACCAATAAATCCTCCTTGAGCTAGATCATTAGCAGGCTTCATATACTTAGGTTGTGGAGGATAACTATCATCTGGTCCTCCTGGTTTACTGTAAAGTACACCCCATCCTACATCATTAGGACGACCAAAGAACATATCTATGATAGGGACACCACCAGAAGGATCATTACTTATACTACCAGATTTAAATGGAACTACTTCACCACCATCAGCAAATGATGGTTGCATATTTTGAGTATCCCATACAGAACCACCACCAATGAAACCTTTGATATTCTTATCAGTTAATTCTTGACGTAGTTGTTTAGTATTCATAATCTGATCAAGAATAGACATCGGCTTAGGAAGATCATTTTCAAGATTAATCTTGGTATTATTCTGCCAAGCAGTTTTATCTGTTGCAGGTACTTCACCACCTTCAGCATAACCATTCCAAGGATAACCTTCAGGAGTTGGTTTCTTTTGTGTTGGTCTACGTGTTTGTGTTAGACCCCCAAGAGCAAAGTTACGATTAGTTATACCCCCTTCATTATACTGTGCAGGAGGTTGAAAAATATCTTCGTTTTCTCCTCCCCAATGCCCAGCAGGTAAATCAGGATTTTCCTTAGAGTATTTAGATTGATCACTAAAGGTAGGATGATTAGGTTTCTTAAATTCATCACTAAAATGATTGCTTGAAGTATCTCTAGTTAATCCTTCTTTATACGCTCCTTTAAGATCATAATCTACACCAGAATCATTAGGTGCTTCTTTCTTTTTCCATTCTTGAAATCCTTTTTCTTCTTCAGGACTTAAAACAGTATTATAAAATTGATCTATTACAGCACCACCTTCTTTATACTGATTATTGGTCATCCATTGTGCACCCCTACCACCAGCATTAGGGCCAACAGTATAACCACCATTCATGTAACCAGTGTTGCCAGACTGATCAGGCCATGTAACTATACCCCCACTCATTCTATTTTGAGTATGAATTTCATTATCAAAAAAATTAGGACTTCTAGCAGGAGGTTTAAAGTTCTTCTGTTGTTCTTGTTGAGGGGGAATTATAGGATTTTCTTGAGTAGGCTGTGGAGGAAGAGTAATCTGATTAGGATATCCTTGTTCAAAGAAATTAGGATTATCTTTTTTCTGCTGTTGTTTTGCCTGAATATAATTCTGTAAAGAAGTAACTTC
>Ga0335069_10003171_pt1 | contig 25017 bp, 47 predicted proteins | sample Lox_Sample_11_FD_206714 | JGI IMG/M metagenome (GOLD analysis project Ga0335069, IMG submission 206714) | Soil microbial communities from Loxahatchee National Wildlife Refuge, Florida, United States - Lox_Sample_1.1 | ecosystem: Environmental > Terrestrial > Soil > Wetlands | place: USA... | reverse complement strand
CACCTCGACCCCGATCCAGACCTGGGCGCAGAACGGGGTTCAGCAGGCCGCGCTACTGGGGGACGGGTCGTTGACCCTTGGGGCCTCGCCGAACGCCTCCTCGGCGACTCGGCACACCGACGTCACCCGGGCGCTGGTGGCTGCGAATGGGATGGCCGATGCCACATCGGCGTCATGCGGAACGTTCAGTACGGCGGCCGGGACATATGTGGACGTGACCAATCTGAGCGTCAGCACCACTAGCTCCGGCGGCCCGGTTCTACTGATTCTGATCTCCGATGGCAGCGCCAACAACTGCGGCACGGCCGTCACAAATCAACTCGACCTGCAATGGATGAGGGACGGTGCTCGGATTGGAGGAATTCAGATCTCGCCAGGTTCCACGGCGGGGTGGACGCTATCCCACGTGGACTATCCCTCGGGTGGCGCCCACACCTGGAAGATCCAGGCGAAGAGCACGAATGCGGCTCTCTCATACTACAAGTTGTTCGTCCACGAATTCGTCTAAAAGGAGTCTGCCAATGAAGAAGCTCGTCCTGCCGTTTCTGGTCGCCGCCTTCCTGATCCCCCTCACGGCCTTCGCCGGGACCACGTGGTCCTTCCCGACGCCCGATGGCCTCACCTCCAAGGCCGTCGATACCACCGGGACCGGCTCCGCCCCGACCCTCGCGACCGATGGGCTCGGGTTGAGCTCCATCGGGATGCGGAATGGATTCACGGTCATCTACGAGAGTACCGGGTCCGCGTTCACGGCCTGTTCGCTCCAGGCGTACATCTACAGCGCCAATGCCAACAGTGGAGCCGGCCTATGGGTCCGCGTCCCGGATCTGGACCTCACCGTCCAGGCCCTGACCGCCCAGGGGTTCGTCGGGTTCCGGGTCACGGCGCCGAGGGATCGGATCGCGTTCGTGCCGAGCGGCTGCGGCCAGCCTGGGAACATCTGGTTGCTTGGAACCGCCGTCATGTTCTGAGAAGGAGATCGCCTTGCTCACATCCGCGCTTCTCGCCCTGGTGTTGACGCAGGGCGTGCAGTACCGGGGCGGCAGCTCCGACATGTCGCCGATGACACCCTCGCTGAAGGAAGGTGCCTCCAGCGCCGCCGTGCTGGACATAATGCCACTATCCTCTATGGGATGCTCCGGCCAGACGAGCATTAGTGGCACAGCCCTGACCTTTTCCAGGGCGTCGTCGGGCGCCGATCTGTATTCCGGCAGCGAATCGTCATGCTCGAACAACGTCCCCAGAACAATGGAGGATGGCCTCATCATCGAAGACGCGGTCACTCAGGCATACCCCACGCCGGATGCTCCCGCCGGAGCCACGACCGGATCTCTCGCGACGGGATGGTGGACCTTCTGGGTGGAGGGAACTGGCTCGCAGCAAATCTCGGCTGGCACAGCGACTGGCTCCGGCCTCCCCTGCACGGCCACGGCGAGCAATATCTGCTACACCAGCATTTCCGTCGCAGGCACGCTCGTGCTCTCGGCCGTCACAGGATCTCTATCGTTCGCACAGTTGGAGCACTCCAATGAGAACAGCCCGATCAAAACTTCCAGGATCCACTCTCCCGGCACTAGGTCCGCAGACATTGCGGAATGGATCGGACCTCGATGGACGAACAAGAAGGACTGGATCATAGAGGCAGAGGTCACGCCTAGGTCAGGACATTCGTGGGCGTACCCTGGGAATGCTACGATCGTCCAGGGCGGCCCGTACGGAGGGGCAAACTCCATCGATTTCTACGTGCTGAACGGGATCCCAATCTGCTCCGTGTGGGATGCGGCTGGCAATTCGCGGTACGTCCAGGGAGACGCCCTGACGAACAACTATCACCGGCTCACATGCGTCGCGTGCAGCGCGGATCGGAGCGTGTGCCCTCACTTCTACGTCGACGGGGTCAGCAACGCCCACATCACGGCAGGAGTAGGGACCGGGATTCTCTCCAGCATCCCGACCTCGCTCCGGATCGGGTCCTGCCAGGGCGGCCAGAACTTTGGGCAGTTGACCATACGCAACATCAGAGTGGCGAGCGGAACATCGGATCCGAGGAGAATCCCATCCGCCAACCGGACTCGGTATGGTACGAACTCTGACTACATCTCCTATGGATACTTCAACAACGCCCATAGGGTCGCCGCCTTGGGAGACTCCATCACGGCCGCCGACTACGGAGGAGGAATCACTACTTCGTATGAGGCACAACTGGTCAGCCAAAAACCGCTCTATATGGTCCCGAACTTTGGGATCGGGAGCACACAGACCGCCGACCATCTCCAGCGGTACATGACTGACGTTCGATTCAGAGGGTACGGCTACGTTGCCTATCTGGGCGGAATCAACGATGTGAACCTAAACAGCGGGGCCGCTCAGGCGATCTCGAACATCACGCAACTGTACGCAGCGATCAAGGCCAACGGTGGCAAGGTGTTGGCGATGACTCTACTCCCAGGAGGCCAGGCTCCTGGCAGTCAGAGGAGAACCGATCTCGAGGCGATCAACACCGCCATCAGGAACGCCGCCTCGGCGGATCCGACCAACATCATTCTGGTGGACACCAACACCGACTTCGACAATGGCTCGGGGGCGATGAAGGCGATATGGGATGTCGACGGCGGGTCGCTGCATCCGAATGACGCCGGCCTGACCGAGATCGCCACGCTGCTCGCATCTCATCTCCCATGACCCCCGATGACCTCCAGCGCGGCGGCGCGATCCTGGCAGTATTCGCCTCGGCGCTGGCGGCCTGTGCGGTCCCGCGGCCGCTCCCGGTCCAGCCCCGGCCCGACTGCCCGCCGGAGGTCCCGGCCCGCTGCGCGGCGTGCCCAGCCTGCCCGCTACCGCTCGAGACGGAGCTGCGCCGGCCGCACCTGCGCGCCCCGCCCGTAGAGCCGGAGGCCGTCGAGACGCACCCGGACTGCCCGCCCCGGTTCCTGCGCTGCCTGGAGCCGCGCGAGGCCGTGGACCTCGATGCCTACATGGGCGCCGCGCGCACCTGGATGCGGGAGGCCCTCCATGCCCGATGAGACCCCCACGCCGGCGCCTGAGCCTCCGAAGCTCGGCCTCGCGGGCCGGCTCGCGGAGAAGTTCCTCGGCCCACTCCTCGAGCGTCCGGGCAAGCGGGCGAACGACTACCGGCGCGCCGACACGAGCACCCGCGCCGTCCTTGCCCTCATCGCGGCGTTGGCCGGCATCGTCGGGCTCGTGAAGTGGCAAGCCGAGAGCTCCGCCTCGGCCCAGCACGATCAACGCGTCGCCTACGAGAACCTGGTCGGCAAGATGCTGGAGAGCCTCGAGCGAACCTCGGACCGGCAGCACGCGGAGAACGTCGGCGCCATCAAGGAGATGAGCCAGGCCCTGAAGGAGAACACGGCCACGATGAGGGACGCCGTGCGGCTCCAAGGAGCGAAGCGATGATCATCCAGCCGCCGCAGCAATGGCTCCCCATCGTCGGCGCCATCTACAACACCGTCGACAATCGCTCTCCCGACCAGCTGGTTCTGACGCTCCAGCAGCTCGATGTCGCGCACGCGCCGCGCTACCAGCCGCAGCACCAGCCGGGCGGAGCGATGAGAACCTATTGCAACATCTATCTTTGGGATGCCACGACCGTGCTCTGCCAGCAGGACCAGGTCCCGCACTGGGTGGACGCGGTCGGGGCCGTCGGGTTCCAGCCGAACCACGTCACGCGGCACGAACTGAGCGCGCTCGGTTGCATCGAGTGGATGCGGGAGAGCGGCGCTTCGCACGGGTGGAGCAAGGTCTCGCCGGAAGAGGCGCGCATGGCCGCGCAGCACGGGCGCCCGGCCTGCGTCTTCTGGGAGAACCCCACGCACTACCTGAGCTCGCACGTCGCGATGCTGCTCCCGAGTCCCGACCCCGGGCCTCAACTGATCGCGCAGGCCGGCGCGGAGTGCTTCTTCGGGCACCCGCTGGCGGCGGGGTTCGGGTCGCTCGGGCCGCTCGAGTACTGGACGCACCTGTGAGGGGATGAGAGGGCCGCTTGGATGCGACGCGGAAGGTCACAGCTCAGGAAATCAGGCTCTTGGATGCCGCCCTCGTCACGGTGCGCCTGGAGGCGATCAGGATGCTCGAGCGCGCGGGCCCAATCATCGCGCCCGGGGATCTCGAGGGCGACCTGCTGCACGCGAGCGCCCACATCATGGCCGCGTTCACCCGCCGCACGCATAGCAAGCTGACCCCGGAGACGACCGAATGAGCCGCGCGCCATGGCGTGACCCCGAAGACCTCGAGGATGACGACCCGCCCGACATTGACCGGGTGCCCGAGATCCGCCCAGACCTCGGCGTCGGGGAGCAGATCCGCGCCGTCGAAGAAGTGCTGTTCAGAGCCACCACGCAATACCAAAGGAGAGATCGATCATGGCTGACCCCGTTGCCCCCGTGAGCCCCACCGGCACCCCCTGGCTGCCCCCAAGCGCAGTGAAGTGGGTGACCCTCATCTACCTCATCGTCGTCGCGGTTCTGGGCGTACTGGCCGCGCAGTTCCCCGCGGTCCCCGCCTACTCGCTCGCGCTCCAGCTCTTCGGCGCTGTGGGAGCGATCCTCGGTCTCGCCTCGCCGGGTCTGAGGAGCGCCGCCAAGATCCTGGTGGTGGGATTCCTGGCGGTCAGCCTGAGCAGCTGCGCCCTCTTCCAGAAGGCTGTGGTATTGGTTCCCGCCGAGGTCCAGGCGTGCGGCTCGACGGCGGTTCAGGTCTACCAGGATGTGAGCGCGGCCCTCGAGTTGCCGACCTGGGAGGCCAAGCTGGTGGGGATCGCGACCTCGGTCCCGGACGGCTACAAGTTGGTCAACTGCATCGTCCAGACCTACCTGGCCTGGCACGCCCCGGCGACGGCCGCCGCGGCAGTTGCCCCTCGAGCGATGCTCGCCACGACTCCCACCACGCCGGTCGAGCGGGCCAAGGCGTGGCTCGCGATGCACCCGTGACCCTCGGCGCCGGCGCGGCACTCCTCGGCCTGCTCGCCCTGCTGTGGTGGGCGGCCGGGGTGCACTAGGTCAGGTGCCCCACGGATGCGTCCAGGGAGCCAAGGGGTTTATCATGCCGGTCGTGTCCAGATCGGTCTTCGGCTCGGCGTGAAACGCCTGGACTCGGACCACCTCTTCGGACGCCTTCGGGCCGCATGTCTGGCAGAGCATGCGCCAGGCCTCGATCCGCATTCCGCCTCCTAGCGGCGTGTCCATGTCGGGCCAACGAGACCAACCCATAGCGGCCCCGCACTTCTCACATGGCATCAGCGCTTCTATAGGGACGGGCATGGCTCATCTCCTCCTAGTGGTCCGCGGCGCGCCGCATCGCCCACGCCTCGACCTCGAAAGTCAGGCTTGACCCGCCAGACGCATACGGCTGTCAGGCGGCCCCGACCGGCCGACGCCGACCGACCGGGAGTTGTAGCGCCGCCGCGCGCGCTGAACGTCCCGTGCCGCCACGAACAGGGTGAGCGGCAGGATCCGTGTCTCGGCGGCGGTGAGCGGAGGCGGGGGCATGGTTCAGGGATCCTTGTACTCTCCGGTGATGATGTTGCGGTCGGGGTCGTCCTCGGCCCACGGGTCCTCAGCGCACTCCGAGCAGCCGTCGCACGGCATCTCTCCTCCGCACCGGCAGACGCAGAGGTCCCCGCCGCAGCCTCCGCACTGGAGCGTCCCGGTTCCGCCGCAATCCGGCGGCCAATCGCAGATGCACGCGCTCATTGCTCGCCCTCCGTGCACTCCTCGCAGTCCGGCCGCGTGCAGCGGTCGTCCTCGTCGTCGTCCATGCTCCACGAGGCGATCCACGAATCGGATTCCTCCTCGTCCTCGTCAAGCGTGACGTGCCCCGGCATCCCGCACGAGGCGCACGCCCCGCCCTCGCCGTCCTCGAACCAGCCGCCGGGGAAGTCGCCGGGCCAGCGCGGCGGGTGCGCCTCGATCGCCACGTCGCCGCAGTGGGGGCACTCCAGGGTCGAGAGCGGCGATGGAGATGGGGCGGGGTTCACGGCTTGTCCTCCGGCTCGGCGCGGATCACGGTGCCTGCGGCAGGCTCGCCAGACCGAATCGCGGCGGCACATGCGTTGGCGCCACTCCACGGAGCCATTCGCTCCACAATCCGCGCGCACCGCTCGCGCTCGGCCGCGACGGCGCGGGACTTGGAGTCCTCGGCGTCCTCGAGAATCCCGCCCTGCATCCTGACGTGATGGTCCCAAAGTTCTTGCGGGTGCATGAACTTCTTGCCGCACGAGCACATCACCGACTTGCGCTTGGTCATAGCTTCCCCTTCGTCTCGTCGGCCTGCTCCGCCTTCGGCAGCGCGTCGAGGGCGCGCAGGGCTGATGCGCATTCCCCGAGGGGTCGAGAGGGTCACGGCTTGGTCCTCGTCGTCCGGATCTTCCGGCGCGGCTTCTCCGGCTTCCCCAAGTACTTCGCCCGGAACATCGCCGCGTCGCGCACCTCTCGGAGCTCTGTCTCGATCATGTCGGCCAGCGTGATACCGGGCGCGCGGCCGGTCAGGACGTCATGCGACCAGGCCTCCACGACCGCCTCGGCGCGCTCGCGCAACTTGTCGACGGGCGGCTCCGGTAGCGGCTCACTCTGCGGTCTCGGTGCTCGGATCCATCCGGTCATGACTTGTCCTCCGGCTCGGCGTGGATCGCGGCGCCTGCGGCAGGCTCGGCAAACCCCTCAATCGCCGCGTGCAGCCGGCGAAGTGCGTGCTGGAGATAGGCCTCAGTGGCGGTCTCGGCGCGGAACCAGAGGCCCTCGTCCTCGGCCTGCTCGTCCATGATGGCTCGGGCGAAGCACAGGACCGAGCGTGCCTCGTTCCCCACCGCGCGCGCCTCGTCGAGCTGCTTGGCCGCCTCTAGATACTGGGCGTAGCTTTCCTCTTCCGATTCGAGCGCGGCAGCACGTTCCTTCAGCGCAGCCTCAAGCTTCTTGAGTGCCGAATTCTGACCGTCCCGCAGCGCCTCGGCTTTCGCAGCTTCCGCGCGCGCCTCGTCGCGCTCTCGCTGTAGCGCCAGCTTTGTCTCCGCACTGAGCGCGAAGCACCCCTCGAGCCGCTTCACCTCGGCCCGAGCCTCGTCGCGTTCCTTCAACGCGGAGCACATGCCGCACTCAAGTCCGTTTCTCGGATATCCGCAGTCGGGACAGTCGCTCATCTCGCCTCCTCCGGCCGCCCCCAGCGCACCGCGCGGGCCGCCGATCTCGCTCTCAGGTTGCGCTGCACCCGAATCCTGGCCGCGCGCCGGAACCGCGCGACGATCCGGTCCGCGTCGAGCGTGGCGGCGCGGAGCTTGGCTCCGGTCTGGCATCGAGCGCATTCGGGGAACGCGGGGCAGCAATGTTTCTTCACGCCGGTCTTGTCGAAGTTCGTCGCCTCCTGCCTCGCGAGGCATGCCGAGATGCTCAAGAGGCAGCGGTAGGCCGCGCAGCGGATCACGGCGCCTCCATCGCTGCCGCCACCGACTCGTCTTCCAAATCGACTTGCGCCGGCGGGAGAGCCTCTCGGACTCTGTGCTCCCGAACGGTGGTGGTGGCCTTGGTCTCGATGCCGCCGGCCGCGCCGATTGCAGCCAGCGCCGCCTCGTGGACCGACTTGACGGTGACCTTCTGGCCCTCCTTCTTCGCCGCTGCCACGACCGTCAGGAGCGCCCGCCCGATTGCCGCCTGCGTGGTCTCAAACTCGCAGGCCGCCTCGGCGACCTCGGGCCCAAACCGCTCGGCCAGCACCTTCCGAGCGATGCGGGCGTCGATGACCTTCCGCTCGCTCCGCACGGCTCCGTAGACATGCCCGTCCCCGAGGTCGATGTCGTGCTTCGAGGCGTAGAGATAGAGCGCTGTCTGGACCTTCTTCATCACGTCCTGGACCTCGCGCACCCGGCGATACGCCGACGCCGCGGTGGCCGGCGACAGGGCCGACAGAATGTCCTCGGCCGTGGCGGTCGGAGCTTGCGCAGCAGCGCGGATCAGGCCAGTGATCGCGGGGCAGGCCGGAACCGCGGGGCACCAGTGGCACCACTCGCCGCGGGACACGTCGGGGACCACGCCCCGCTCGGCGGCCTCCTGGGCGGCGCGCACGCGGGCCACAATGGCGTGGAGCTCTCCCTCAAAGGTGTCGAGGTCGAGGGCGTCGAATTCGTGTGGCTCCTCCCAATGGCTGCCATCGGGTCTGAAGTGGATGATCGTCGCTTTTGCCGCCTGATGCCCCAGCACCCGCGCCTCGCAGAGGGCTGCGAATCGGAGCTGGTCGTTGCGCTCGACGGGATCCGTCGAAGAATCGAATCCCTCAAACTTGTAGTCGTAGACCTCCGCAGCGAGTCGGCATGCCACATCGATCGTGCCGACGACCTCTGAGGCCCGTGCCGAGGAGTAGTCGCGCTCGAGGCCGGAGCCGAGAGACCGCGCCTCGCCCGTCTCGAGGTCCAGCGCGTATGCCACCTCCTGGAGATAGCCGGGGCCGAGCGGGAGCCCCTCGAGATCGATCGCCGCGCACATCTCGTGGTGCTCGGCGGGGATCTGCGCCATGACCGCGGCGTGCGAGGTCCCGCGCCCGGCCGCCTCCAGGTAGCGGTGCCCGGCGATTCCGCGCGCGGCCTCCGGGCTCGTCTCGCGGACCGCGGGCAGCGCGAACGAACCGGGGCAGTGGCGCGCCCGGGATACGTGACTGCCGGTCGGCAGATGCCAGCGGCTCACGGCGCCACCCCCACCGCCGGAGCCGAGGCCGCGGTCGGGGCCTGGCGAAGGGCGTCCCGGCGGGCGCCGTAGGCGGCCCTCAGGGCGTCCTTGGTGGGGCCATCCGGCACCCGGCCGAGTTCCGACGCGAGCGCCTTCAGGGCGTCGAGGTTCGGGGCAGCGGCCACGCGCGCGGCGAGGTCGGGCTCCTGAGGCGCCGCCGGAGCGGCCGGCTCCTCGGCCCACGGCTCGGCCGCCGGCGACGGGACGACCTCTCCCGTGATTGTCTCGCGCGGCGCATCCGGCAGCGACGCAAGCTGCGCGAGCGCCTCCCGCGCGGGCCTCGAGTCCGTGCGGATCTCATCGGCCTCGTCCGTCGAGTAGATACCCGCCACGAGGTCGGGGTAGACGGCGCGGGCGAGGTGGGCGCTACAGCGCGCTCGGAGCATCGCCGCCGGCCATCGGGACCAGTTCTGTTTCCCCGCGATGCCGGCCGCCTTGGCCTGAGTCATGGTGAACTGCAGCCGGGTCGGCTTGTGCCCCCGACGCTTGGTCTCATAGGTCGCCTCGGCGTCGGAGCTCGAGATCAGCTGGAAGTATTCGCACACCGTGGGCCGGCTCTGAACGAGCCCGACGATCAGATCGGCATTCAGAGCACCCTTGCCCTCGATGACCGAGATGCCGCGGATCGACTGCATCGGCGAGAGGCCGAGTTCTCGGCCGGTCATGAGGACCACCATCACGTCCTCGGGCTTCCCGCGCAGCGCGGTCGGGAGCAAGGCAGACTTCGCCAGTCGCTGACAGAGTTCGATCGCCTGCGGCAGATTCTCCGGCTCGAACGGGGCTGGCATGCTCTGCCCTCGCGTGGCGAGTCCATTGGTTTCAGTGCTCATCGGATCACCTCGAGGAAATCGATCTCTGGCCCTGCGCTCGTCCGTTCCCCCATCGTCAGTCCACGCCGGAGTCGCGCCTCCGCGGGGGTCAGCATCCGCTGCGCCGCGTTGTCCCAGGCCGGAAGAACCGCGTCGCCGGGCTCCGCGGGCCGGCGTCCGTACGCGCCCACCGACACCCCGCCAACCGAGCCGTAGAGCGAGACCAACACGTCGTCCCGCGGCTCGCCGACCAGCACCAACGCTCGCACCGACGCCCCGAGCTCGACCCCGAGCTGCTTCACGGTCTCCGGCGTCAGATCGTGCACGCTGATCTGGGCCCCCGCGATTCCATCCAACGCCCCGGCGGCGAGCCGGAGCTGCGTTGCGAGGACGGATGCGTCGATTGTCTCACTCATGACTCCTCCTCCTTCGATTCCGCTTCGGCCGGAGGCGCGACGTGGCAGATCGGCGCCGCCGATCCGTCCCCGCGCTGCACGTGCACCGACTTGAATCCCGAGATCAACTTGATCGCTGGAGAGCCTCGCCAAGAAAGCGTCTCATCACGAGGGTGCCGCGGAGCCGGCGCGGGCCTGCGCGGCGCGGGGGAGAGGAGACGGGCCTGCGCGACGGCCAGCCTGCGACTCCGCGGCACCCTGGTGGCGAGACGGTTGGTTGGGGGCGCGGCGGCCGTTCCTCGACGCGCCGCGCCCGCGTGGGACCACTACCGCTCCTGCGCCCTCAGCTTCGCAACGGCCGACGCGAGCCCGATGTCCTCCTTGATCGCCTCTCGCGGCCGCGTCCAATCCGTGAGCGCTGCGACATCGCCAATCAGCCGCCGGGCTGCCGCGCGAGTGAGACCCGAAATCACGGCGCGCCCGCTCGCGATGTGCGTGATGCTCCAGCCGACATCCACCCGAGTGAGTGCGAGCCCTCCTGCCACCCGGCAGGCCCGAACCGTCACCGGCCCGAACCTGGTGTCGATCCTCACTCGCTGCATGACGTGTCCTCCAGGAATCCGATCTCCCACTGGCGTGGCCCTGGTTCCCAGTACAGGCCGCGCTCCCCGTCCCACGACATCAGGTGGTCGTCCGAGGCGCAGGACGGCACGTCGCCCCAGACCGGAAGATCCCGCGTCATCAGCGCCCGTCGGAGCGACCCGGCTGCCTCGATCTCTCCATCGCGGAGAAGCGCCTGGAGGTCGCACTCGTACGCGCGGAGCCGGGCGGCGAGGTCATCCAGGCTCTCGGCGCGCGCGAGGTCCCGGCTCACCGCGGTCTCGCCGTACGATTCGCGGTCCCAGACGATCACGGCGTGCCTCCGGTCTTCGGGAGCCGCTTGGCGCACTCCGGGCAGGACTGGATCCCTGGAGCCACTCCAGCGCCGCATATGCAGCGCCAGCCAGTAGCCGGAAGCATTTGGACGGGGACATTCCAAGGCACAGCAGACGGCTGATAGGGAACGTACTGCGGCCAGTAGATGTAGGGCCAGTAGTAGTAGTAGTAGTGGTTCACGGCGCCACCTTCGGAGCGGAGGGGATCACCCGACGGACGGCGTTGGCCATCTTGGAAAGAGCGGTTCTTCGCGCGTAGGCGTAGGCGGCGGCGTCGTCGTCGGCAGCGTAGGCGGCGGCGTAGGCGGCGGCGTAGGCGGCGTCGGCAGCGTAGGCGGCGGCGTCGGCGGCGGCGTAGGCGGCGTAGGCGTAGGCGGAGGCGGCGGCGGCGGCGGCGGCGGCGGCGGCGTAGGCGTAGGCGGAGGCGGCGGCGGCGGCGGCGTAGGCGGCGTCGGCGGCGGCGCGCACCTGGTCGATCGTCGCTTCGCCCCTGGCCCACGCCTCGGCGGTCTCGATCGCGACCCGGGGACGCGACTCGCCCGCCGGCACGAACCGGAGCGCGGTTCGGGCGCAGGCGCACGCCGCGAGCACGACCTGCTCTCTGGGCACATTGGCGCGAGCCGCGTACCAGATCATCCAGTCCGCGCGGCGGCACGTGCGCCACGCCGAGCCCATGTCCGGCTGCGTCTCTAGCCACTCCATCGCCTCGCTGCATGCGCGGTGCTCACGGAGCCACGTCGTCGGGATCGAGGTCACGGAGCCACCCCGCTCCGGCTCTGCGCGAGCTTGTCCAGCGCCGCGGTCAACTCGCGGATCTCCGCCGGGTCCGCGGCCTCGATGATGCGGTCGAGCAACTTGTGGACGGCGCGGATCCGCATCATCCGGAGCTGCGTCATCCGCCGCGCGTGGAACTCGGCCACTCGGTCGCGCGCCGGCTCGCGCCTGTACGTCCCGCTGATAAGCATTGGTCTCTCCCCTTGGCTCGTTCTGCCCTGCGCGCGTCTCCGGTCCGCCTCGGCTCGCCGGAATCCCGCCCTGCCCCGTGCCGCCCGCCCGTCCGCGCTTCCAACGCTGTCCATATAAGCCGACACGCGCGCAGTTGTCAAGTGGCAACTTCGAACGGCATGGTACCGCCTGCCTCTGACGGGCAAAGACTACAAAGGTCCTAGAGCGTTGGCCCCATGCGCTGCCGGATCGCACGCACCAGGGAGAGCCACTCCTGCACAGACCCGTACTACTATGGTCTGTGAAATAGCCGCTTGACTACACGGCGTCCGGAAGAGTAGACAGGAAGCATGCCATCGAAACGAGCTCTCGCCGCCGCCGCCGACCAGACCACAGCCGTTCTGAGCCGGAACGTCAGGGACTTCCGCCTGCTCCGGAAGATGACGCAGACCGAGCTCGCCACCTCGGCCGGCGTCCAGCGGTCGACCGTGGCGAGCATCGAAGGCGGCTACGCCATGGCGCGCGCCTCTACGCTGTCGGCACTGGCCCTCGTGCTCAAGGTCCCGGTCGCCGATCTGCTTCGCCCCGCCTCGCCCCGGTAGCTCCCTCTCACCCCGCCTCGCGGGGAGGAGCCGCTGCATGCCCCGTCACGCCATCGCGAAGCCCAGCGCCGCGCCTGTCGCGTTGTTCAAGGTCGAGGAGGCGCGCGCCATGCTCGCGCGCTGCGTCCGAGTCGACGAGGCGAAGTCCATCCGCGACAAGGCCGAGGCGATCCGCGCCTACCTGCGCACCCAGGGTGCAAGCCGCGACGCCCAAAACGACGCCGCCGAGATCAAACTCCGCGCCGAGCGGCGACTAGGCGAACTGCTCGCCGAGCAGAAGGCCAAGGGGGAGCGGGCGAACCATGGCAAGCCGATCGCCAAAAGGTCGCAGGCTGCAACCATTACCGAACCTCCTCCGACTCTCCGCGACCTCGGCATCGAGAAGTCCCAGGCCTCCCGCTGGCAGGACGTGGCGAAGATCCCGGAGGAGAAGTTCGAGGCCTACTACGGAACGAGAGACGCTCGCAACTTCGGCTGGACCACGCAAGGCACCCCCGTCCCGATTCCCGTCGTCCTCGATGCGATCCGCGATGCGCTGCTCGTGCGTTGGAGCGCAACGTCAGAGCCCGCCTGCCCGCAGTCCCCTCTCGGAGCCCCGCCATGCCCTTCGACCCCGAACCCGTGAAGATGTGCTGTGCCTGCGGCCGCATCTACGACCGCCGCGCTTGGAATCGCCTCCCGCTGCTCGGCCACGCCCAGGGGCTCGAGTGGCGCGCCTGCCCGTGCACCTCGACCCTGACCCTGCGCGAGCGCCCGCCTTGGCTCGCGCTGGTCACCCTGGCCTGCGTCGTCGCTGCGGTTCTGCTCGCCGCGCTGGCAGTGCGGTAATGCGCGATTCGCTCGACTTGCTCCGCGACGCCGCGGACCTGTTGCTCCTCCTCTCCTTCGGCCTGGCGCTGTGGATCGGCGGCTGGCTGATCGAATCGCTCGAAAAGGACGATCCGTGAATATCCTGATCTATGTTGCAGGCCCGCTCGGAACCACCGATCCCTTCAGCCGAGCAGGCGAAGCGATTCGCTACGCCGACCGGCTCCGCGCCGCCGGTTACGCCTGCGTCGTGCCGCACCTCAATGTGCTGTGGGCCGTTGCCTGCCCCGGCGTTCCGTATGAGGAATGGATGCGGCTGGATCTGGCGTTGCTCGAACGCTGCGACGCCCTCGTTCGGCTGCCGGGCGTCTCGCCGGGCGCGGACCGAGAGGTTGCCGCCGCCCGCGCATGGGGAATCCCGGTCGTCGCAGTAGACCCGTTGGGCCCATTGCCCGACCTCAACGTCCCTTGCCGCGTCTGGCTCGCAACCGCCGGCGCCGCTCCAACGCCATGAGCGAGACCCACGATACCGACCGCGACCGCCGGCGCGATGCCGTCGTCCTCAAGGCGATCGCGTGGTGGACCGTCTACTCCAGGCCGCAGCCGACCCCCGCGAACCAGGCCCGCGCCGAGGACCAGGCCCGCGCCGAGGACGATCTCTGCCGCGCCGTCGAGGACTGGCTGCGGCACCAGCGGGAGGAGGGGTGATGGCGCGCACGCACCGACAGCACGCCGGCTACGCCGTCACGGTCGGGCCCGCGCGCGCGAACGGCGCCTCGCCGCACCGGCTTCAGCGCGTCGAGGGCGCCCCGTTCTGCCCGGTGCGGTGCGAGCGCTGCGGCCTGCCGAGCAACGGCGGGTGGGCGCCCGGGCCGGGCGGCGCGTTCATCGCGGCGGTGCTGCCATGACCACCACCCTCGCCGACCTGCGCATCGGGCGAGCCATGGCCGAGCACCGGGTGCGGGTCCTCAAGGAGCGGCTCCAAGGGCGCGCCGCATACCACGTTCTGGTGCCGCGCGCCGAGCGGGCCCTGGCGCGCATCGACGCCGAGATCCGCCGGCTCGAGGCTCGGCCATGAGCGGCGCGCCGGAGGGCCTCATCCCGGCGATCGTGGATACCCGTGAACAGCTCCCATACGAGCTCAACAACTCCCGCTTCTCCATCACGCGCGCGGCGCTTCCTGCTGGAGACTACAGCCTCGTCGGGTACGAGGTCCGCTGCGCCATTGAGCGCAAGTCGCTTGCGGACTTCTTGGGGTCAATCACCGCCGGGCGGGAGCGCTTCCACCGCGAGCTTGAGCGGCTCCGCTCGTACGATCTCGCCGCGCTCGTCATCGAGGCCTCGTGGGAGGACATCGAGCTTGGCAACTACCCGCTCGTCCACGGGCGGCCGTGCTCGGCCGTCCATCCAAACGCCGTGGCGGGCACGCTCGTGAGCATCCACGCCCGCTACTGCCCGGTTTTCTGCGCTGGGGACCGGCTCGGAGCTCAGCGCTTCGTCGAGCGAGTACTGCGGCGTTTCTGGCTCGACTCCCAGTCGGCGCGGGCCGTGAAGGAGGGCGCCGCATGAGGTCCGTCGCCATCCTGGTCTCGGAGCGCGAGCCCGGCGAATGGCGACCGGGCGACCCGCCTGAGGTCGTGCGCGCCATCCTCTCGACCGACGCGGAGCGCCTCGCCCGGGCCGACGCTGCTGCGGCCTGGCGGGGCCGGCACCCCGGCGCCCGGATGCCCGCCCGGTGCGCGCGCCAACTCGCCGCCGATGCCGCCGTGGCCCTCTGGGAGGCCGGGGTCGCCGAGATCGAGGACCACCTCCCCGCCCGGCTTTTCGCCCATCCTCCACGCTGACCCGGTGCTCCCTTGCCCGACGACCCGCCGATCGGAGATCCCCCCGTGGCCACAGACCAGCGACAGGCGCAACCAGAGCTCCGGCTCGTGGACGCCCCGCCCCCGCCCCAGGACGACGAGCACGACGGTGCGGTGGGGATTAAGCCGGCGAGGCCAAACGGGGTGCGGCAGCGCGAGCCGGGCGAAGACGATGGGCCGGACTACGTCACGCCGGGGCGGAGGACCGCGGCGGAGGCCAAGCGGCCCGCGAAGCCGCCGGCGTTCGTCCCGACGCTTATCACCCTCCAAGATCTGGCGAGCCCGCCCACCGAGACCACGATCCTCGGCGGCGCAATCCCGCTCGGGAAGACCACGGCCTTCTACGGCCCGACCTCGATCGGCAAGAGCGCGGCCCTGGCGCAGCTCGCCTTCGCCGTGGCGTCCGGGGCGGAGTCGCTCTGGGGCCTACCGCTCATGCCCGGCGGCGGGGCAGTTCTGATCTACACCGCCGAGGACAGCCTGGACGACTGGAAGCGCAAGGCAGCCACCCTGGCCGTTGCCGGCGGCGTCAACGTGGTCGCCGCAATCGAGCGGACGTGGATCATCGACAAGACCGAGGGGGTCGCCAGGCTCTCAGAGCTCGTCAGCGTGAGCACCAAGCGCGACGACTTCATGGTGGTGCGACACCAGGCTCAGCCGACCGAAGAGCAGGATGCGCTCATTGCGGCGGCCAAGGCAGTCCAGGCCAAGTTGGTGATCGTGGAGACGGCCAGCCGCCTCGTGGATGAGGAGGACAACGCCCACTTCAGCGCCCTTCAAAGCGCTCTTGGAAGGATAGGGCGCGAGACCGGGGCCGCAGTGGCGATCTCCCACCACGTCACCAAAGACGCGGCTCGGAACAACGATCAGTCCCTCGAGGCGGCGCGGGGCGGAGGAGCCTTGATCGCCAACGCGCGCAACGCTCTGGCGCTGTTCCCCGCTGACGATCGGCAGGCGGCCGCCGTTGGGGCTGAGCGGGGCGCCAACTTCGACCCAGCGGATCTCTTCGTCCTGGTGCACACCAAGAGTTCGAGCTCGAAGCTCAAGAACCCGGACGTGGTCCTCGTGGCCTGTAAGGGAACGCTCGGGCGGTTCTTCCGGCGCCCGGAGGAACTCGCCCTCACGCCTGAAGAGAGAGCCGTCAACACAGAGCGACAGCGCGAGCGGCTGGAGAAGGAGCGCGAGCAACTCCAGCGCTTGTGGAACTTCGTAGCCCAGTATCGAGAGACCCAGCCTTACGTCACCATGACCTGGTGCCGAGACCGCTGCAAAGAGATCGGCTTGCCCAAGCACGTCGTGGAGCGGGTCTTCAACTTGGCCGTGGCCGAGGAGCGCGGAGTCCTAGTGCTCTGGAAGTCGGACGGTAAGGGCAAGTCCTACAGGCTCGGCCGCGACCCCTCCCAGTCGCCGCCAGCCGAGCCTATCGCGGGCGACTCCAGGCTGCCGCCTGAAGATTGACCCCTTTGGTCTCCCACTCCCAGGCGGCCACCAGGAGCGCCCTGGCGGCCGTGGTGGGCACGCCAAGCGTCGCCAGCCATCGGGCCACCTCCTGCGGTACCCGGACGCCCAGCGCGACCGTGGGGGCCCCCGTGCGCGGCCTCAGGGGCCGGAGAGCCTTCCCGGCCAGTTCCTGGCGGCGGTGGCTCTGGCAGAGCCCGTGCGCGACCGCCGGGCGGGTACAGAGCGGACCGGCACAGGGGGTCATGACGCCTCTTCAGACTGAACCGCTTCGAGACGCGCCGCGTTGGCCGCCGCCAACACCATGGAATCCGACGGGCCGTTCCACTCGACCCGCCCGGACCGGACGTGGCCGATCTTGATGCCAGGGACGCGCCGTAGGAGCTCTTCGAAGATGCCCACGCCGACGCGGTCCAGGCCGCCATATTTGCCCGTGGCCGCCATGCTGGCCAGGGTTCTGAAGTCACCCTCGAGGCCGGGAAGCAGCCGCCGGGCGATGTCCTGTAGGTCCTCACCGAACCGGCGCTCGCCGAAGCTTGGAAGGTCCACGTCCACCATCGGGCCGCTGATGACCAACTCGATGAAGGCCCCGGACGACTCGGGGATCCACTCCAGATGCTGGGCGTCGTACACCAACGCACCCTCGGCCGCCTCCGCGAGGTACCCGCCATGCTCGCCGCCGAACGGGTACCGGCCGGGTTCGAGCTCGCCGCCGCTGCTCCGGGTGTTGTGGCCGCAAGCGTGCCAACCGTTGAACCCGCGCCCAATCACCTTCCAGGACTCGCTGCTCTTCGGGGTAGCCATTTCGTGCTCCTTCTGAGCCCGTCGGTCGGCTTGCGCAGCACGCAGCATGGGCGAGTCGCGGGCGGGTTCCTAAATGGGTGAGATCGTTTTGCTGACTGCATGCGTTATAAATGAGCCAAAAATGCTACAATCGGGTGGTCTAAAATGGATCGATAGACCCGGCCGCCTTAAGGCAGACAGACCCTGGGCGGATTGGGGAATTTTTCCCCAGTCCGCCCTGACGCACTGCGCCGCACCGGTCCAGCGTCGATTTTGGGCGGGTTCCGGGCGGGTCGGGCGTATTGGGGAGATTCTCCCCAAACTGCCAGGCCGCCAGCGGCGCGCGTGCAACTCGGGCCGGTGCAGGTGGTCACGGGCGCCAACCTTCCTGGCAACTCTCCCACTCCAGGACGCCCAACGGCGGCTGTGACCACTTCCCCTTGGCGACGTGCACGCTGTAGGTCTGGTTGTTCCAACGAGCGGCCATCCCGGCCTCGTTTGCCGCTTGCCGGCTCGAGAACAACGCCCGTCTCCCGTCGCCCATGCGCAACTCGTCGCTCACTCGGCCCGACAGTGCGTTCGGGTAGGCGCTCACCTTGATCCCAGACTTCGAGGTAGCGTAGGCCTCAACCGCGTTGCATCCGTGGATCTGAACGAAGAACATGGCTGCCTCCAGGTGGGTCACGGCGCGGAGTTGCCCCCGGGCCGGCACGGGTGGATGCGCCGGCCGCCCGGAGGCGGCGCGGCGCGGCGCGCGCTACTGTTCGGCCGCCTCGCACTCGACGCGCGCGGCGAGCTCGATCTCGGTGCAGACAGCGCGATAGGCAGTCGGTGACAGCGGGCGAAGGGCCTCCACGATCTTGCTGCTCAGCCAGTTGTCCGGTGCGCCCCACGACGACCAGCCCCTATGATCCAACCGAAGCGCCGCTTCGCCATCGATAACCCGCTCGCCGAGGCGCAGCGTCAGGTGCACGTTCATGCCACCCTTCGTCTCGCTTCGAGTGGCGACGCTCGCCTCCACGGAGAAGTCAGGGTCCACCTCTTCCTGCCAGCCGTCCTCGCCGTCCTCGTACCAGTAAACCGAGCGCCCGAGTCGGTTGGCCGCGTCCTGCGCCGCTCGCTCGACCTCGATCTCGCGCGAGTATCCGGTGCTCAGCTCGTTGCCGTTCCCGTCCTCGATTCCGTAGGTCATTGTGTCCTCCCGTGAGTGGCCGTCCCCGGCCGGTGGTGTCCGCTCCCCTGTGGCCGCGTGACCCACCAGCGTGCAGCCCGGGCCGGTGCAGGTCGTCACGGCGAGACCCTGTGCGAGATGCGGATCCTGTATCCTGCCGCCCTGAGGGCCCGTTTGATCTCGGCGAGCGATCCGGAGACGGTGCACGTCTGCCCGGAGAGGTCGTAGGTGACAGAGCGGGTGTCGGCCGGCACGTTCACAACCAGGTCGGGATGCAGGCGTGGATCGAAGCCGATGTCCAACGGCGTGAGGCTGAGCGTCTCCATGATCTGCCTCCAGGTGCATCTCAGGTGAGGGGTTGGCCGTCCCCGGCCGGTGGTGGGGGCCCGAAGGCCCCGGGGGTTATTGCGACAGCTGGCCAGTGAGTGGTGAATACTGGAAGAATTGACGCCGGCTCATCCTGGTCCAACTGGGCTCGAATCCACCGCGCTCCATCCAGACACGGAGCGCAAAGTACATCTCGTTCGCCGCGCCCTTGTTCTCTTCCAGGATGTACTTCGCCAACATCCTAAGGGTCTCATTGGGGTCCATTCGCGCCTCTTTGTGCCTCCGTTGAGTGGCCGTCCCCGGCCGGTGGTGGGGGCCCGAAGGCCCCGGTCCGTCCCCCTACTTCTTGGCCGCCTCCCTCAGGGCCTTCCGCTCCGCCGCCAGCCTCGCCCTCACGATCCGCATCATCTTCCTGTTCCACTCTCGGGTCGTCATCGCGTTCCCTTTCCCGTTCGCGTTCGCGTTCGTCTCGGTCGCCATGTTCGCCTCCGTGTTGGCCGTCGCCAGCCGGTGATGGTTGCTTCGATGCCTGTATACTGTTGCTAGCGTCATGCCAGGCGCGGGCACCTAATGGTTACAGGCACTTACGTAGCTCAGGCCGCAGCAAAGTGGGGTCGTGGTGACCGCATAGACGGCTAAGTGCCTGACGTTGTTAGGAGTCAGAAACGACCCTGGTGAGTCACGCGCGACACCGGACGCCGCGTGCCCTTGCTAGGCCCCTGTACGCGCGGCCTTGGCGTGTCCGGGCGCCGACGCACCGAGGCCTAGGCCAGCATCGCCGCGCCACGCCTGGGCCCGCTGGCGTGACCTAGCGCGCCACACCCGAGCCACGTGCTCCAACGCCGCGCCGCGCCTGCGGAGAGCCACGTGCAGGACCCCTCCCCCCGGAGCTGTCCGCCCGCGCGCCGCCACGTGGATTGGGGCCCCCTCCTCAGATCCCCCGGGCCTCCTCCAGAGAGTCCGTTTCAGAGAGGCAGCCCAATTGGTTTGACCAAAGCGACGAAACGTGTCACAAGTGAACCGTGCCGAAGGGGATGAAGCGTAAGACGGTGCAGCGGATCGCCGCGGAGCGAGGGGAGTTGTACCCCTCAGAGACGGCGAGGGCGTCGTGTCACTGGGCGGAGGTAGCGCGGCTTCGGTGGCAGACGGTGAACTGGGGGATACCGGTCGAGCCAGAGTCAGAGGAGCGGCTGGCGGCGACGCTCCTTCGGGCCTACCAGCGGGTCGGGGATGTCCTCGAGGGGCTTGTGCCGGAGGGGCGGTGCAACTCGGTTCTCCGGGCGGCCGAGCTCGTGATGGCCTCGATCGTGGGCCCGGTCCGGGGCCCGCAGGCGCCGGCGTTTGGGGAGCCGACGACGATCAAGATCGAGATCCTGGATGCGATGTCGAGCGCGGAGCCGATGCCGGAGCACGTTCGGAGGCGGCTGTTCGCGGAGACGATACGACTCGAGGGGGGGCAGCTTGAACAGCCGTACGATCCGCCCGACCCGCCCGCCGACCGGCCCGATGCGCCCACCGTGGCCCGGGAGGCCGCCACCCTCATAGCCCCGACGGAAGCCGCCCCGGACCTGAGGGGGTTGACCGCCCCGACGCCGGCCGACCCGTACCGGAGCCTTCCCTGATGGCTCCACAGCGCCAGTTGCCGCCGATGCAGTGGGACGAGGCGAGCAAGTCTTGGCGCGACGGGACGCGGCGGGTGGCAACGAGCGAGACGAAGTTGCAGTTGCCGCACGGGTTCCGGCCGCGGTGGTATCAGGCACGCATCATGAAGCACTTCGACGAGCACCCGGACGGCCGGGCGGCGTGGTGCGTCCACCGGCGCGGCGGCAAAGACCTGACGATGGTGCACCAGGCCGTGAAGATGTCCCAGCGCCGGGTGGGGCAGTACTGGCACGTCTACCCGATGTACGCTCAGGCCAGGAAGGCGATCTGGATGGGGATGAGGAAGGACGGGGTCCGGTTCCTGGACGCCTTCCCGCGCGAGATCGTGAAGTCGAAGAACAAGCAGACGATGACGGTGGAGATGACGAACGGGTCCATCTGGATGTTGGTGGGGTCGGACAATGTGGACAGCGTGGTTGGGTCTGGGCCAGTGGGAATCGTGTTTTCGGAGTACGCCCTGTGCAACCCGTCCGCGTGGGACTTTCTCAGTCCGATTCTGGTGGAGAACGGTGGCTGGGCGGCCTTCATCTCCACCCCCCGCGGCAAGAACCATTTCTGGGACCTTTACGACGGGGCTGAGCGACGGGGATGGTACCAGGAGACGCACCGAGCGAGTGATACTGGGGTCCTCCCTCCGGACATTGTGGAGCGGCAGATCGCGGAGGGGATGCCCCCGGAGCTCGCGCGGCAGGAGTACGAGTGCGATTGGAACGCCGCCCCCAGTGGGACCGTGTGGGGGGATTTGCTGCTGACCATCGCCACGAAGGATTTTGAACTCGAGAACAGCGAGCCGATCTTCGCGAGCTGGGACCTGGGCCACACGGATGCCACGGCGGTCTGGTTCTGGCAGGCGGTGGGGGACGAGTTCCGGTTCCTGGACTATCACGAGGCGACCCGGAAGCCGCTCTCCTACTACTTCGACATGCTGGAGAAGAAGGGGTGGCCGGTGGCGTGCCACTACCTGCCGCACGATGCCCGGGCCCAGACGCTCCAGTCGTCGTCGTCCATCATGGAGCAGTTCGTTGAGCGGGTGGGGATCGCGAAGGTGGCAATCACGCCATCCCTCTCCATCCAGGACGGCATCCAGGCGGCGCGGTGGCTGCTCCAGAAGCCCCTCCGGTTCCACACGCGATGCGCGTATGGGTTGAAGGTGCTGAACGCCTACCGGTACGGCTACGACGAGGAGAAGAAGGTGTACTCGACCAACCCGGTGCACGACTGGGCGAGCAACGGGGCGGACGCCTTCCGGTACTCGGCCCTGATGGCGCGCCCGAACCTGTCCCGGACGCTCCAGCGGCAGGCGGCTGCTGCCCGGGTCATCGAGATGCCGCGGAACATGTACAGCTTCACGCTGGACGACCTGTGGAAGAACTGCGCCCCCGCGCGCAGCAGGAGGATGTGATGCCATCCACTTCTCCCAAGCAACGTCGCTTCATGGCAGCCGCCGCGAACAACCCGGAGTTCGCGGACAAGGCTGGGATCTCACAGGACGTGGCCCAGGAGTTCTTCACGGCCGACCAGAAGAAGAAGGCGCTCGCGGCGGGGCTGAAGCGGCACAAGCGGCCGCCGCCGCTCGAGGACTGAGCCATGATGGGCGACCAGGACGACAAGCGGCAGTACAGCGACTCCCCGGAGGGTTGGGCGCAGCGATGGGGCAAGGAGTTCGAGATCGCGCGCCGCAAGTTCGAGAAGTACTGGGAGAAGGGCAAGGAGATCGCCGACTACTACGTGGACGCAACGCCCGTCCAGTCGGAGGGGGAGGAGCGGCTCGCCCTCTACCACTCGAACACGTCCACGATGCACGCGCTCCTGTACGGGAAGACCCCGAAGGTGTCGGTGGAGCGCAAGTACAGCGACAAGGACGACGACGCGGCCCGAGACGGCGGGATGATGCTCGCCCGCGTGCTCAACAGCGACCTCGAGACCGGCTCGGACGGCTCCGCAGAGGCGATGTCGCACTCGGTCCTCGACATGCTGATGCATGACTTCGGGATGGTGCGGCTGCGGTACGTGCCGACCTTCACGACTGTCCCGGGGACGGAAGCGATCATCGACCCGGCCTCCGGGAAGACGCTGGCGCCGGAGATCCCCGAACAGCAGGTGGTTTCGGATGAGGAGGTCGAGACCCTCTACGTCCACTACCAAGACGTGATGTGGTCGTCGGCCCGGGTTTTCAACGAGATCACCTGGTTCGCTTTCCGAAACCCGATGAGCCGCGGAGACCTCGTGGCCCGGTTCGGAGAAGAGGTAGGGAACGACGTCCCGTTGAACTCGAAGACGGAGTTCGAGCCGACGACCGACGCTGTGACCTCGCACCCCTGGCAGCGGGCGGATGTCTGGGAGATCTGGGACAAGGAGAATCGGAAGGTCGACTGGTATGTGGAGGGCTACCCGCGGGTGCTCGACTCCAAGCCCGACCCGCTCCAGCTCCTCAACTTCTGGCCCTTCCCGAAGCCGCTGATTATCAACTGCTCCACGGCTGACTTCTTTCCCTGCCCGGACTTCAAGCTCCATCAGAGCCAGTACAAGTCGGTCAACGAGCTCACGACCCGCATCGCCCTGCTGACGAAGGCGGTGAAGGTGGCGGGGATCTACGACAAGACCGCGACGCAGCTCCAGGACGTGTTCAAGTCGCCCGAGAACACGATGATACCCGTGGACTCGTGGGCGGCCTTCGCTGAGACGGCGGGCATCAAGGGCCACATGGAGTTCTTGCCGCTCGACCAGATCGTGGCGGCCCTCGACAAGCTCCGGGAGATTCGCAACGAAGAGATCCAGCTGCTCTTCCAGGTCTCGGGTATGAGCGACATCATGCGCGGCCAGTCGAGCCAGCAGGCGACCGCGACCGAACAGGCCATCAAGGCGCGGTTCGCTTCCGTGCGCATCCAGACTATGCAGGACGCAATCGCCGAGTTCGCCTCGCGGACCGCGGCTATCAAGGCAGAGATCATCTCGAAGAAGTATCGGCCGCAGTCCCTGCTCGAGAAGTCCAACTTCCAGTTCACGATGGAGTACCTCGCGAACCCGATGGCGGCTCAGTCGGCCATCCAGATCGTGAAGGACAGATTCCCGGGGTACCGGATCAAGGTGAAGCCGGAGCAGGTGGCCCTCACTGACTTCGCGGCGCTTCAGCAGGAGCGGACCGCGGTGGTGATGTCGATCTCCCAGTTCTTCCAGTCGGCGGTTCCGGTGCTGCAACTCATGCCGGACTTCATGCCGAACCTGCTCGAGATCCTCCAGTGGGCGCTGGCCGGGTTCAAGGGCGCCTCGGAGATCGAGGGCGTGCTCAAGAGCGCCATCAAGGGCGCGCTCCAGCAGATCCAGCAGCGGAAGATGCAGCAGGCCCAGCAGGGGCCGCCGCCGAACCCAGAGATGATGAAGCTCCAGGCCCAGCAGCAGAAGAGCCAGATCGACACTCAGCACAAGATGCTGGACGCGCAGATCTCCGCCGCCCACACCAAGCAGGAGCTCCAGGCGGACCTGGTGCGCTCTGACCACGAGACCCGGAACGCGCTGATCCAGGCGCATGCCCAGGACCAACTCGACCAGGTCGCGGAGCGTCGGAAGGGGATCATGGACCTCCTGAAGACCTTGCCGGGAGGCAACGGGGAGCAGGCATGAGAGCGCGCTACTGGTGGGATCCGGTCTCGAAGAAGCTGGTGGACCATCCGCCCCAGGAACAGCAGGCCCGGCTCCAGATCCTGACGGACTCGCCGGCCTACGACGGCCTGCGGACCACGGACGGCATCGACATCTCCTCCAGGAAGAAGCGGGCCGAGTACATGCGGCTTCACGGGCTCGCGGACCAAACGGACTACTCCTCGGAGACGATGCAGCGGAACCGGGAAGCCACCTGGACCGAGTTGGACAGGACGAGGAAGCGAGACCTCGTGGAAGCGATGAAGGCAGTCGAGGCGGGGTATCGGCCCCGTCTTCGAAAGGGGACTGATGAATGAGCGACGACCTGAGGAGCTTGCTGACGGAGGCAATGGCGGGAACTCCCGGTGGGGAGAGTGCCCCTGCTGCGGCGCCCGCATCTTCACCGTCCGAAACAGCCTCACCTTCTACGACCCATTCTCCGGCCGAGTCGAGCGGCTCCCCGAAGAACTCGGCGGTCGCCGACTCGTCGTCTTCTCCGTCCATCGCTGCACCCCCGAAGTCAACTGAGGGCGCCGAGGGGCGGGGCGGGCGAGACGAGAAGGGCCGGTTCGCGCCGAAGAAGGCTCCGGCCGCCAATGGCGCCACGGACAACCAGTCCGCGCAGCAGGAAGTCGCCGCGGACAGCCAGTCCGCACCGGTCCCGGCCGCCCCCGCCGTCCGGCCCCCGGCCTCACTTTCGCCGGCCGAACGCGAGTTCTGGGGGAAGGCCCCGCCGGAGATCCAGCGAGCCTTCGTGCGGCGCGAGACCGAGCTCCGGACCAAGCTGAACGAGCACGCCAGTCTCCGGAAGCTGGGCGAGGACGTACAGCATGCCGTGGCCCCGTACGAGGCCTTCCTTCGAGCCGGCGGGTCGAACCCTCTCCGGGCCCTGGAAT